>Ga0181520_10005146_pt1 | contig 21096 bp, 19 predicted proteins | sample PEATcosm2014_Bin_29_FD_132451 | JGI IMG/M metagenome (GOLD analysis project Ga0181520, IMG submission 132451) | Peatland microbial communities from MTU Mesocosm Facility, Houghton, MI, USA - PEATcosm2014_Bin02_30_metaG | ecosystem: Environmental > Terrestrial > Soil > Wetlands > Peat | place... | reverse complement strand
GCGGCCGTCAGCACGCCCTGGCGCATGAATTATGGGCTTCGGAGGTTTTCGAGGCGCGCGTCCTGGCCACGTTGATCGCTGAGCCCGAAAAGGTGACCGCGCGCCAAATGAATCAGTGGGCGAAGGATTTTGACAGTTGGGCCATCTGCGACGGCGCCTGTATCGGCATTTTTCGCTACACCCGCTTTGCTCACGAGAAATGCGTGGAGTGGAGCGCGCGCCAGGAAGAATTTGTCAAAAGGGCGGCGTTTGCGCTAATGGCGGGCCTGGCCGTGGCGGACAAAGCCGCCAGCGACGATGCCTTTCTGCGGTTCCTACCCCTGATCAAACGCGCGGCCACGGACGAGAGAAACATGGTGAAGAAGGGTGTGAACTGGGCGCTGAGGCAAATCGGAAAACGGAATGCGCGGCTGAACCGCGCCGCCCTCGCGGCCTGCCGCGAGATCCACGCCATGGATTCGCGCGCCGCACGCTGGATTGCCTCCGACGCCCGGCGCGAGCTTGAAAGCCCGGCGGTGCAACAAAGGCTGAAAAAGGTGAAGGTGGCCGGAGAACGTCGAGGTGGGGTTTAGCCCGAACGCAGCGCCGCCATCTTGGCGGCTCCGGTGCCGGCAGGAAGTCGGCGCTGCGCCTCAAATTAGGGCGCTATCGTATTGACGGCTCTCAACGTGGGCCTCTATATTATCTGCTAAGTGATGACCACTCGAATTTTAACGCCCTCGAATCAAATCACCCTTCTACGTCTGGTGTTCGTGCCGGTGTTTGCAATCCTGGTCATGGACCGGCACTATCGCGCGGCGCTCGCGGTGCTCACGGCGGCGGCCCTCTCCGATGTTCTGGACGGCACAGTTGCTCGCCTTTTGAAGCAGGAGAGCCCGCTGGGTGTGGCGCTGGATCCGATTGCCGACAAGATTCTCATGACTACCGGTTATATCACCCTGGCATTGCGCGGCGCGCTGCCCTGGTGGCTGACGATTATCGTGCTGAGCCGGGATGTGGCCATCCTTATGACCGCGGCCTTGATTTCCCTGGTGGCGGGGTATCGGCCCTTCCACCCCTCGCTGCTCGGAAAAGCTTCCACCGTAGCACAGATCCTGACCCTGTTCGCGGCCCTGTGCCGCCGGGCAGGCGTTCCATACATGACGGCGGATTTGCTCTTGATCTTGATTCGCCTCGCTGCCGCACTTACGTTGGCCTCGGCTGTCCATTATGTGTTCGTTCTGCGCCAGAGGCGCGGTCGCCACGAGGTCGAAGACCCCGCTGAGCCCCAACCCTGAAGAGCAGTTGAAAGTCAAAACCCCACGCGTGCCGCCCTGCGATGCCGTCAGGTAAGTTGGTCCTTCGGGTGTAGCTTCTGGGAGTGTTCGTTGATGTGGTCGGCAATTTCTTGTGGCCGGTCGATGTTGAAGATCGTCTCCCGGCTCGATTCACCCGCGGTCTCGATGGAAAGATCGCCCACGTTGAAAATTCTCTGGCCAATCCGTTGGTGAACGGTCACATCCTGCACTCGCGAGATTAGTATGGTGCGCGTGGTGCGGGTCGTGAGGCCCCTTTCGTAGCGCAGTTTGTCATCGAGAATGGTCATCTTGGTCAGGCGGTTACGGAGATGGCGTTTCAGCGGCCACAGCAGGAGGAGCACAGGCAACCACGGAACCCAAGGTTGCAAAGCCGGTGGAATCTGGTCCGGCATTTGGATGCGCATCAACGCCACAACTGAAGCCGCTATAATCACAATCACCAGTATGTATCCGAGGTATACAAACTTCATTGTTGGACGAATAATCATTTCCGCCATGCGTACCTCCCGCGAGTAGTTCGCCCTATTGTACCCCGTCGCGGGTTTAGCGGCACGCCAACAACGCACGCCGCGGCAAAAGCTATTGGCAAGAAGTTGAGCCGTGCGCGACAAGTCAAGGCCTGCTGCACTCGCACCTTTTGCCGGGGGTTGTGTCCGCGCCGGTTACCCTGTAGCATTCTCCTTTCTTTGCCTCGACTGGCCGTGGGAGGTTACGATGACCGAATTTGCTGACCATAATGGGAATGGCCCCCTTACAGTTTTGACCGAGGAAGAACGCATGTTCCAGGCGATGGCTCGCGATTTCGCCACGAATGAGATTCTTCCTCATGTCGAACAAATGGACCGCGAGGGCGGGTTTAACCACGGCTTGCTGGAAAAGTTCTTCGCGCAGGGTTTTATGGGGATTGAAGTCCCCGAGAGCTACGGAGGAAGTGGAGGCTCTTTTTTCCTGGCCATTCTCGCCATCGAGGAATTCTCGCGTGTTGACGCTTCTGCGGGCGTCGTGATTGACGTGCAGAATACGCTGGTGAACAATGCCTTCAAGAAGTGGGGAACGGAGGCGCAGAAGCAGAAGTTCCTGATCCACCTGGTGCACGATACGCTCGGGGCCTACGCGCTCTCGGAAGCGAATTCCGGAAGCGACGCCTTTGCACTCGCGACGCGCGCTCGCGCGGACGGCGACGACTTTGTCCTCAACGGCCGCAAGCTTTGGATTACCAACGCCAACGAAGCGGGCTTGTTCATCGTGTTCGCCAACGCGAACCCCGAGGCGGGCTATCGCGGCATCACGGCGTTCCTGGTTGAACGCGGCACGCCAGGCTTCACCGTGGGAAAGAAAGAGGACAAGCTCGGCATCCGCGCCTCTTCTACGTGCGAGCTGATTCTGGAAGATTGCCGTGTTCCGAAGGAGAACGTTCTGGGCGACGTGGGCAAGGGTTACAAGGTGGCCATCGAGACCCTCAACGAAGGGCGTATCGGAATCGCCGCGCAGATGGTGGGGGTGGCCCGCGGCGCTCTGGGAAATGCGATCCAGTATGCCCAGGAACGCAAACAGTTCGGCAAACCCATTGCCGAGTTCCAGGCGATCCAGTTTCAATTGGCTCGCCTTGCGACCGACGTGGAGGCAGGAGGGTTAATGGCATATAACGCCGCGCGGCTGAAGGATGCCGGCCTTCCGTTTCTGAAAGAGGCCGCCATGGCCAAGTATTATTGCTCGCAGGTGGCGGAGCGCGTGGCCTCGGAGTGCGTGGAAGTATACGGGGGCTACGGCTTCACGCGCGATTATCCTGCGGAAAAGTTTCTTCGTGACTCGAAGATCGGTAAGATTTACGAGGGCACTTCATTCATGCAACTCCAAACCATTGCCAAGATTATTCTGGGAAAGTGAGCGGGCACCGAACGGGCCAATCGTAATTTGCCCCGGGGCATCACCTTTTTTTGGGAATTCGCGGTAACTGAGCTTCTCGCAACTCGCGGCGGTGGGACGACTTAAGTCTTTGGCCCCGCAAAGGCGGGATTGTACCTTCCAAGATGAGCGGTTTCCGGCAGGATGGCGCTCAACGGCTGCGGCTCAATAGTTATGAGCCTCCTTCCTTGCGGCCAAGTGGGGTTGAAAATATGGACTGGAAAGATTTTCTGCGGCGGGTATTTCTCATTGACCTGCTCAAGGGCTTGCGGCTGACGTTTTCCTATCAGCGTCCCGACGCCATCTGCACGGAGCAGTATCCGCTGGAGCGGCCGCCGGTGGCCGAGCGGTATCGCGGCGCGCCGCGCTTGAACAATCATCCCGAATCGGGCGAGACGCTGTGCATCGCCTGCAATCTGTGCTCGATTGCCTGCCCGGAGAACTTGATTGTGGTGGGATGGGCGCGCACCGAAGATCGCAAGAAGCGTCTGACGACGTTCACCTACGACCTTTCGCGCTGTATGTTCTGCGGGCTGTGCGAGGACGCTTGCCCGGTAGACGCACTGGAGTTGACTCAGGACTTCGAGATCGCCAACTATTCACGCGAAGGCATGATTTGGGACCGGCAAGCGCTCGAGGAAGGACCGCAGCCCGCCCGGTACACGCGGTAAACTTGAACCGTCATGCGCCGCGAGCGACTTACCGCGTTATTCCGCTAGAGAACCCGCACCGAAGCTAGCTAACCTTCAACTCCGCGCCAGCGATACGGCGCGTGCTACGCACGTGATTAACGGCGGCCTATATAAGACGGCACACACCGCTGAAGGTCGGCGCCACCTCTCCAGTCCCGGCACACTACACCCGGGAAACGGCCATCGCCCCGAAGGAGGAATTTCTCGCTTCGCGCCAGCCGGCGTGCAGAGAGTCCTCCCCCTTAGCGGATTTGTCGTGCGACAATCGCCGTGGTGAAAGTTTCGCGGGTCGCGTGGGCGACCCGCGGTGAAATGCACTACTTCTTTTTGGGAGGCACAACGGCGTCTTTGAACGCCTTGGCCAAACGGAACTTTACGACAGTCTTTGCTGGAATCTTGATGGGCTCGCCGGTTTGTGGGTTGCGTCCCATCCGCGCTTTCCGAGCTGCCTTCACGGCTTTACCTAACCCCGGGATCACAAATTGGCCCGAAGCCTTGGCTTCTTTGGTTGCGAGTGCGACGAGCTCCTCGAGAACCCCCGCCGCCGTCTTCTTTGGAATCGCCGCTTTCTCAGCCAAATGTGTTACCACTTGGGATTTTGTCATTACCTTCGCCATTTGCTGCTCCTCTCCGCACTTTTTGTTGTTTTAAATAAGACCATGCCTCGACTACCGGGCCTCAATTTAGACAAGAACCATGTAGCTGTCAAGACATTTTAATGGAGCCGCACCCGAAAAAGCCACAAAAAATGCACCTACGGTGGAGTCCTTATGCAGATGACGCGCCAAATTCGCGGGCCGCCGATTGCAAAGCGGCGAGCGTTTGGATATATTCCCAATAGGAGGCTCAAATGCCGCTTTTTGAATTCAAGTGCCGGGAATGTGGGACGACTTTTGAAAAGATCGTGCCCACCTCCACCTCCAAGGTGGCTTGCAAGAAATGCGAAAGCAGCAAGGTGGATAAGCTGTTGTCCGTGTTTGCCGTGGGGGCATCATCGCGTTCAATGGCCGCTTACGAACCCGGACCTTGCGGCGCCTGCGGGGCTGCTCAACGCGGAATGTGCGGGATGGAATAAGCTTTTAGATTTTGGATTTGTGATCCTGGGTCATCGAGTAGAAGCACAGTCCATCAACTGTGGGACGTGTGCGGACCGCAATCTTAAATCCAAAATCTAAAATTCAAAACCTGAGAAGCCCTTGACCTATCCCCGTGTGCCCCATCTGCGCCTCGGAACTTCAAGCTGGTCCAGTGAAGACTGGGTGGGCCCGTTCTATCCGCCCGGCACAACACCGGCCGATTTCCTTGGCGCGTATTCCGTGCATTTTGACACCGTCGAAGTGGATTCCACGTACTACCGGATTCCTTCCGAGTCGATGGTGAGAAACTGGCGAGCTCGCACGCCTCCGGGATTCACTTTCGCCGCCAAGTTCCCGCAGGTCATCACGCACGAGAAGATGTTGCGCGATTGCCGCCAGGACTTGGCAGAGTTCCTTCGTGCCATGAGTTTACTGGAGGACCGTCTGGGTCCGTTGCTTTTGCAATTCCCCTACTTCAATAAGCAAACATTCGCGCGCTCGGAAGATTTCCTCGAGCGCCTCGTTCCGTTTCTGGAGGAGCTGCCGGGAGGTTTCCAATACGCCCTGGAGGTCCGCAACAAGTACTGGGTGAATGCGCGTCTGCTCGACATCCTGCGCAAGAAGCGTGTGGCTCTGGCCCTAATCGACCATCCGTGGATGACTCCCATATCGCAACTGGTAAGCAAACTGGATGTGATCACCGCCGACTTCGCCTATGTCCGCTGGCTTGGCGACCGCAAGGGCATTGAGGAAAAGGCTCAGCATTGGGACCGCATCATCATTGACCGGGAAGATGAAATGCACATTTGGATACCGATCATCCGCCAGATTCTGAAGCGTGGTATTCAGGTGATGGGATACTTCAACAATCATTACGCCGGGTTCGGACCGGGATCGATTGAATTGTTTGGCAAAGTCTGGGAGAGCGTGAGGGAATAATCAAGAATTTCAGGAGACACGGATGCCTCGAGTCGAAATACGGCTGCTGAAGGATGTTGAGGAGTATCGTCAATGCGAGCCAATCCAGGCACATGTTTGGGGTGCGGCAGGCGCCACCTGCGAGGTCCTGACGGCGGCGCAGAAGTACGGTGGCGCGCTGGTCGGAACCCTTATTGATGGAAAGGTGGTGGGTTTCATTTTTGCATTCCTCGGCATTTACCACGGACGCTTAATTCATTGGTCGCATATGATGGCGGTCGAAGCGAAGTACCGGGACCAGGGATTCGGCTTCAAGATGAAACTTGTTCACCGGAAAGTCGCCCTCGAGCGCGGGATCAAGTCCATCTGTTGGACCTTCGACCCGTTGCAAAGCCGGAACGCGCGGCTGAATATTTCGCGCTTGGGCGCCTGGGGAGAAGAATACTTAGCGGATTGTTACGGGCGCTTTCCCAGCCCCTTGGAGAAAGGCCTGCCCAGCGATCGATGGGTGGCGAACTGGCGGATATCGACCACCAGAGTCGAACAGCGTCTGCGCGGGGAGGCTCCGGGTTTTGACCCCTCACTGCCGCGCGTGAATGAGACTCGGCTGAACGCTCGGGGCTTTCCGCAGAACCGGGCGATTCGGCTGGACCTCAAAGACCGCCGCATTCTGGTGGAGACTCCCTCTCAAACCGAGGCGATGCGGTCACAGGCCCTGCCCCTGGCCCGCCGCTGGCGGATGGAATCGCGCCGCATTTTTCAGCACTATCTCTCCAATGGATATCGTGCGGAGGATTTCTTTCCGCCCCAACCGGCAACCGAAGGACGCTGCTTTTACCTGCTGCGTCGACGCGAGTAGGATCCCTCGCGGTTCCGGGTGTGGGGCAGATTGAGAGAAGGGGCGCGCCATGAATGCAGATTTTGAAGCGGTGTTTGCCGAACTGAAATCGGTGTTCGACAAGCATACCCAGCGGCTTTCGGTGATGCTGGATTCGCCCATTGAGTACACCTTGCACACCAAGCGCCCGTCGCCTCTGCCGCAGCACAAAGGGCACCCCATGTATTTCGGCTGCGTGCGCGTGGAAAAGGCGTACGTGAGCTTTCACCTGATGCCGCTCTACATGAACCCGATGCTCACCCAGACCATTTCACCAGCGCTGAAGAAGCGGATGCAGGGGAAGACCTGCTTCAATTTCAAGACCCGTCCCGAGCCGGAGGCGCTTTCCGAGCTGACGCGGCTGACGGCGGCGGGGTTTAAGGAATGGGCGGAAAAGCGGTGGGCGTGACAAGTTCGGCTATCGTCTCATCCAGCCGTTGAGTTTCATCCAGTAGTAAACTGGCTCGATCCACTCATCGCGCGACATGGTGAAGAAGCCGTGTCCACCCTTTGCGAACAGGATCATCTGCGCTTGAACGTTGTGTCGGCGCAAGGCCTCATAGAACATGACGCTGTTATCCACGTTCACCAAGCTATCGTCGGTGGCGTGCAAGAGTATTGTCGGCGGGGTCCTGTCTGAAACCTGCAGCTCACTCGAGAATTCCTGAATTTGCGCGGCACTCGGATGCGGACCGAGCAGGGCATCGCGTGATCCCATGTGGGTGAGTTTATCCGTCATGCTGATGACCGGGTAAACGAGAACCATAAAATCAGGGCGGAGGTTCCCAGTGGACCCATCGCCGAGATCGTTCTTTTCGAAATGGGTACCGAGGGTTGACGCAAGATGGCCACCGGCAGAAAAGCCGATAATGCCCACTTTGCCCGGATCGATCTGCCACTCCGAAGCGTGGTCGCGGACCTGCTTGATGGCCTGCTCCGCATCCTGGAGCGGCCCAATCGACTTGTCCTTCATCGTGACATCGCTAGGCAACCGGTATTTGACAATAAAGGCCGCTACCCCGTGGTCCCTGAACGCCTCGGCGATACTGGTGCCTTCGTACTGAAAGACCTCGCCAATGTAGCCCCCGCCGGGAAAGATGATGATTGCCGATCCGGCAGCTTTGACCTTAGCGGGCAGATAGCACGCCAATGTGGGGCGCGAAACCTTCTGGGTGAACTCCCGCCCCCACTGGATATGGGTTTCTTCTTCGTCGGGAGCGTTGGTAGAGTTTGGAATTTCGCCTGGATAGAGCGGCATGGTCGTGGGCTGCGGGGGAATCATTGGGTCGGCAGACGCCTTTGGGAGTGGTGCTACCGACGGCGCCCCCTGTTGCGCCATGGAGGAACTGCAGGGCACAGCTATAGCGAGAAGAGCGATGAGGATTTTAATCCGCATAGAGGAGAGAACTCCTTTCCTGGCTGGACCTTTGAGCGGAATCGATCATTTCGAGTCCCAACCGCCCCATAGCTTACAACCTCGGTGACGTTGGCGCCGCCTAATTCTTCGTCGCACGTCACCCATACTGATGTTGGCATCTGTCCGGCCAACTTGACTTAAATCGTTCCCACAATGTATCTTGGATGTTCGAATGTAACGTAGGAAATCCAAGCGGGGAGCATTGCGTCTTGAAACGAACCTTTCAACCCAACCGCCGGCGCCGGGCAAAAACGCACGGCTTTCGTATTCGTATGAGAACTCCGGGGGGGCGCAATGTTTTGCGGCGCCGCCGTCAGAAGAGCCGCCATCGCTTGACTCCCTAAAGAGCTCGTTTGACCTCTCAAGCATTCCCCAAGACTTTTCGGCTGCTACGCCGAAGCGAGTTTCGGCGGGTTTACGACGAAGGGCAGCGCCGCGGCGCGTCACTATGCACGGTATTTTTCCGGCCCAACGGGTTGCCACACTCACGCCTGGGAATTACCACGCCGGTGCGCCTGGGGAATGCTGTGCGGCGCAACCGGCTGCGGCGGCGAGTGCGCGAAGTGTTCCGGCTGAATCGAGTGAACCTTCCAGGCGGCTGGGACATCCTGGTCAACCCTCGCGACGCGGCAGGGAAAGTCTCATTCACCACGCTCCAACGGGAATTGTTGCGGGTGTTCCCCCAGCAACCTTCAGCGTAGGGGACAGGCTACAGCTTACAGGGGACAGGGAAAACAGTGAGCTACGGGCTATGCCCCGTGGATTGTCAACTGTAACCCTCGGGTGGCTGGTGAAGCTTCCGGTTCTTGGGCTGATTCGCTTTTACCAAGCGTGTATTTCCCCCGTGCTGCCGTCGGCATGCCGATTCCACCCTTCCTGCTCAGCCTACGCCTTTGAAGCAGTGGAAACATGGGGAGTCTGGACCGGCGGCCGTCTCGCTGTGCGCCGGCTGCTTCGTTGCCGGCCGTGGGGCAGTTACGGTTATGACCCCGTGCCGGAAAGGCCGGCCACACGGGATAGATCACATGTTGCCGGGGACGGAATCTAGAGCAGACCACCTTGTCTCCCGTTCCCCGGCACCTATACCCTGTAACCTGTGAACTGTAACCTGTACCTCTATGAACCTTGATCAAGAAAAACGGTTGATGCTCGCGTTCGCGCTCTCCATCGTGATGCTCGTGCTTTATCGCGTTTATGTCATCAAGGAGCAGCCCCCCGAGCCAAAGAAGGCCGCGCCGGCGGTGGCCACGGTTGCCGTTGGCCAGCCCGCAGCGCCCAAGCCGACGACCACAGGCGCGTCGGCCACCACCGCCAAGCCCTCCGCTCCCGCAGCCCTACCTGTAAGGCAAGGGACTCAGCCAGAAGACATCGTTGTGGAAAGCAAGCTCTACCGCGTGACCATTTCTACTCGGGGGGCAGTGGTCAAGAGTTGGGTCTTGAAGAATTATCGCGACGCGAAGGACCAGCTTCTTGATACCGTCAACGCTCCGGCATGCGAAAGCCTGGGCTACCCCTTGAGCTTGAATCTGCCCAATTCCACGCTCAAGGCGCAAGTCAACCAGGGGATATACGTTGCTACTGCCGCCAATGGACATGCCTCTTCCCCGGGCCAGGAATCGGCAACGCACTCCGGGACTACTCTCTCCGCTCCCGTCATTCTGACCTTCACGTACAGCGACGGTAAAGTGCAGGCGAAAAAACAATTCTACTTCGGCGCCGACTACGTATCGAAGGTTGGGGTAAGCGTGATTGACGGCCAGAGCGACGTGCCGGTTGAGGTCACCTGGCCGGGAGGCTTCGGCGACCACTCGCTCACTTCCGCCGCCATCGAGAGTTACCGCCTGGGGGTTTACGGTTCGATTGGCGACCTTACTACTGTCGCCCAGGGAAAAGTAAAGGAGGACCGCAATATTCCTGGCCCGCTGCAACTGGCAGGACTCGAGGATAAATTCTTCGCATTGGTTTTCCTTCCCGAGACCCCCGATCAGGTTTCCTTGAAATTGGCGCGGCAGGAGTGGTCTCCGCCCGACTGGACCGAGAAGGAAAAACCCAAACCCCTTGCCGCCACCCTGACGGATACGCTGCCGAAACCTCTGGAATTTCGCCTGTTCGTCGGCCCGAAGGACTTGGACGTGCTCAAGGCCGTGAATCCTCCCCTGGATTCCCTGGTGGACTTTGGTTGGTTCAGCGTTGTTGCCAAGCCACTGTTCATCGCCTTGCGATATATCGAAGAGCACTGGATCCATAATTGGGGTTGGGCCATTGTCCTGCTGACGCTCATCATCACCATGGCGATGTTTCCGCTGAAACTCAAGAGTCTGCGTTCCGCCCAGGAGATGCAGAAGGTTGCGCCAATTGTCAAAGGCATCCAGGACAAGTACAAGAGTTATAAGTTCAACGATCCGCGCAAGCAGAAGATGAACGAAGAAGTCATGAAGGTTTACAGTGAGCATGGCATCAACCCTCTCGGCGGCTGTTTACCGATGGTCGTACAAATGCCCTTCCTCTACGGTTTCTACCGCGTGCTCGACCTTGCCATCGAGCTTCGCCACGCGCCATGGATTTGGTGGATCAAGGACCTTTCCGCCCCCGACCGGCTCAATATTTTGGGACTCTCGATTCCGGTTTTGGTGATTCTCATGACGGTCGCTTCGTTCCTCTTGCAGCGGATGACGCCGATGGCGACCGCCGACCCCGCCCAGGCGCGCATGATGATGTTCATGCCCATCTTTATGGGATTCTTGTTCTATCGCTTTGCCAGCGGCATGGTCCTCTACTGGTTGACCAGCAGTGTGGTGCAAATTCTCCAGCAGGTTTTCATTAATCGACGCATGCCGCCGACAACCAATCTTCCCGTGCCGCGCAAGCCCGCTGAGGCCAAGGCCTGACCTATGGACGTTGACAATCCCCAATTCGATCACGGGCTGGAGAAATACTTGAGCTTGCTCGAATCCGTGCTGAGCACGTTCGTGGAGCGCGGCCCCTTTAAATTCTCTTTTTCGATTCGCAAGGCCGCTGTTCGTCCAGATGACCCTGAGGGACCTGAGTACATCGTTGATCTTTCCGGGCCGGACGCCGATCTGCTGCTCGAGAAAAACGCTACACTCTTGCACGCGTTCGAATATGTGGTGTTGAAGGCCATCCGGCTGGACGAGGATCATTTCCGCCGGATTGCTTTCGATTGCCAAGATTGGCGTCGAACGCGGATGGAGGAGCTGCGGCTGATGGCGCAGGTGGCGGCCGAACGGGTGATCGATACGGGCGACCCCTTCGCTCTGAGTCCAATGAATCCGCGCGAGCGGCGCATTGTCCACCTGGCCTTAAGAGACCAGCTCCGGGTCCGCACGGAGAGCGAAGGAATGGGCCTTGAGCGCAAAGTCGTGATCTACCCGCAAAAGTAATCGGGTGATCGGATGATTGGTTCATTTCATCATCGGGTCATTAAAGAGCTGTTCGTTGTCCCTCGTCAGTGGCTTCGATCCTTACAATCTCCGCCTATCAACTCCAACGGACTATAGACGGCGGACAGAGTTTCAATGACTCAATGACCCGATGGCCAAATGACCCGATCCGCCGAAGACACCATCGTCGCGATTTCCACCCCTCCGGGTCGAGGCGGTCTAGGGGTCGTGCGCCTTTCCGGTCCTCGCGCCATCGAGACTGCCACCCTCCTTATCAAGCTGCCGAACCTTCCGCTCGAAACACAACACGCAACGCTCGGGGCATTTTTGGAAGCGGACTCGGGGAGGGTGCTCGATCAAGTGGTGGTGACGTGTTTTCGCGCTCCACACTCCTACACGGCGGAAGACGTGGTGGAAATCTCCTGCCACGGCGCTCCCGTCATCTTGCGATATCTCGAGGAGAGGTGCCTTGCGCAGGGCGCGCGCGCGGCGGAGCCGGGTGAATTCACCTTGCGCGCCTTCCTGAACGGGCGCATCGACCTGACTCAGGCGGAAGCGGTGCGCGACTTGATCGACTCGCAAACGCTCTATCAAGCCCGCGTTGCCGCCCAACAACTTGAGGGCTCCGTCTCCACGCGCCTGAAACCTCACAAGCAGGTGCTGCTCGACCTCATCGCCCGCCTCGAAGCGGGAATCGACTTCGCCGAAGACGACGTCGCAGTGATCGAGTGGCAGGAGATTCTTACCGGGCTCGACCGCATTCGCCACGATTTGGAGAGGGTCGTTGAGGGCTACGAGTATGGCCGCATCGTGCGGGAAGGATTGACGCTCGCCATTGTGGGACGGCCGAACGTTGGCAAGTCAAGCCTGTTCAATCGCCTCCTGAACGAAGAGCGCGCGATCGTAACGGCTATCCCCGGAACGACACGCGATCTCGTTGCCGAGACGGCCAATATTGGAGGCATTCCGCTCCGCTTTGTGGACACGGCGGGCATCCGCGAAGCTTTGGACGAAGTTGAGAAGATCGGTGTGGAGCGCACCTTTTCCGCAATAGCCGACTCTGATTTGCGGCTGATGGTGGTTGATTCCTCGACACCATGGACGGACGGTGACTCCCGGCTGCTGGAAAAGTTGCATCCACTGGGCTCGCTGCTTATTGCCTTAAATAAGTCGGATTTGCCGCCGCAAGTTTCGGAAGTAGAGCCGGGCTTTAGCCCGGCACCACTGGCCCAACACGACGGCTGTCCATACCTAGAAGAAGTCGCAGGGCTAGGGAAGGCGAAGGCGGGAACGACATCCTACGTCACCGTGCGTACGTCCGCACTAACCGGCGATGGAATTCATGAACTTAAGGAGAAGATTCTCGCTCTGGCCGTCCCGGCGCGCGACATAGGGCCGGAAGGTGAATTTATAACTAACCTGCGCCACCAGCAGCTCATCAAGGAGTCCCTCGCGGGTCTCGCCAAGTCCAGGGAGGCCGCTGAGCGACAAACACCCCACGAAATGCTCCTTCTGGACCTGTACGACGCGCTACGTCCTCTTGACCTCATCACCGGCGCCACATATGCGGACGACATCCTCGATATTATTTTCAAGACCTTTTGCGTAGGAAAGTAGAAGGGAACCGTTCATCAGTTTATTCCCCTAAGCCTCCCCTGAGCGTCTCCTAGTTCTTGGCTGCTGCTGCTTCCACCTTGGTTGTCTGTGTATAGGCCCGCAAATACGGAATCACCGGGGTGACCCGGAAGGGTAACTTCTCGCTGGCATCAACGAGCGGAACCGCCTTCCGGGTGGTGAAGGCAGTGGATCCATCCCAGGCATTCACCTGCACCCGAGAGCCTAAGGGCAGGGCGGCGATCTGGTCCACCTTCCTGGGGGTTAATTCGGGAGCACTGCTGATCAACGCGGCCATACGGACCACCTTATCGTGGTCGGTCAAACCATTGCCCAAGTGGGCGCCGAAGAGGTGGGGATCGTAAGGGGCAGCGTCCGCCGCCGCTCGCAGAAACAAGCCGGCTTGTGCCAGCTTGTCTTTGTAGGGCGAATTCTTAAGGAACTCAATCCCTTTCGCGTCGGCCGCCGCTTCATCGCCGCGATCCCGAGCCACGTCCAGTTCGGCGAGCAATTGCACGTCGGAGATCTGAAGGCGGTCGTTGAATGCGTATTTGGTATCCAGCTTCTGTCCCAGAGCAATATGCGCGAGATCGTGCGCAAGAATCATGGCCAAACTTGGTTCATCGGGCAGGACGTCAATGAGGCCGCGGCTGAGGACAATGGTATAAGCCAGGCTGAATGATTCCAAGGTCGAAGTCAGCATGACGCGGCAGTGGATCGGGGGGAGGTTTTCGAGATGGTTGGTCGCCACCAGGTTATTGACCACCGTTTCCAGAACCTTATCTACGGGCCCCGGCGGTGCAATGAGCCTCGCCTTTTCCAGCCGATCGAGCAGATTGTGCTCAGCATCCATGGTCACCTGCCGCGCGCTTTCGACGGGAGACAAGTCCGAGGTGGCTTCGCTATCGTCGCGGACGGGTGCGGGCGCATCCACCAGAATATTGGTCCACTCCTGCTGCTCGGGATGAGCGGTGAGGTCATAACCCCAAAACCTTGTTTCCGCCTTATAGCGGAACCGCTTACCCATGTCTGACTCCTGGCTGTAAACGTATACAGGCAGCCACACTCCGGGTTGGAGATTCTCTCGCCAGCAATCGAAATGAACGTAAAAATCCCCAAAGCGAGGATGGATTCGCGTGCCGTTCAAGCGAACTATTGCGTAGTTCTGATCGTCGACCCAAATCCGCCCTTCAAAGGCTCCTGGGAGTGCATGGGCACGGTCCAGCGGATGGACGTCTATGGCCAAGCAGCGAATGTCACCCAGGTATTCCCAGCGGACAGGTTCGAAGGCATAGTGCTTTTGATCAAAGTTATTCTCGTCCACCACCAGGGGTTCGACGGCGAATTCATTCACGTGGAGGTGAGCTCTAAGCAACTCGGGGCCGCGGCGCAACCAGTCCAAGGTAGTATCGGGAATAAAGGACTCTTCCATCGCCTTGTTGTCGAGCTTCTTACTGAACTTTAACCGCCCCAAAAAATAGGCATCTTCTTTGGACACATCGCCCAGTTCCGAGTCCGGCTGATAGTACTGGAGGTACGTCTCGACACGCGGAGAGTATTCCGTCAGTTTTGTCCGGGTTTGCCACTCGCTGGCGATGATGCGGTAAATGATGTTGGAAACTTCCGCGGGAACAGGCTTATCCTCAGTCTTCTGGGGCTTTGAGTGGTCACGCCCCGCTAACGGCAAAACCATCGGGGTGGCAAGAATGAGAACCGGAACTAACCAGCCGGCCCGGCCTACGTGAAGGCTAGACATGAACTTTCCTCCCACTAACTGGATTGGTCGGCCAATCGAAACTCGATGCGCAAGGTCGCGGGAAAATCCGCCGGCTTACCGTCGCGCAGAGCTGGCTTGAAGCGAATTTGCGAAGCCGCCTGAACCGCCGCCTGATCAAGCCCATGTCCCAGGGATTTGACCACGCCAATGACTCTTATCGAGCCGTTGGCTTCGAAGACCACGGAGAGCGCGACTTCCCCTTGAACTCCCAAGCGTCGTGCCTCCTCCGTATAAGTCGGGTTAGGCTTGGAAAAAATCTCGACCGGTTGGAAGACGGTGGGCGGGGGCGCAGGAAGCTTTTCCCCCGGGGATGGCGCGGCCGCGGCTGGAGCTGCGAACCCGCCCGTGGTCACCTTGGGTCCCCCGGGCCCTCCGGAACCAGTTCCCGGCCCCGCTACCCCGCTGCCAAATCCGGCGCTGGCCACGACTCCCTGAATTCCGTGAGCCCCGCCAGTCCCGTTTCCGACGCCAGGACCGTCGGGAAGCCCAAAGGATCCCAACTTGGGGACGTTACCGGGATTATCCCCTTGCGCATTGCCAGGCAGTCCCTGCGGACTCCCAAACCCACCTGTCTGCACCTCACTCGCAGGACGCTTTATCGTCACCTTTTCCGCGGCGCCGCCAAACAGACCGGTGTTTACCGCCACTTGAGCCTTCGGCGGAGGAGTCGGCTCTGCAACTGGTTTGGGCAGCGCGGGAGGCTCCGGGGCGCTGGGAACCGCGACGGAAACCGGAGGTCGATTCTTGGGTATTTCCAAATGGAGCACGGGGGCATCAGGGAGTTCCGCGGGCGTGGGGGGTTTTACCTGGGGGACAAACACCCGCGCTACCTGGACCGGAGGTTTCACGACGCGTTCCGCCGGCGGCTCCGGTTTAGACAGCCATGTCACAAGGAAATGCCTGTTGGCTAGGGGTAACTCTTCAGGGAATAAGATCCCCAGAAAAATAAGCAGACCAATTCCCAGCGATTCGGCGAGTAGACCGCAGACAAAAGCGACGCTTCTTTGTTTGCGTCCTTCCTGAGAAGGACCCAAAATGCTAAACATGATTTAAGTCCCCTTCCCCTTGTAGAGCCCTGAGAGCCTATCTTCGCGTCAGGGCCGCATCGCCTTTGAGACACGAAACAATCCCTTCGTTTTGCAATTCTCCGACCAAAATGCCTGCGCCTATCCCCTATCATGTCGACAAAGATGATGTATTGCCGGCAGACTGCGCCATTCGGTAGATTTGATTCGACATGACGGTACCACGACGGCGAAGAACCCTTTGCCTCAAGTTAGGCAGAAACTCCGCGGGGATTGGAATTATAGCAAGCAGTGCGAAAAGGTGATCATTGGTCAAGCGAGTGAAAATACAGCCTTTCGCTTCCTCTGGCGAGGTAAAGCGCCGCCACAGAATCAAATTGCTCAGCACCTCAAGGGTGGTCCATTCGACGAGAAAAAAGTGCCTCGTGTTCCTCTCCTTTGTGGCTTTAGGACCATCATAAGCCTGCTTTCGACGCTGTAAATCTTACCGTGGTATGTAAGAAATGCAACGGGATTTCAACCCATGGGGTGGCGCCGATGAATCGAAGATTGCTTCGACGATCCCAGCGCAGCACGACTGACCGCCTTATGCTAATTCGGATCTGAGCAGAACGCAGTTTGCGTGAGACTGCCCAGCGATCCATTTCTTGACGCCGCGGCCGTCTTGCCGGCTCATGCAGAACCAGGTGAGTCCCTTGGCGCTAATGTTTTTAACGAACTCGATTATATGTCTACAGCCTGCTCACCCCTCTCAGTGGCGAAGTTTTGCCAGGTAAGAATCCAGTTCGCGCACGCGGAAGAGTTTGGCGAGCAGCGCGGTGGTGACGAATCCCACCGAGCTCACGATCACCAGAACCGCCAGCGCGTGCAGAGTGGTTTGCCATCCGATGCGCGACTCGAGCGCTTGGGTCAGCTTGAAGCACAGTCCCGCGGCAGCCAACGACGCGGCGGTGATCTTGAGGAAGAACCACACCATCTCTGCTGATTCCGGATTCTTGGTCCTGCGGTTCAGCAGGCCGAAAAGGATCACCGTGTACGCGATGATGCCGGCAGAGCTCGCCATTGCCAATCCTAAATACTGGTACTGATGTCCCAGCCACCAATAGAGAGGCAGATTCAGAAAAGTAAGCGCCGTTCCAGTAATGGCGGGCGTCAGCGTATCGCGCGCCGCGTAAAATCCCCGCGCCAGGATGTTCTGCGCGCCCCAGGCAAACATGCCCAGGGAAAAGACGGCCAGGGCGACGGCGATTGCGTGGAGGTCAGCAGGCTTTAAACGCGTATGCGAATATACAAGATAGACCAACGGCGATGTTTGGGCGATGGTAAGTGCTGAAATAGGCATCAGCAGCAGGATCAGCCCCTTCATGGTAGCGTTCATCGTTCGGTTTAGTTCCTCCAGCTTGCCTTCCGAGTAAAGCTGCGCCAGGAAGGGAAAAGACGCGACTCCTACGGCCTGCCCCACAACCCCCAGGGGAACCCTCATCAAGGTTTTGGCATAGTTAAGCCAGGAAATAGAGCCGTGGATTAGATAGGAGCCAAACCAGCGCATAACCCAATCGTCCGTGAACACCAAGGAGAGCGCCAGCATGATGGGAATGGTGAGCTTGATGAACATCCAGAACCCCGGGTGACGAATGTCCAGATTGGGTGAGAAACGGGCGCCGGCGCGTTTGGCACCGTATACCTGAAGCAGGAAGTTCCCCGCTACGGCTCCGCCCAGAACGCCGACAGCGAATCCGGTGATCCCGATTCGCGGAGAGAGCAGCACGCCGCCCAGGATGATTCCGAGGTTGTAAATCACTGGAGCCAGCGAGGGGACTACAAACTGGCCCTTGGCATACTGGACGGCGCTGAGGATGCTGCCCTGATAAAAGCAAATTTGCGCCGGCAACATCAAGCGTGTCAAGAAAACGGCGCGAGCTTTCTCTGCCGGACTGAAGCCCGGAGCGATCAGTCCCATCAGGTGCGGGGCGTAGATTTCACCCACTATGACGAGGGCTGTTAACAAGGTCCCCATGAATGTCACCACCGTGGAGAAAACATGCCACCCCTCATCCTCGCGGTTTTCCGCGGCGAACTTGGTGAAAACCGGAATAAAAGTTGCGCTCAGCGAAGCGCCTGCCACCAGATAGTTCAGGAAGTCCGGCAGGGTGAAAGCCGCGTAAAAGGCGTCGGTGACGGCATTCGACCCCACCTGGTGGGCAACAGTCCAATCGCGAAGAAAGCCCAGAACGCGGCTGACCAACACGCTTGCCATCACAATGCCGGAAGCCTGGGCAATGCGCCGCGTTAAGTGTGTGGAGGTCATCCGGAAAGATATTACACAGTTTGCTAGTCTGGCAACGGGTAAACTTCAATAAGGCTATATTTGATCTCAATCCTCACTGCGAGGGTATGGAAAGCGGGTGTAGCACTTACTACAGCGGGCCATCCTCGGGCTCCTCAGCAACCTTTCGTACCATCGGCGGTGGGACCGGCGATAGGTGGAACTCCCACAATTTGGGCACAAGCGATCGTCGTCAATTTCCTCAGTCGCTTCCGCCACGCTCACCGACGCTCTGTGGGGCCGTTCCTCATGTACTTGAGGTTCTCCTTGGGAATTCGCTGTACTTTCTGTTTTGACCGCGACATACGACTGCCCCTTCGCTTCCGCGATCTTGCGATTGAAGTGCTCCGTCAGTTCTTCGGCCGTCAGATCATCGGGGTGAGGCCGGTTTCGGTCATGGCGCTTGAAGATGCGCTTGCGATTGCAAAACGAGCACCGGCGCAAGTGGTAGCCCATATTCCAAAGTCTGGTGTAGAGGAATCCGTGCCGGACAGATTCAGTCTTGGTTGTTCCACACCGAGGGCACGGGTCCGCCATTTGCACACCTTTAAGCCTTGGGGTCCCGCGTCACGGCGAACCGACAAACGAGGGATTGTCTTCGCCGGAAAACCTGACGTCCATGCGGGGTCTGGGGTTGCGCTCCTTCCTAAACGCAACTCAGCCTGAGTATCTTTGCAACCAAACGGTAATAATCTAGCACAGCGAGGCACGATTTCCAACCCGCGCCGCCTCCGCGCGTCGCCCTGATTTTGCTCGTAGGTCTGGCTGTGCGGCGGCCTTCTGGCGGCACGTCCGGCCCAAGGCGAGGGCGCCACGCGGTTCGTGGTCGGCCACCTCCCTTCGGGATTTTTGAGCCCAGATTCGATTGCATTTCATCCGCTTTGGCCTAAACTGTTGCTCGAAGGCGCAGTTCATTTGACCTGGGCAGGGAGGAAACTTGCTGCATAACCATCCGGGATTTTGGCGATTCATCATTCTGGTATTGTTTCTCAGCGATGCGGGCGCAAGCGCAACCTTCCTGCGGGGAGCCCAAGCCGCAACGAAAATCCTGACGCTCCATCTGCGTTCTCGCGTGGAGCCTTTCAAAGGAACCGGCGACTGGCGCGAGGTCAACTTCGAAGCGCAGTTCCCTATCGATTCCACTGCCATCGTGATCTGCGACATGTGGGACAAGCACTGGTGCTCGGGAGCGTCGGCCCGGGTGGATATCCTGGCGCGCAAAATGGCTCCTGTCATTGATCAGGCTCGAGCCAGCGGCATCCAGATCATTCACGCCCCGTCCGACGTGGTGGGCTTTTATGCCCAATACCCGCAGAGGATTCGAATTCCCAGCATCCCCGTCGCCGACCCGCCCAGAGGTTTGGACTTGCCCGACCCGCCTTTGCCCATCGACGATGCGGATGGTGGATGCGATACGGCAGATAAGTTCTACCAGGCGTGGTCGCGTGAGCACCCTGCCCTCAGCATAACCGGTGACGACGTCATCTCGGCGGACGGCAAGGAGATTTACAGTTTCCTCGCGCAGCGCGGAATCAAGAATCTCCTGGTCATGGGAGTCCATGCCAACATGTGCATTCTCAATCGGTCCTTCGCCATCAAGCAAATGACCCGCTGGGGAATTCACTGCGTACTGGTCCGCGACCTTACCGATTCCATGTACGATCCTCAGGATCGCCCCTATGTTAGGCACGACCAAGGGACGGAATTGGTGGTCGAGTACATCGAACAGAATTGGTGCCCCTCCGCGTTGAGCACGGACCTCGTCCAAGGCCTTCGGCATTAGCGCGGATCTCACCATGGTCAGTACTGGTTGAATTCCGTCGCGCGGCGGAAGGCCTCAACGTAGTGGCCATCCTTTCGTGTCTGTTGGTTCTTCAGTTCTTCCCCGGCTTTGGCGCGGTCGGCGGGCTCCCAATCGGGGCGGTACTTGGTTATACCGGGCTCGAACTGGCTCACCTGTTTGAGCGCGGCATCCACCTTAAGGTCGACGACGCCATCGATGTTCACGAAGCTGTTCGCTTCCTGAGGCGAGGGATAGAAGAAGAACATCAGCGGCACGCGGTAAGGTTGGAGTTCGAGTTGGAGCTTCTGGTTGGGAAAGTAGAGCCAAAACTCCGCGGCGCGGACGGCGTCGATGGTATTGAACGCCGCCATGCGATGGTCGGTTTTGTGCCAGCGTTCGTACCACTGGCCGGGATCGACGCTCAGCAGGACGTCCGGGCGCACGCGCCGGATGATGGCCGTGGCTTCTTCCACCAACTTCGGCTGCGGCGCGTATTCGAGCATGCCGTCGTCATATCCCATCCACGAAATGTTCTCCCTGGGAGTGCCCAGCATGCCCTCGGAGACTTCCTCTTCCTGCTTGCGGATCCGAGCCAGCCGCTGTGAGCTCATTTCCGGATCGTACGACCCCTTATCGTCGTTCGTGTAGATGACGATGTAGATGCGATTGTGGTTCCGATTCAACAGGGCAATGGTTCCGCCGGCGCCGAATACGTCGTCATCGGGATGCGGAGTGAAAAGCAGAACCGTCTTTTCGTGCAAATCGGTCAAGCTCGTTTCCTGCGCCTTGAGCGATGCGCACAGCGCCAAAGCCCCAACCAGACACAACACCACTGTCTTCATCCAACCCTCCTCGGTCGGCCCGCGACCTTCACGAGCCGGAAATTCCATCCTCTAAATCAGGCTAGGCCTCGCCCAGCAGCGACTCGGCAATCTTAAGCCACTCCTGTTCAAGCGGACTTTGGGATGGAGGCTTGCCCGCTCGGCG
>Ga0181520_10005145_pt1 | contig 21098 bp, 13 predicted proteins | sample PEATcosm2014_Bin_29_FD_132451 | JGI IMG/M metagenome (GOLD analysis project Ga0181520, IMG submission 132451) | Peatland microbial communities from MTU Mesocosm Facility, Houghton, MI, USA - PEATcosm2014_Bin02_30_metaG | ecosystem: Environmental > Terrestrial > Soil > Wetlands > Peat | place... | reverse complement strand
CTTTCAGAGCCCCAGTCACTTGCCCCAGTTCCTTCCAGTTGGGCGGAAAGAAGGAAAGCAGAAGTTTCCAATCCTCGTTAGCTGCGCTGGGAGTCGTCATGCACCCAACGGTATCAAAATCAGGTCGCCATTGCAATAAACAAGTTAGCGCTTATGAGGCGCAGCCCTGGGTTGCGATGCCAAAACATCCGAGCGCCCTGAAAGGGCGCTGTGCAGACAGTAATCCGTCCAGGGTTGAAACCCCGAAATCCTTCTTTGCGGCCACGTGCTTCAGGATCAGAAAGAAAATGCGAGGCGTTGTTGCGAACGCCCCGCGAGAAGCAGGAATCCAATGCACACACCCGGCGGCCTGCAACCGCTGAGTCTCTTCTGACCGGCAAGCACCGGCGCGCTCGGGTCAAAGCTTCGGGCTGCAGAGCGGAAAACTGGTTCCCACCTCTATTGCCCACGTGTTCATTTTAACGTGTGCAATGGTGATTTTGGCCAGAGATTTTCGTGCGGATGCCCTCCGCCGTGCGATTCGTTACACTGAAGAGGAACCCATTTTCCGGAGACCTCTTGAGCACTTCAGTCCAGGAACGCCTCATCCGTCCCGCGCGCAACATTGCCGGAAGCCTTCGCCTGCCCGGCGACAAGTCCATCAGCCACCGCTACGGCCTGCTCGGGGCCTTTGCCGAGGGCACCTCGCGCTTTACCAACTTCTCCACCGGAGCCGATTGCGCCTCCACGCTGGCCTGCATGGCGCAGCTGGGAGCAAAGGTGGTCAAAACCGGCGCAGACTCGATTGAGGTGACCGGCGTAGGTGGCCGGGTTACGCCCTGTGCGGAACCGCTGGACTGCGGCAACTCCGGCTCCACCATGCGCATGATGAGTGGCTTGCTGGCGGCGCAGGAAGGCCGCTTTACGCTCATCGGCGACGAGTCGCTCTCCAGACGCCCCATGGAGCGCATCCGCAAGCCCCTGGAGGCCATGGGCGCGAGGCTCACCCTCACGGAAGGCCATGCGCCGCTCCTTCTTCAAGGCGGCCAGCTGCGCGCTATTGACTACACCACGCCGGTGCCCAGCGCGCAGGTGAAGAGCTGCGTGATGCTGGCCGGCTTGCAGACCGAGGGCGCTACCACGGTGCGCGAAGCGGTCCGCACCCGCGACCACAGTGAGTTGGCGCTGAAGGCCTTTGGCGCAACCGTCTCTCGCGGCAAGCAAGCGAATCTCGAGACCATCACCATTGCCGGTCCCCAAGCGCTCCACGCCATTGAGGGCTCGGTACCGGGCGACATCTCCTCGGCTGCCTTCTTCCTCTGTGCCGCGGCACTCTTCCCCGGCTCCAGCCTGGTGCTGGATTCGCTGGGCCTGAACCCCACGCGCGCTTCCCTGCTGGACGTGTTGGCCAGCCTGGGCCTGAAGATTTCCGTCATCGACCTGCAGGAGAAGAACGCCGAACTTGTTGGAATGGTGCGCGCTACCGCTCCGCTTGAGGGCCTTGGATCGGTAGAGATCAGGGGCGCGGTGGCAGCGCAGATCATCGACGAGCTACCGGTGCTGGCTGCCATTGCACCCTTCACGCGGGGTGGCATCCGTATCCGCGACGCCAAGGAGCTGCGCGTCAAGGAGTCGGACCGGATTGCGCTGGTGGTCAAAAATCTGCGCGCCATGGGCGCGGAAGTCACCGAATTCGAGGACGGCCTGGACGTACCCGGCAGCCAGACGCTGCACGGTGCCAGCATCGAATGCGACCACGATCACCGCATCGCCATGGCCTTCAGTGTGGCCGCTCTGCGCGCCACCTCCGACACCCTGATTCAGGGCGCTGAAGTAGCCGCCATCAGCTTCCCGGAGTTCTTTGACCTGCTGGACAATCTGGCGGAACGCTAGAGCATTTCCCCTTTTGCTATAGACTTCCGTGCCCCATCCATTTCCGTGCTTTTTTGCGGAAATGGGTGGGACACCCATGAAATTCAGGTCTACACCATTCCAGAAAATGCTCTAAACTTCCCACCCACGCAAAAGGCCCGGCTCCAGAGCCGGGCCTTTTTGCATTTCCGCTGCTGGAGTTATTGCGCAGCCGGCTTCACTGCCGTAATGCCGGGAACCACGGGGGCTGCCTTCACTTCGCCGGAAGCGGCATCGTTCAGATTGATGCCGTACTGCTGCAGCGTGGAGGCGACAATCTGGTAGAGACCGGCGCGATCCTTGGCGTAGGTGGCATGGGCGGCAATCAGGTTGTACTCCGCCGAAGCCAGGTTGCGCTGCTGGAGCAGCACGTTGGCGGAGGTGGATGCGCCCAGCTTCAGCTTCTTCATCTCGGCGTCCAGGCTCTGTTGGTTGTAGTCGCGGGCGGCCTGCGCGGCCACAACGGCAGAGCGGTCGTTGGAGAGCGCGAACTTCTGGTTCACCACCTGCATGCGAATCTGGGTGTAGAGCTGGGCCAGACGGAGTTCGGCCTGACGGTACTCCATCAACGAGCGCTCATGGACCGACTCGGCATAGCGGTTACGGATGGGAATCGTCAAATTGAACCCGACGCCCTTATCCGGAGCCGAGTTGTTGAAAGTGCCCGACAACGCGGTCCCGTATCCGGTTGGAGCACCGGTACAGTTAGCGCCCGTAGTCAGGCTGGACGAACCGCACTTGGGGTTCACACTGCCTGCCAGGCCTTGCCCGGCCAGGTAACCGTACACATCAAAGACCGGCAACAGAGCGTTGCGAGCGCCCTTCAGGGTGATCTCGTCGTTGCGCAGCGTCAGCATGGCCTGCTCCAGTTCCGGACGGCGCTGGAATGCCTCCTGGACCAGAGCCTCAACAGGCTCGCTCTCTTCCGGAATCGGCTCCAGGCTCACGCGATCGGTGGGAATCACCGGCGCGGCGGAGAGCGTAGCGTCGTTCAGATTACGCGCGATGGCCTGCTTCAGAATCTGCTGCTGGTAGTTCAACGCACTCTGTGCGCTGATCAGCAATTGCTGGTCGCTGGCTACCGTCGATTCGGCATTGACCACGTCGAGCGGGGCCATGGTGCCGATCTCAAGCTGTTTCTTGTTGTCGTTCAGCAGCTTAGTGCTCTGCTCTAGAGCCTGCTCCTTGGCCTGCGCCTGCTCGTAGGCCTCCACCAGTCCCCAGTAGATGGACTCCACCTGGCTGACGGTGTAGATGATCTGCTGGCGGAAAGAGGAATCGGTGATGCGGCGGTTATTCTGCGCCTGGTAAATAAAGCGCTTGTTCACCCAAATGCCGGCGCCCTGCAAAATGTGCTGCGTCAACGTGGCCTTGTAGCTGGACAAGAGCTCCGGGCTGTAGGTCTGCAGAGCGTTTGAGGTGGAAGCGTACTCGTTGTTGAAGGCGAACTGGAAGTTGCTGCCCGTCACAAACCCCTGGTTAAGAGCAAAGTTGTACAGGTTTGTCGAGCTGGTGCCACCGGAAATAATGCTGGACGAAGGTGTGCGGTCCCGATCAAACGAGATGGCCGCGGTCAGCATCGGATCGAGGCTTTCCGGAGCGGGTCCAGCGCCGGCCGTAGTCAGGGTCAGGCCGCTGGAGCCGGAGCCTGCGCCACCGGAACCTACCGTGGTGCCGCCCGGGCCGCCGCCCGCAACCGTTGCCGAAGAAGCGCCGGTCAGGGTGTTGGCCACAATGCCGGTGGGCACGCCCAACAGGCCCGCGCCGGTTGAGGCACGGAGAATGTCGGTATCGGCAATGTCCAGATCGTAGCGGGCAATGGCGATGTCGTAGTTATTTTCCAGAGCCAGCGCAATGGCGTCGGACAGGCTGAGGTACATCTTGCCGTCCTTCACCAGGTCGTTCCAGCGCAATGAATTGGTAAAGCTGGCCTTGGCCTCGGTGTTCGGCAGATACTTGGCAACCGGATTGGCCCGGAAGCCGGCGTAAGGCTTCGAGAAATCATGCGCCGAAGTGCGTAGCGAAAACGGCTCGGTGACCTGTGGAGCCGGAGCCGCGGGCAGCTCGGAGGCCGCCTTGTCTGGTCCAGTGGTTCCTGCCGGGGTCTGCGCAAAACTGCCGGGAGCAGCCATCAGGCCAATCAGCACAGCTGCCGTAAAAGCCCGCACGCTGCCGCCGGCCTCATGCCGTCCGTTTGCTGCCCGCTTGCCGCAATCCGTTCCTGACTGCCCAAACAACTCAACCTTCCGGTAAAAATGCATCTTCTTCTCCACCCATCTGTCGGCATCTAGTGCCACTTTTCATCAGACGTCCGGCGAGCCATTCCGGACGCAGCATTTCCGCCATCGACTCCGATTGTTCCCTGGCTGAGTCAGGGGCTCACTTTTCCATACGGACATTCTTCGCCCGTGGTTCCGCAAGATTCGCGGTTTCCCAGCCCCAGGCAGAAAATATCCCATAGAAACCTGAGTATATCCCAGCCGCTCAGAAGCTTCCGTTCCACAAATGTCCTCCTTTGACCGCCCTCGAATGGAGCTTGTGCCAGTATCCCCGCTGCGTTCCAGTTCCGATAGCCCAGGAAGAGGGGCCTCCGGCCCTGCTTGATTTACCCTGAAACGGGAATCCTTCTTTGACCGACGACCTCCAACCCGTTTCGCCCCCCACAGTTGAGCCTGCCCAGCAGAACTGGAAGCTCACCCTTGCCTATGACGGCACTGACTATAAGGGATGGCAGGTGCAACCAGGCGAGCGCACTATCCAGGGAGAGTTGCAGGCTGCTTTGGGCCGCATCCTCAATGAATCCCCGCTGCCGCAAGGTTCAGGACGCACCGATGCCGGGGTCCACGCCCTGGCTCAGGTGGCCAGCTTTCCGCTCACCGCGCGGATCCCCGCCACCAACCTGCAGCGGGCCCTGAACGGGACCTTGCCCGCATCCATCCGGGTGATCGAGACGAGAACGGTACGAAGTACCTTCCATGCCCGCCACTCGGCCAGGGGCAAGACCTACGAATACCGCATCTTCCGCGGTGCGATGTGCCCGCCGTTTCTGGCCCGCTACGTTTACGCCAGTCGCTGGCCCATGGATATGGAGGCGCTGGCCCGTGCCGCCCAGCTCCTGGTTGGCACCCACGATTTTTTGAGCTTTGCTGCCTCAGACCCCGACAAGGCCGCCCGCCAGGCCGAGTTCTCCGAAGATGGCAAGCTGAACGGCACGGTAAAGACCATCTACTCCTCCACGTGGGAGGAGCGCTCCACACCGGACGGTCCCCTGCTGGTTTACCGCGTGCGCGGCTCGGGCTTTCTGCACCACATGGTCCGCAATCTGGTGGGCACCATGCTGGACGTGGGCCGCGGAAGCCTCCGTCCGGAGGAGATCCCCACCATTCTGGCCGCCCGTAACCGCTCGGCCGCCGGCCCCACCGCACCCGGGCGGGGGCTCTTCCTGCACTCGGTGGACTATTTGCCTGAAGACGAAGCGGTTGGGTAGTTTCTGCGTCCTTTGCGGAAATGGGTGGGATAGAACAAAGCTCCCAAATGGGTGAGGAGATCCCCCGGCTCTGGAGGGGTGACAGTAGGGCTTTGAGAATTCCGGGAGTCGCCCAAGGGGTTTGCTCTTTGTGGATCAAGCTATGGGCAAATCGCAGTTTTTGCGCCGTGCCTACGGCACTCCGGTGTCATTTTGAGGCCAGCTTTCCCCAGGTTGAAACCTGGGGCTAACTTGTACTGTGCCTACGGCACGGGTTTCTGGGTGCGGAAACAGTAGAGGTTATTCAGCACGATGGCTGGTCAGGCCCCTTTGCGGGGCCTGAAAACCTATTGATCCGGCCTTCAAAAAGTATCACTCTATCCCACCCATCCCGCACTAAACGCGGGATGGATGGGGCACCCAGTTGTCAGTATTTATGGGCCGGATCAATAAAGGCACCGGCTCTGCGGGTGGATTTTCGTGGATTGTGTAGACCGGGATTCTGCAGGTATCCCACCCATTCCGCAAAGAACGCGGAGATGGATGGGGCACGGAAGTCTACAGTAAATCCGAAAATGCGCGAAAGGGCAAAACCAGTGTTGCCCCTCTCCTTTTTGTCCAGACCTTTGGTCTGGTCCCCCACTGCTCGGGGATATATACAGCCCTCTATCCAATCCTCCACACAGGCTGTACACTGGGGACGCCCGACCACACGCAAGCCATCTAAGCTAATTGGCTGCAAATAGTTAGAGCAAACTCTAGAAGGAGCACCTCACCATGAGCGACCTCACGCGCCGCAATCTTTGCTTGGCCCTTCCGGCCCTTGCCACCGCCCTGTCTGCTGAAGCTCACGCCGCCCAGGTCTCCGAGAACAAACTCTCCAGCGACCTCTCGCAGTGCAAGGCCTTTCCCTTCGACAAAATGCCGCTCCGCTACTCCGACGGCGGCGCGCCTACCCACGACATTGCCAAAGGCACCGTGCCCACCGGGGAGCTGATCGAGCTGCACGAGACCACCATTGAGGCCGGCAAGATGCCCCATCCCGCCCACCAGCACGCCCATGAGGAGTTCATGCTCATTCGCGAGGGCACGGTGGACTTCATGTACAACGGCGAGTCGCACATTCTGGGCCCGGGCGGCGTGGGCTACACCGCTCCCAACCAGATGCACGGATTCCGCAACGTGGGCACGACGCCCGCCACCTACTTCATCTTTTCGTTGAGCAAGAAGTAGCGGAGAGCACAAGGATCTACTTCGGTCTCGTTTCGAGTGGATGCACAGCGCCACCCAAGGGGCGCTGGTCCCCCGATACGATCTATACCCAGCACGTCGCCGCGGCTCCGTGCTGGGCTTCTTGCAGAGCGCCCTTTCAGGGCGCGCGGTCTCCGCCCATCTCGTCCATGCAGAGACGATTGACCCGGCCCAGCAGGTTTGGATCGTGCGATCCCACCCTTCGCTAAGAACGCGAAGGATGGGGCACCCGACACCGGCACCTGGCACCCGGCCGTGCGATGTTCAAATAAGTAGAAAGACGATGAACCAAGACAAAGCCAAACCTCTCTCCCCTTCACCTGATGAGATTTCCGAAACCGCCGCCCTCCTGACGATCCTCGAAATTGGACAAGAACAAGTTGCCAGAGGTGAAACTTACTTGGCGGAGGAGGTCTTCGCCGAAATTCGCCGAACGGCAACGTAGAGACCATTTGCGGCACATCGCCTTTTCGGTGACTCCAGAAGCAAAGGAGCGAAACCTCCCGCCGCACCGCAGGTGCCCTGTTACCCTGTAAGCGACCGCATGGGACTCATCTCACGCAACTCGTTCTTTTCCCGCGTCACGGCACTTGCCGGGCTGCGGCCGGTGCACGCCGCCTTTCACTGGATGCACCAGAACCCGAAGACGATCATGGACTGGCAGATGGAGCTTTCCAGCATCCCAGCTCCGCCCTTTGGAGAGCAGGCGCGCTCGGTGTGGGCGGCGGATCGCTTTCGGGAGATCGGCCTCCAATCGGTTTGGACCGATGAGGTAGGCAACGTCTTTGGCACCCTCGCCGCCACCCATCTGCCGCCGGAAAGCACCGGGCACATCGTGGTCCTCTCCGCACATCTTGACACCGTATTTCCGGCCGCCACACCCCTTGTTCCGGAGCTAGACGGTGAGCTGCTCAAGATGCCCGGCGCGTGCGACAACGGCGCGGGAGTGGTTGGCATGCTGGCCATTGCGCGCGCCCTGGTCCACTCCGCACCGGAGCTGCCCGTTCCCCTCCTCTTCCTGGCCAACGTGGGCGAAGAGGGCGAGGGCGATCTGCGCGGAGTGCGCCACCTGTATCAGACCAACCGGCTCGCCGGCCGGATTGCCGCCCACATTGTGCTGGACGGCGCGGGAGCCGATTCAGCCGTGGTGCAGGCTCTGGGCAGCCGCCGCTTCCTGGTGCGCGTGAACGGCCCTGGCGGCCACAGCTTTTCTGACGCGGGCACGCCCAACCCCATTGCTGCGCTCTCCGCAGCTTTGGCCAACTTTACCGACCTGCCCCTGCCAACCGAGCCACGCACCACCATCAACCTGGGAACCATCCGCGGCGGCACCAGCGTGAACTCCATTCCGCAGTTTGCCGAGGCTTCGGTAGACATCCGTTCCACCTCCTCCGATGAACTCACGCGCCTGGAAGTGGCCCTGTTCCGCGCGGCTGAAGACGCGATAACCCACTTCAACCTGAAACCCTCCGCCGCGGGACGCCGTCCGCTGGTTCTGGCCATCAAGCCCATTGGCAACCGGCCTGCCGCGCAACTGCCCGGCGACTCGCCTTTGCTGGCCATGCTGCGGGCCGTTGACCGCCACCTGAGTTTGCCCACCGAGCTGCGTCTGGGCTCAACCGACGCCAACATCCCGCTGTCGCTGGGCGTTCCGTCCATGTCATTGGGTGCGGGCGGCGACGGCGGCGGCGCGCACACCCTGGAAGAGTGGTACTCGGCCAAGGATCGCGAACTGGGCCTGCGCCGCGTTCTGCTGCTCACCCTGGCCATGCTGGGCTGGGCCGCCGAGCAGTAGCAAGCCGTCCCTCTGCAATAATCCAAAGAGTGAGCCTCTTGCAAACTCCCAATGTAGCGGCAAAAAGCGTCAGGGCACGACTTCAGTCGTGCCGAAAGGTTTTCAAAAGGATATTGGGCTTTAGCCCCTGTTCCTTTGTGTTTCAGTTATTTACTATTCCGCAGCGGCAAAGCCGGAATCTGAAGGTGCCATTTGCGGCACGACTGAAGTCGTGCCCTGACGCATATCTTCCAATTGAAGGCAATTTTGCAAAAGGCTCCGATGAAAGTACGCGCTTATCTGCTGATGCTGGCTGTGGTTGCCATCTGGGGATCGACCTTTGTCGTCGTCAAGGCGGCTCTGAACGATGCCTCGCCTGCCGCCTTCAACCTGGTCCGCATGACGCTAGCCTTTGCCGTGCTGGCCGTGGTTTATCGCCGCCACTGGAGGCAGATCAGCCGCCGCCAGCTTGCGGCTGGAGCCGTGGTTGGCCTTTGCCTGGCCCTCGGTTACCAGTTCCAGACCATCGGCCTGGTTCGTACCACTCCGTCCAAGTCCGCCTTCATCACCGGACTGCTGGTGGTTCTGGTCCCCTTCTTCTCGCTCATCCCGGGGCTGCATCCTCCGGGCGGGCGCAAGCCTGGATGGAACGCCTTTTGCGGAGCTCTGCTGGCCTTTGCCGGCATTCTGCTGCTCACGGTTCCCGCCACGGCGGGCGGCTCGGTGCTGGCCTCGCTGGTGCCGGACTGGAAGTCGATGAATCTGGGCGACCTGCTCACCTTTGGCTGTGCGGTGGGCTTTGCCCTGCACTGCCTGGCGCTGGCGCATGTTTCGCCCCGCATCGACTTCCGGCCGCTGGCGCTGATGCAGGTGGGCTTTTGCGCGCTCTTCATGGGCCTGAGCCTGCCCTTGATCGAGCAGCCGCAGATCCACTGGACGCCCCGTCTCCTGGCCGCACTGGTGGCTGCCGCCGTTCTGGCCACCGCCGCCGCCTTCAGCGTGCAGAGTTGGGTGCAGTCCATCCTGCCCCCCACCCACACGGCCCTGATCCTGACCATGGAGCCGGTCTTTGCCTGGATCACCTCCTATGTAGTGATGGGCGAGCGGCTGGGCCTGCGGCCGGCCATGGGTGCGCTGCTGATCCTGACAGGCATTCTCCTTACAGAACTGGTGGCCGCCCCGCACACGCCCAGTGCCCATGAAGCCTGAGGGCACCTGCGTTGCGGGCACCTGCGTTGCGGGCACCTGCGTTGCGGGCACCTGCGGTGCGGCCAAATGCTTCGCGTGGCTTCAGACGCTTTTGTGCGACCGTTCGTGCGTCCCTCCAGGACGCGGGCTGCTCTGATGCGGCTTTCCCAGGATTCCCCTCGTTGCACTCGGTCCATCCTGGGCTATTTTCGTTGCGCCCCGCTGGGGCGCATCAGCACGCCTGTCCCAATCCAATATTTCGTTCTTTAATATTTCGTTCCTTGTGGGTGGATCCTTTGAGTAGAGAATAATTCTTCATTTTTCCTTGCTACTAATTAATCAGTTGATGCGTCTTAAGAAGTGCAAGGAGCAAATGCGGCTCCTTTTGGAAGCCCCGGCGCTGCGCTGCAGACCCCGCCGGCTGGCTATACTGAATTTGGTGGAAACACGCCCTCTGGTCGAAGATTCGAGGGCTCTATGAGGTCATCGGAAATATGAAATCGCTTCTGAATCGGCTCCGCTCGCGCCGTCTCGTCTCAGCCTTTATCGTGCTCACCACGCTCTCGGTTGTTGTGGTTGGCGGATCCTTTGCCGCCCACGGTGTCCGCGGCCAGGAGCAGGCGAACTCCTCGGCTGACGCCACGCCGCTGAAGGTGGTTAACTCCACCATTCCCCCCAACGACTTTGTGCGCATTGCCAAGCTGGTTGGCCCCGCGGTGGTCAACATCAACACCCGCACTCTGCCCAAGCAGGCTGAGGCTCCCAAGGGCAAAAAGAACCCCCACCAACGCGTGCAACCCCGCCGCCAGCAGTCGCCGGACGACGATCAGGACGACGACCAGCAGGGTCAGGGCGACATTCCCGACATGCTGCGCCGCTTCTTTGGCGGCCAAATCCCCGGCGGTCCGGATGAAGGCCAGCAGGGCGAGGATGTGCAGCAGGCTCTTGGCTCCGGCTTCATCGTGGACCCCAGAGGCTACATCATCACCAACAACCATGTGGTGGAACACGCCGACGAGATCTACGTCAAGTTGGCCAGCGATCCTGACACCCAGGACCCGGGCCGCAAGGCGCGCGTGATCGGCACCGACAAGGCCACCGATCTGGCCGTGATCAAGATTCAGACCTCCACGCCTCTGCCTACCGTCAAGATGGGCAACTCCGACCAGGTGAACGTGGGCGACTGGGTGCAGGCCATTGGCAGCCCCTTTGCCCTCTCGCAGACGGTGACGGCCGGCATCATCTCGGCCAAGAACCGCACCATCCAGCAGGGCGTCTCGGGCCAGTTCCAGCACTTCCTGCAGACCGATGCCGCCATCAATCCGGGCAACTCCGGCGGCCCGCTGCTCAACATGAACGGCGAAGTGATCGGCGTGAACACCGCCATCTACACCCAGTCGGGCGGCTATCAGGGTCTTGGTTTCGCCATGCCCTCCAACACCGTGGTCCAGGTCTACAACGACCTGATCGGACCCAGCCACAAGGTGGTGCGCGGCTCCATCGGCATCCAGTTCCGACAGGGTCTGTCGGAGTCCATCAACCGCGTCTACGGCTTCCACAACGGCGTGCTGGTACAGGAAGTGACGCCCGGCGGCCCGGCTGAGAAGGCTGGTCTGAAGGCTGGTGACATCATTACCACCATCGACGGCCGTTCCATCAAGGATGGCGACGACCTGGTGGCAGAGATTGCCGGACGCCGCCCCGGCTCAACCGCCCGCATCGGTTATGTGCGCGAAGGCAAGCCCGCGGATACCACCGTGACCATTGGCGACCGCGACAAGGTCTTTGCCGAACTGAACGGCGGTCCGCAGACGGAAAAGGACGAGGGCGACTCGGCTGACGCTGGCGAAACCAAACTAGGCATCGTGGTGCGCGAGGCTTCAGCTGCCACCGCGGACAAGATCCATACCCCGGGCATGATCATCCAGTCGGTCCGCACCGGCTCGTTTGCTGACCTGCAGGGTCTGGCGCCCGGTATGGCCATCATCCGCATCAACCGCCAGCCGGTGGGCACCCGCGAGCAGTACGACGCTGTGGTCCGCAAGCTCAAATCCGGTGACGACGTGGTCTTCGAAGTCATGGATCCACGCCATCCAGATCAGGGTATCAACTACGTCGGTGGCACCCTCTAACCACCATCAGGTACCAAGCGCCGGAGCAGGGGGGTACTCCCTGCTCCGGCATTTTCCTCTTCTGGCCCTGACAAGGTGTCTCATCCGGTACTGAAAAAATTTTCATCTTGCGGTTGCGCCGGCTGGGAAGCTACACTTACCCAGGTTCTCCCCTGTATCCCGTTTTGATCGAGGTAGCGTCATCGTGGCATCTATCCGTTTTGTTTCCGCATTGCTGGTTTCCGGGGCACTGCTCGCGCCTTCGGCCTTTGCATCGCGGGTCCATCAGGCTCCCACGAGCGGTCAGCATCACACCTCCCACAAGTCCTCCACAAAGGCAACCGGGAAGGCAGGCGCAACCAAGGCCCACGGCAAGCGCGTGCACGGCCAGCAGGCTATCGATCCAACCAGGGCAGCATCCATCCAGGAAGCGCTGATCCGGGAACACTATTTGACCGGCGACGCCAGCGGCAAATGGGACGCCACCACCATTGCTGCCATGCAGAAGTTCCAGGCCGACCAGGGATGGCAGACCAAGCTGATGCCCGACTCCCGCGCCCTCAAGAAGCTAGGCCTGGGTCCAGACTACTCCAAAGCCATCAACGCTCAAGGCGCAGCTTTCAGCGACCCTGCCCAGAAAGGCACCACCAGTCCCGAGCAAAGTTCCGCGTTTGCAGAGGCTGCAGGCGTTCACCAGTAGGAGTTTTGAAGCATGCAAAAGCCGCAAAGCCCTCGGGCCGTGCGGCTTTTTTGTTGGGTTATGCGCGCTCTTTTTGCCGGTTCGCAGGTGCCCCATCCTTGCCTGCGCTTTCTGCAGGCAAGGGGGGATGCAAAGGCGCTGTCTACAAATAGACAAGCGTGGACCGGGAGGTCCGCGCGACGGCCGGCCAGGAGGCTGGCGCTACAGTTTCATCTCGAGTGGGTCGGCTGCGTGGATCACTCTTGATCCGGCCCTCGAATCGTGTCACTCTATCCCACCCATCCCGCACAAAACGCGGGATGGATGGGGCACCCAGTTGTCAGCGTTTATGGACCGGATCACCAGAAATGAGAATCACTTTGCCGGCTTGGCCAGGAACTCGAACTGGGCCCGGGTTGCGTCCGGTCCGGCCTTGACCACGCGATCCAGGAAGAGCAACTCGCCCGTCTTGTCGTAGCGAGGCCAGATTGCAAGCCCCTTGCCGTTGGGATCGCCGGTCTTGGCAAAGTTGGTCCAGTAGCCTACCATCTGCGCACTCAAGACGTGGTCTTCCGGCCGCCAGCTGGCTCCATGACGGGTTTCCAGGGTAGAAAATACGTACTCCAGCTCGTCGGAGTGGAAGGCGTACTTCCCTTCCGGATGCATCTCGCTGGGCGTAGCGGGCAGATCGAAGCGATAGCGGTAGACCGGAGCCTGACCGGTCTTCACCTGCGCCTCCACCCACTTCCACGCACCCAGGGCGATGAAGCTCTCCGTGGTGAAGTCGTCCGCTGAGCGCGCGGCCTGCTCGTCACTGCCAGCCGGAAATGCCGCCAGAAATTCAGCCGCTCGTTCGCCGAAGTGCTCCGCGGCATAAGCCTTCCAACCGGCAGCGGTCATGCCTTTGGAGAGCGATCCGGCGCGCTCATCGTGGTTCCAGCCAATCATGGTGGGCACGTGGGCCTGCTTGCCCGCCGCATAGAGGGTGGCAGGAGTCTCCGGCAGGAACTTGCCATCCACCACCGGCGAAAATCCCACCGTGCTGCGCTTCTGGGCAGCTTCCAGGATCTTCTCCATGGGCAGCGCGCGCAGCTCGGCCAGGCTCTTCACGCCGAGGGCATCCACCCAACCCTGATCGCGCTTGCCGCGCTCGGCCACCGTGTCCATGGGGATCACGTTGCTGAAGGCACCGCCGCTTTCGCCAATCGCCTTCTGAAAGAGCCCCTGCGCCTCCGGAACCGCCAGCAACGTGCTCACCGCAAAGGAGCCCGCACTCTCGCCAAAGATGGTCACGTTCGCTGGATCGCCGCCAAAGCTGGCAATGTTGGCCTTCACCCAGCGGAGCGCGGCCACCATGTCCATCAGCCCGTAGTTCCCGGCGTGGCCGCCGTTCTCGTTGGCAAGGTCGCTGGTGGCCAGAAAGCCGAGAACGTTCAGCCGGTAGTTCAGCGAGACCAGAACGACCCCTTGCTCAGCCAGCACCGTGCCGTTGTAGCGCGGCTCGGAGCCTGAACCGGCCGCATAGCCGCCGCCGTGAATCCAGACCATCACCGGCAGCTTGCCGCCAGCCTTGGCCGCCACGGGGGCATAGACGTTCAGGAAGAGGCAATCCTCGCTGGGGCCTGCGTCCTGAAAGATGTAATCCTTCCAGATGGGCCACTGCCCGCAACGCGCGCCGAAGTTGGTGGCGTCGCGCAGACCCTTCCACGGCAAGGGGGGCGCGGGAGACTTCCAGCGCAGCTCGCCCACGGGAGGGGCGGCATAGGGCAGGCCCAGGAACGCCTTCACTTTGCCCGCATTCAGCGTCTTGCCCTGCGCTTTGCCGAGCGAGGTCTCGACCACCGGCCCCGCTTGCGCCAACGCACCCACGGCCAGCGCCGCCCCCATCACCACCGCCAATGTTCCCTTGCATAGGACCGCTAGACGCATAAAAATCCCTTTCTCGCCCCGCGGGGAGAGGCAACTCTCCCGTGCAGGCATTCAACTCAAACTTTTGTGGTGCGGAAAAGATGCGGCAGGAAGGCAAGGACCAGAAGACACAAGGCGCGGAACACCTGGACGACGAAACCTCTTCTCTCCTTGAGGAGCGGGGCGCGCACCGAAGCCGCGCGGCCGAGAAGAACTTTCAGGTACAGGATGAACTTCCGCAGCCTCGGAAACCCGCTCTGGTCTCTAGGGTCTCTTGGCGTCAAACTGGCTGGCGCTTCACCGCAACCTGTTCCGCCAGGACCAACAGGTTGCACACACTCAAGGTTCAAGCCGCGCGGATGCACGCGGCTTGACCTTAACTCTACATTTAGCGCTCCGGAAGTGTCATCTGGAAGTCGTATTGGACGCGCTTGGTATCGGCTCCGCTGGTGATGGCGCGGTCCAGGTGGATCAACTGGCCGGTCTTGTCATACCGGGGCCACACGGGCACGCCCTCGCCATTCGGATCGCCAGTCTTGGCAAAGTTGGTCCAATAGCGCATCATCTGCTCGCTCAGAACGCGATCCTCAGGCCGCCACACGGCTCCGGGCCGGGTGTCGAGCGAGCCAAACACATACTCGATGTCGTCGGAGTGGAAGGCAGACGAGCCTGCGTGGAACTTGCTCGGCGGCGCGGCCAGCTCAAAGTAGTAACGATAGACCGGCGCTTCGCCCGTCTTCACCTGCGCCTCCAGCCAACGCCAGGTGCCGAAGGCGATGAACATCTGCGCGCCATACTCAGTTGCCGAGTTCACAGCCTCGGCATCGGTTGTGCCCGGAAAAGCCTTCAGGAACTCCTCCGCATGCACGCCCATGCGCTCGATCGCGTACTCCTTCCATCCGGCAGCCGTCATGTTCTTTGCCAGGGCAGGATTCTCGTCGCGGTTCCATCCCGCCAGCAGCGGCACATGGGCCTGCTTGCCAGCCGCATAGGTTGCCGGAATAGATTCCGTGAGGAACTTGCCATCCACCACCGGGCTGAAGTGCGGCGTGCCCGGCTTGGCCGCGGCTTCAATCAGCTTGTCGGCAGGAATCGCGCGCAGCTCGGCGAGACTCTTTGCGCCCAGTTTCTCCGCCCACTTCTGGCCTGCCGCTGCGCTCTCTTCTAGTGAGGCAGAGCCAAGCAGCTTGCTGAAGGCCGCGCCGCTCTCGCCAATCGCCTTGTGAAACAGCCCCTGGGTCATGGGCGAAGTCATCAGCGTGCTGACCGCAAAGGAGCCCGCGCTCTCGCCAAAGATGGTCACATTGCCCGCGTCGCCGCCAAACTTGCCGATGTTGGCCTTCACCCAGCGGAGGGCGGCTGCCATATCCATCAGGCCGTAGTTGCCGGCATGGCCATCGCCCTCTTTCACCAGGTCGGTGGTATTCAAAAAGCCCAGCACGCCGAGCCGGTAGTTGATGGTCACCAGCACCACGCCGTGGGTGGGCAACGCGCTGCCATCGTGACGCGGCTCCGACGCTGCACCGCCCGCATAGCCGCCACCGTGAATCCAGAACATGACCGGCAGCTTGCTGTTGGCCTTGGCTCCGGCCGGGGTGTAGACGTTCAACACCAGGCAATCTTCGCTGGGGCCGGCGTCGGGGAAGATCATGTCGGCAAAGACGCGTCCCTGGGCGCAGTGGTGGCCAAACTCAGTGGCCTGCCGCACTCCCTTCCAGGGAGACGGCGTAACCGGAGGTTTCCAGCGCAGCTCGCCCACCGGCGGGGCGGCATAGGGCAGGCCCAGAAAGGCGCGCACCTTGCCATCGTTGATGGTCTTGCCCGCAACTGTTCCCTGCTCCGTCTTGATCTCCAGCACAGGTCCCTCCGCGGCAGCCCGGAGCCCGCCGCCTCCTACCAAAACTCCAGCCAAGGCACACACAATGAAAGCACGCATAAACAAACTCCTCCGCGCACCAAGATAACAGATTGTGGCCTGCCCATCCGAAATCACAATCCATGGACCAGGGCATTCTGAACGCACAAAGAAAACACCATGTCCGGCTCTGTATACTGGGTGGCGCTAGGGGGGAGGGCCGTCCTGGCATCTCAGCCCACCGCACTGAGGTTCCGATCATGACGAGCCGTTCGCGCACCATCGCCCTCGCCTTCCTCTCGCTGGCAGCCCTGCTGGCGGTCCTGTTGGCGGCCTTGTTGCTGCTGCAAAGCAATCCGCTCCACCAGCATTGGAGGCAGAGCTACGATCCTGTGGGCTTCTGGCCGCTCTCCACGGCTCTGGCAGCGGCGCCCGTGGTGGTGCTGCTGGGGCTGATGGCCGTCATCCGCCTGAAGGCTCACGTGGCTGCCCTGGCCGGTTTGGCCACGGCGCTGATCGTGGCCATTGCCGCCTTCCAGATGCCTGCCCGTCTGGCCTTTTCGGCTGCGATCGACGGCGCGGGCTACGGTTTGTTCCCCATCTGCTGGATCGTGCTCCCGGTCATCTTTCTCTACCAGCTCACCCTGGCCACGGGCCGCTTTGAGGCGCTCAAGCGCAGTCTGGTGGGCATTACTCCCGACAGCCGCCTGCAGCTGCTCCTGATCGCCTTTGCCTTTGGCGCATTCTTTGAGGGCGCGTCGGGCTTTGGTACACCGGTTGCGGTCTGCGTGGCGATTCTGGTCAGCCTGGGCTTCAAACCCTTGCATGCCGCCGGCCTTTCGCTCATCGCCAACACCGCGCCGGTGGCCTTTGGTTCGCTAGGCATTCCCATGATCGCGCTGCACGGCGTTACCGGGCTGGATCTGCTGGCGCTGACCCGCATGACGGCGGTGCTGCTGGCCCCCTTCTGCTTTCTGGTTCCTTTCTGGCTGATCGCCACCTTTGCCGGACTGCGCGCCATGCTGGAAGTGTGGCCCGCGCTGCTGGTGGCCAGCGTTACCTACACCACCGCCGTTCTGTTGATGGCCCTATTCAACGGTCCCTGGCTGGTGGACATTGTGGCCTCCACCGCGACACTGGTTGCGCTCGTCGTCTTCTTCCGCTTCTGGCGTCCGCGCCGGATTCTCTCCCCGGACGGCCGCGAGATTGCAGCCTTTGCACTCGAATCCCGGAGGGAAGCCCCAGGGGTGCGGGAGACCTTCAAAGCCTGGCTGCCATGGCTCACGCTCACGGTGGTCATCTTTGCCTGGGGTACGCAACAATTCGCGCATCTGGCTGACACGGTCAGCCTGCACTTCACGGTTCGCGGGCTTGATCACGCGGTCGAGCGCATTCCGCCGGTGGTGGCGCACGCAACTCTGGAGCCGGCCGTCTTCAACCTGAACTGGCTGGCCGCCACCGGCACCGGGAGCCTAGTAGCAGCCGTGCTGGCTGGGTTGCTGATGGGTCTGGGACCACGCGCTCTGGGGGCTTGCTTTCTCCGCACCCTGTTCACCATCCGATTCACAGTGCTGACCATTGCCGCCATGCTGGCCGTGGGCTACGTGACGCGCTTCTGCGGACTGGACGCCACGCTGGGGTTGGCATTCGCCCGCACCGGCCCGCTCTACCCCTTCTTTGGCGCATTCATTGGCTGGCTTGGAACCGCCTCAACCGGTTCCGACACCTCCTCCAACGTGCTCTTCGGCAGCCTGCAGCAGACCACCGCGCTCTCCCTCGGCCTGCCTCCGGTGCTGATGTGCGCCACCAACTCCTCGGCCGGGATCATGGGCAAGATGATTGCCGCACCCAGCGTGGTGGTGGCCTCCACCGCGGCTGGCTCCTATGGGCAGGAGGGCTCCATTCTGCGCTACGTGCTGCTGCATAGCCTGGCCCTGGCCTCGCTGATGGGCCTGTGGGTGCTGCTGCTGGCCCACCTGCCCAGCCTGGTCGCCCATCTGCTGCATTTTTGATCCGGCCCTCCCCCAGAAGCTCCGTGCCCTATCCATTTCCGCGTTCTTTGTGGAAATGGGTGGGATACCGTGACCCTATTCGAGGGCCGGACCGCTGGGTGCCTCAACCTGTTGGTTGCACTCTCTCCCAAAGCCATACGCCGTGGACAGATTTGGGAGAGCCCCGCACCCAAGCAGCGAACCAGCACAAGTCCGAACCGGAAAATGCCGTTAAACTTTCTGTATGGACGACTCAAAGAGCGTGCGGCTGCTGGCGGCCACCACCAGTGCGGGAAAGCTGCGGGACTTTCGCGCGGCGGCTGAAGCCTACGGAGTGACGATTGAGCCTCTGCCCGGCCTCAAGGAGATTCCCGCGCCCGAAGAGAACGGCACAACGTTTCAGATCAACGCCACGCTGAAGGCGCTCTATTACTCCACCTTTGCGCCCGGCGAGTTGGTGGTGGCTGATGATTCCGGACTGGAAGTGGACGCGCTGGGAGGCGCTCCGGGGGTGCGCTCGGCCCGTTTTGCCGCGGACCTGGGGCTCAAAGACTCGCCCGACGCCAACGATAACTCCGATGTGTGGAACAACGTGGTGCTGCTGCAGCACATGTCTGCCCGGCCCACCGCGCCCCGCACCGCGCGCTACCGCTGCGTCCTGGTGGCCGCGCGGGATGGCGTGACCGAACAGATTGCCGAGGGGTCCGTGGAAGGCGTCCTGCTGGATGTTCCCCGAGGTACAGGAGGCTTTGGCTACGACCCGCTCTTCTACCTCCCGGAGCTGGAACAAACCATGGCCGAAATCTCCCTCGAGACCAAGCTGGGACTGAGCCATCGCGGACGGGCCCTGCGAGCCATGTTGGAGCAGCTGCAACAGAAACCCTGAGAGGCACGCAGGCGGTGAGGGGGCAATTCATTTCTGGCGCCGCTTGCTGCGCCCTAAAAAGGGGCGCAGAATCGAGTGGACTCGAAGCAAGTCTCGAAATGTGGTGCGGCACGTGACAAGTGTATGCGGGATTTGCTTTCCTGTTGGCACGTGATTCGTATCACCGATCGAGATACAGAGCGCCGGCGTAGTGTGATCTTGCGCACCGTATCTTCCCCGTCCCCACGCCCTACGCAGGAGAGAACGCCGTGTCTGTAAATAGCCTGACTGTGACCGATAATCGCACCAACCGCACCTACACTCTGCCCATCGAGGACGGAACGGTGCGGGCCATGGACTTCCGCCAGATGAAGGAAGCCGAAGACGACTTCGGATTGATGATGTACGATCCGGCCTTCATGAACACCGCCTCCTGCCGCAGTTCGATCACCTTCATCGACGGCGACCGCGGGATTCTGGAGTACCGCGGCTACCCGATTGAGCAGTTGGCGGAGAAGTGTACCTTCCTGGAGGTGGCCTACCTGACCCTGTTCGGGGAGCTGCCCAACCCGGCGGAGCTGGAGCACTGGGTGTACGAGATCACACACCACACCATGATCCATGAAACCACCAAACAGTTCATGGAGGGATTCCGCTACGACGCGCATCCCATGTCGATGCTGATCTCCACCGTGGCGGCGCTGTCCACCATCTATCCCAAGTCGCGCGAGGTGCATGATCCGGCCAACCGCCTGCTGCAGATCAAGCGGCTGATCGGCAAAATGCCATCCTTGGCGGCCATGAGCTACCGGCACAGCGTGGGTTTCCCCTACGTTTACCCGGACAACGACCTGAGCTACACGGAAAACTTCATGAACATGCTGTGGAAGATGGTGGAGCCCAAGTACGCGGCCAACCCCGTGCTTTCCCATGCGCTGGACGTGCTGTTCATTCTCCACGTTGACCATGAGCAGAACTGCGGCACCAACACCATGCGCGGCGTGGGCAGCGCGCTCACCGATCCCTACCTGGCGGTAGCGTCGGCGGCCTCGGCTCTGTCTGGCCCCTTGCATGGCGGCGCCAACGAAGAAGTGATCCGCATGCTGGACGAGATCGGCACGCTCGAAAACGTCCCCAGCCACATTGCCAAGGTCAAAGATGGCCGCGTGAAGCTGATGGGCTTCGGCCATCGCGTGTACAAGAACTACGACCCGCGGGCGGCGCTGATCAAGAAGATCGCCGATGAGGTCTTTGAGGTGACGGGCCACAATCCCAAGCTCGAGATCGCGCTGGAGCTGGAGCGGATTGCCCTCTCTGACGAGTACTTTATCAAGCGCAAGCTCTATCCGAACGTGGACTTCTACTCCGGGCTGATCTACCAGGCCATCGGCTTCAAGCCGGAGATGTTTACCGTGCTGTTCGCCATCCCCCGTACGGTGGGATGGCTGGCGCAGTGGCAGGAGCTGATCGTGGACCCGGAGCAGAAGATCGCCCGTCCCCGCCAGATCTACACCGGGCCCCGTTGCAGGCAGGTGGTGCCGATTGCCGAGCGGCCCTCCACGACCGGGCCCAAATAGCACTCTGGCGCGGTCCAGGCACGCGCTTGGGACGGTTCCCCGCCGCGCGCCTTGACTATGCCTCGGTCTGGCCAGAATAATGCAGTTGAACCCCAACGGATTCCTCGGCCTCTTCCGGGCCGTCCTTCCCCGTATCGATAGGAGCCAATACCGCATGGCCACAACGAATCCTTCCGCCGTGCCGACTGTACGCAGCGGCGTGCCGTCTTTGCGTGCGGACGAGGGCACCAGCTTCATCTGGCGCAAACTGCACTCGCTGCTCGGCATTGTGCCCTTGGGCGCATTCCTGCTCGAGCACCTGCTCTCCAACTTTGAAGCCCTGAAGGGCGCTGAGGCCTATGGCGCGCAGGTTCGCTTCCTGAACAACCTGCCGCTGGTGCGCGTGCTGGAGTGGGTCTTCATCTTCCTGCCCCTCCTCTACCACGCCTGCTACGGCGTTTACATCTGGATTCGCGGCAAGTCGAACATCGTCTATTACCCCTGGGCCGGCAACTGGATGTATGGCATGCAGCGCTGCACCGGCGCCATCGCCTTTGTGTACAT
>Ga0181520_10005144_pt1 | contig 21098 bp, 14 predicted proteins | sample PEATcosm2014_Bin_29_FD_132451 | JGI IMG/M metagenome (GOLD analysis project Ga0181520, IMG submission 132451) | Peatland microbial communities from MTU Mesocosm Facility, Houghton, MI, USA - PEATcosm2014_Bin02_30_metaG | ecosystem: Environmental > Terrestrial > Soil > Wetlands > Peat | place... | reverse complement strand
TGGTCGCGGTGATGTAGGGGTCGTACCCCTCACGTTCGATCAGGTGGGCGAGCTCGGGACCGCCGCTGTCGACGATCTTGCCCTGGTGCATGATGTGGACCCGATCGGGGGTCAGGTTCTCCAGGATCCGGTAGTAGTGGGTGATGAGCAGCACGCCCATCCGCCCCTCGCTCTTCTCCATGACCCGCAGCACGCCCTCGGCCACGATGCGCAGGGCGTCGACGTCCAGGCCGGAGTCGGGCTCGTCGAGGATCGCCAGGCGGGGCTCCAGCATGGCGAGCTGGAGGGTCTCTGCGCGCTTCTTCTCGCCGCCGGAGAAGCCGTCGTTGATGTAGCGGGAGCGGAAGCTCGCGTCCATCCGGAGCGCCGTCATCTCCTCGCCCAGCCGGGCGATGAAATCGCGAGCGGGCAGCTCCTTCCCCTGGGCCCGCAGGGCCGCACGGAGGAAGTTGACGGTGGTCACCCCGGGGATGGCGATCGGGTTCTGGAAGGAGAGGAAGAGGCCCAGCTTGGCCCGGCGGTCGGGGGAGAGGGTCAGCAGGTCCTGGCCGTCGAAGCTCGCCGAGCCGGCGGTGACCTGGTACTTGGGGTGGCCCATCAGGCTGTAGGCGAGGGTGGACTTGCCGGAGCCGTTGGGCCCCATCAGGACGTGGACCTGGCCGACCGGGACCCGCAGGTCCACCCCGTCCAGGATCTGCTTGCCCTCCACCGAGACCCGGAGGCCGTCAACCTGCAGCGCGGCGGCGGGCGAGGCGCCCGCAGCGTCGGTCGCGGCCGTCACCCGGGCCTGCTCGGCGATCTCAGACATGGGCCACCTCCTGGGGCACCCGCCGCCCGACTCCTCCAGCCAGGAAGGGCAGCGGGGCGAAGCTGTCGACCAGGGCGTGGTCGGAGACCAGCTCCTGCAGGGTCGTCTGGCTGAGCACTGTATCGATTGACGCCTTGAGCCGGCGCCAGAGGGGCTGGGAGGCGCAGTCGCCCTCCCGCACGCAGGTGCCCCGGACGTAGTCGTGGGAGACGCACTCCACCGGGGCCACCTCCCCCTCCACCACCGTGATGACGTCGAGCACCGAGATCGAATCGGGGCTCCGGGTGAGGCGGTAGCCGCCGTGGACCCCACGGGTGGACTCGACGAGGCCGCCGCGGCGGAGCTGGGCGGCGAGCTGCTCGAGATAGGAGAGGGGCAGGTGCTCGTTGCGGGAGACCTCGGCGAGGCTCATCGGTCCCTGCCCGTAGGCCCTGGCGAACTCGGTCATCATCCGCAGCCCGTAGTGAGCCTTGGAGCTCACCCGCATGCTGAACGAGGCCGACGTCGAAATCCCGACCGTCATGCCTGGAATTGTAGCCGGTCCGGTCCGGTCGGTGTCTTGAGCCACCCGGTCGGGGGCTGCGTGTTGAGCCAGAACCAGGCGAACGTGCTCGATGATATCATCAGATATCACAGGAGGTCAGAGATGGCGGACGTGCTCGTCCGGGACATTCCGGACGACGTTTTGGCGGCGCTGGACGCGCGGGCCGTACGGGTGGGGCTTTCGCGCAGCGAGTACCTGCGCCGCCGCCTGACCCAGGAGGCAGCCACCACCGCCTCGCACGTCGCCCTCGAGGATCTCAGCCGCTTTGGCGAGGTCTTCTCGGACCTGGCGAATCCCGACGTCATGGCACAGGCGTGGCGGTAAGCGCCTGGCTGATCGACAAGTCGGCGCTCGTCCGCCTCGCTCTGAGCCCGGACGCCCTCGAGTGGGCGGCGCGGATCGAACGGGGCCTGGTGCGGATCACCACCGTCACCCGTCTCGAGGTCGGTTACTCGGCTCGATCCGGAGCGGACCTGCGCTCCGATCTGGCTGCCTCGCCGCTCTCGTCGATGCCCGTCGAGTACCTCACGCCGGCCATGGAAGAGCGGGCGATGGAGGTGCTCACACTCCTGGCCGACCGTGGCCAGCACCGTGGCCCTTCCCTACCCGATCTGCTGGTGAGCGCCGTGGCGGAGCTCAGTGGCCTCACCGTGCTGCATCTCGACAAGGACTACGACCTGATCGCCGAGATCACGGGTCAGCCCATGGAGCGCCTGACCATCACCGGGTAGTGGCGACGACTCCTCCACCGCCGCGCACCCTGGCCACCGCCAGCCGCACCCGCTCGGCCGCCGCCCCCACCTCCGTGCCGGTGGTGAACCGCCCCAGGCTGAGGCGGAGGGCGGAGCCGGCGAGCTCGCCGAAGCCCATGGCGGTGAGGACGTGAGAGGGGATCGGCGCTCCGCTGGAACAGGCGCTGCCCGCCGACGCGCACACCCCCAGCTCGTCGAGGACCGCGAGCAGGAGGTCGCTGCGGCTCCCGCGGACCACGAAGCTGCAGAGCCCGGGAAGACGGACCGCCGGGTCGCCGGTCGGCTCGATGCCGGGGATGCTCTCGGTTAGTAGGTCGGTCAGCCAACCAGCGAGACGTGAGAGCTCGGTCGCGTCGCTCCCCCGGCGCTGCTCGGCCAGCGCGGCGGCAGCTCCGAAACCCACGACTCCGGCCACGTTCTCCGTACCCGACCGGCGCCCGCGCTCCTGGCCGCCGCCGGTGACCTGGGCGGCGGGGAAGACGCCGTGGCGGGCCACCAGCGCGCCCACCCCCTGCGGCCCGTACGCCTTGTGGGCGCTGAGGCTCAGGAGGTCCGCCCCGAGGGCGTCGAGGCCGAGCGGGAGGCGCCCCAGGGCCTGGACGGCGTCGGTGTGAACCAGGGTCGCCCGGTTGCGGGCGCGGACGGCCGCGGCGATGCCCGGGACGTCCTGGACAGTCCCCACCTCGTTGTTGGCGAGCATGACCGAGACCAGCACGGTGTCGGCGCGCACCGCCGCGGCCACCGCGGCGGGATCGACCCGCCCCCAGTGATCGCAGTCGACCACGGTGAGCTCGGCCCGTCCGGCCTCCGCCAGTCCCTGGGCGGTGGCGAGCACGGCCTCGTGCTCCCCCGCGCTCACCACCAGGTGGCGGCCGCGTTCCGCCCCCCATCGCTCCACGACCCCGCGGAGGGCGAGGTTGTCGGCCTCGGTCCCGCCCGAGGTGAAGATCACCTCCCTCGACGCGCTGCCGGCGGCGGCGGCCACCTGGTCGCGGGCGTCGTCCACCGCGGCGCGAGCGCGCCGGCCGTGGGCGTGGACCGAGGAGGGGTTGCCGAACCGCTCCCCCAGCCAGGGCAGCAGCGCTGCGCGCACCTCGGGGTCGAGGGGGGTGGTGGCGGAGTGGTCGAGGTAGATCGTCGGGGCCGCGTCGCCGCCAGGGGGCCTGTGCTCCACGTCGAGCCAGTCTAGTGGGGGCCATCCGACCGCCCCACGCCGAGCGCCGCGGGTGGTCCGTCCTCAGGGGGAGGCGAGGTCGGCCAGCAGGTTGCCGGGCCACACCATGATCATCGTGCCCGCCACCGTAACCGTCTCGCCCGGCCGGCCGAGCGACGCCTCGACGATCTTCCGATCGCTGGAGTCACCCGCGGGGAGGAGGACGAAGGTGGCGCGGTTGCCCCGGGGGTCATACCAGGCCAGCGTGGTGTGCCAGAGGAAGGGCGCCAGCGATCCGGAGGTCGTGGTGACCGCCCGGACGGTGATCGTGCCGTGGGTGCTGACCGTCACCACGTTGGCGTCCCAGTAGGTGGCCAGACCGTGGGTCGCCCCGTGCTCGGACAGCCACGAGGTCACCGCCGTCAACGGTGCCGGCGCCGGCTGCGCGTTGATCGCGGAGACCGCGAAGACGGCGGCGTAGGCGGTGCCGAGGGCCACGCCTCCGAGCCAGACGCGGGGACGCCATGCCATCAGCCGGGGCACGCCCTCGCGGCCGGCGAGCACCGCCCCGAAGCCGAGGAAGGGAAGGAGATAGCGGGCCGAGGTGAGGTCGGTCGCCTGCTGGCCGACGACGTACGCGACGGCGTCGGCGAGCATGCCGAGGGCGAGGACGCGCGAGACGAGGTCGAGCGCCAGCCAGCGCCGGGGCCGCAGCAGGAAGGCGAGGACCGCCACCACCAGGGCGAGCCCGACGACGTGCAGGAGGACCGAGAGCCAGGCCAGCCCGGCCGGCCGGCCGAGGAAGTCGGCCCCGAAGAGGGTGAGCAGGGCCTGCCCCCCCACGGCGAGGTTGTGGCTGAGGGAGGAGACGGCTGGCGGCAGGCCGTACCCGCCCCCGAGCAGCGGGGCGGCGGTGAAGCCGCCGAGCCTGCGGATCACCCACCAGCCGAGCGGCGAGGCCACCGCCGAGGAGGCGCCGATGAGGATGAGGAGCACGTCGTGCCGCGTGCCGTCGCGCCGCCCGACCAGGAGATCGAGAGCTCCGACCCCGGCGAGGGCACCGCCGCCGACCACCGCCGCCAGGGGGTCACCGATGCTCGCCGCGGCCAGCGCGACCCAGACGACGGCCAGCCAGATCCGCGATCCGCGGGCCCCCGCGTGGACCCCCTGGAGGGCCAGGCAGGCGACCAGCAGGAGGAGGAGGCTGGCGGCGTGGTCGGTCCCGGCGGGGAGCAGGGCGCCGGCGGGGAAGGCGGCGCTGCTCCCCGGGAGGACCAGCGTCTGGGAGGCGAGCAGGGCGCCGGACACCACCATCGCCACCGCCCGCGTGCGGCCCCGCAGCCGGCCACCGGCGAGCCAGATCCCGGCCAGCACCACCCCGGCGCCGAGCAGGCCCGCAGCCTCGTATTCGACCGCCGAGGTCAGGCTCTGGAACCTCTCCAGGAGGGCGAGCAGGGGGAGCTTGTCGGTGAAGAAGCTGTCGGAGGGGAGCGTCCAGCCGCCGAGCAGCGCGTTGCCGTGGCCCATCGCCCAGCCCTCCAGCACCGAGCTGGCCTGGTCGGAGTTGAACGGGACCTGCTGGCTGAGACGTCCGATCGCGATGGCGAGCACGAGACCGAGGACGGCGGTCCCGGCGACGGCACCGGCCCGATACCGGCCGGGATGGCTCTGCGGGACGGGTTCCACGTCGGGGCAGTCTAGGCGGAGTGCGGGTCACCCCCCACTCGGCTATCATGCGTCGTCCGGAGCACGGCCCCGGCCGGCTGCGGAGGGGAGAAGAGATGATGGCCTTCATCCATGTGGAACCCGCCCGCGCGGAGGGCTGGGACAAGGAGGCCGCGGTGCGCGCCTCGGAGACCACCCGCCTGTCCGAGCTGATCAGCCGGCTTCTCGGCGATTTCGCCCGGCTCGACACCGTCCACCAGCCGCGCCTCGACTACCTGGACGCGGACGCGCTCAACGCCGTGCAGAGCGACCCCCAGACCTACCAGCTGATCGGGCGCGCCGCCCACTCGCTGGAGGACGGCGGGGAGCGCTGCGTGACCGCCGCGTACTGGCGGGACGACAGCGCCGACGAGGTCGACATCGAGCTGGAGGTCGCCGACGACGAGGTGGTCTGGGGTCCCGCGCTGGCACCCGTGCCCGCCGGCCCGCTCAGCCACCACCTGACCGCGACGGTCGACTGCCGCGAGGGCCGGATCGAGCGCCTGGCGCTGCTGTAGCTCCACTCCGAGCGCGGAGCGGACAAACCGTAGTCTGAGTCCGTGGTCACGCGCCGCCCCGTCGAAACCGCTCAGACCGGGCCTTCACCACCACCGCTTCTGGTAACCCGCGAGGGCCAGGCGGCGGTCAGGAGAACCAGCCCTGGACATCGACGATGGCGTCGATGGTGCCCAGGTCGTTGTAGAGGTCGATCGAGCCGGCGTTTATCCCCGAGGCGGCCAGCTGGACGATGACCAGGTTGGGGGTGTCCTGGCCGGGGCCGACGTTGAGATCGGAGGCGGTGGGGGTCGGCTCTCCGCCGGCCGGGTAGAGGGTCAGGTAGGTCGCCGCGGTCCCGCTCACCGCGGTGACGTTGGCTATCACCGCGACCGGCGGGCTGCTGCCGCTCGCTGGGGGCAGGGAGCCGGCGCCCGCCACCGGGACGGTGAGGACCTGGCCGGGGCTGAGGCTGTCGCCCGAGCACTCCGTCCCGGTAGCGGCGCGCGTGTCGCAGATGCGGGTGGGTGTGATCGCGGAGAAGAGCGCCCCGCGGGTGGCCTCATTGCCGTTGCCGAACCAGCCGTTCAGGTCGAGGATGAAGTTGATCGAGCCCAGCGAGTTGTACACGCAGACGTCCTGGTCGGGGCCGAGCGGCACGATGACCCGGTTGGGGAGGTTGGTCTGGGCGTTGACGTTGAGGTTGGAGAAGGAGGGGGCGCCGCTCGGGCAGCTGTCGGCGCTCGAGGGGGGGACGACGCTCAGGTAGGTGGCGGCGGTGCCGGAGACGGCGGTGAGGTTGAGGGCGGCCGCCTCAGCCGTGCCGTTCGCGGGGATCGACGGAGTGCCGGCGGTGGCCCCGGCGGGTAGCCCGGAGAGCACCACCCGGGTCCACTGACCGGCGCCCAGCGGGGTGCCGGAACACTCCGTGCCGGTGCCGGCACGGGTGTCGCAGATCCGGAGCGGCGGCATGGCGTGGAACTCGCCGGGCGAGGGGGAGCCCGCGGGGGCAGCGAAGTAGCCCTCGACGTCGACGGCCACGTTGATGGCGCCCGCCGAGTTGTAGATGCTGATCTGGCCGCCGCTGCCCAGCGGGACCACCGCCAGGTTGGCCTGGTTGACCCCGGCGGGGACGTTGAGGTTGGAGGTGGGGGGGAGCGGGGACCCACTGGGGAAAAGGGTGAGGTAGGTGCCGGCGGAGCCGCTGATGGCGGTGACGTTGAGCACCGCGGCCTGAGCATTCGAGGGCACCACCTGACCTCCCGGACCGCCCACCCCGGTCACCTGGAAGGCCATCGTCTGGCCCTGTCCCACGCGGTTGTCGGCCGCGCTCCCCGAGCACTCCGTGCCGGTGGCGTGGCGTGTGTCACAGATCCGGAAGGGGGTCAGCGAGGTGTAGGCACCGGTCATGACGTAGGTGTAGGCGAAGAGGTCGGGTTCCGGTGGCCCGCCCGGGTTGGTCACGGTGACCGTCACCGTCCCGCTGCCCGGCGGGGTTACCGCGGTGAGCTGGGAGGCGCTGACCACGGTCACGCCGGTGGCCGGAGTGGTCCCGAACGTCACCGCCGCCCCCGTCTCGAAGCCGCTGCCGCTCAGCGTCACCGGCTGGCCACCCGCCGCCGGCCCCTGGTCCGGGCTGACCGATGGGGGCGGCGGCGGCGCCGCTGCTCCGTAGGCGACGTTGAAGCCGTCGGTGTCGAGGTTGGGTACCGACGGTGTCGAGATCGCCGGGGTCTCGGGGTCGGTGAACATCACCACGGCGTCGTCCGGCGTCAGGTCGGGGTCCAGCCCGTTGACCGTCGCCAGGTCAAAGGTCGCCTGCCCGTAATCCGCCAGAGGTCCGACCGTGCACTTTTCGGTGATGCTGGAACATACGGTGGGGCTTTCCATGATCCACTCAGCAGACTCGCCGGGTCCGCCGTAGGCCTGCACCGTGCTGAACGGGGTGCCGGTGCTGCGGTCGTCGAGGGAGATGCTCCAACTGCCCGGCGCCTCCTCACTGATGCGGGCGCACATCACGTCCCCGGGGGTGATGGTCATGGTGATGTCGGACGCAAAGCTGGCCTTGGTGGGGGTGATGATCTCCCACCACGCGGAGTACTCGGCGGAGTAGGGAGCGGAGCCGCTCGGTGAGGACCAGTCCTGCTCGGTCCCGGTCTGGATCAGATAGCCGTTGGTGGCGCCGTCGATACCGAGCCAGCTTGCCGAATAGGTCGCCTCCGCGGTCGCCGAGACGCTCGGCACCGTCCAGCACCCGGTCGCGGCGGTGACTGCGCCTCCACCACCGATGTCGATGTACCCGGACCAGTTGGGCGCCTCCAGCTGGTGGATGACAGTCGAGTTCGGGTCGCCGCCCTGCGGCTGCGCCGCCAACATGGTGTGGTGGCGGACCACCACAGCTGTCCCCGCCGCAGCCGCGCCGGGGCCGGAGTTTGCCAGGGCGGCCTGCGCCGCGAGGCCGGCCACCACCAGGGCGGTGACCCGCCCCACTTCCCGCCTCATGTCAGTGTGCGTGCGTCAGTGTGCGTGCGCCACATGGTGTCACTGGAACCAGCCCTGGACGTCGACGATGGCGTTGATGGTGCCCAGGTCGTTGTAGAGGTCCACCCCGCCGGCGCCCGGCCCCGAGCTGCCGAGCTGGGCGATGACCAGGTTGGGGGTGTTCTGCTGGGGGCCGACGTTGAGGTCGCTGGCGGTGGGCGGCGAGGTCTCGCCGGCCGGGTAGACGGTGAAGTACGTGCCGTTGGTGCCGCTCACCGCGGTGACGTTCGCGACCACCGCGACCGGTGGGTAGCTGCTCCCGGCCTGGGGGAGCTCATCCACACCGGCCACCGGGACCACCAGGCTCTGCCCGGCGCCGATGCCGCTGCCCGAGCACTCCGTGGAGTAGCCGGTGCTGGCGGCGCTGCGCGTGTCGCAGAGGCGCAGCGGCGCGACCGGGTGGAAGTACGCCCCCGGGCTGCTCTCTGCTCCGGTGCCGAACCAGCCGTTCACGTCGAGGATGACGTTGATGCTGCCGAGCGAGTTGTAGACGCAGACGTCCTGGGCGGGGCCGAGCGGGACTATCACCCGGTTGGGCAGGTTGGTCTGGGCGTTGACGTTGAGGTTGGAGAAGGAGGGGGGGCCGGTGGGGCACGTGTCGGCCGCCGACGGGGGGACGACGCTCAGGTAGGTGAACGCGGTGCCGGATACGGCCGTGAGGTTGAGCGCGGCCGCCTCGGCGGTGCCATTCGCGGGGATGGCTGCGGGGCACGCCGCGCTACCGGTGGGACACCCGGAGAGGACCACTCGGGTCCACTGGCCGGCTCCGAGCGGGGTGCCTGAGCACGCGGTGTCAGTGCCGGGACGGGTGTCGCAGACCCTGAGCGGCGGCATCGGATGGAAGAGGCCGGAAACCGTCGATGATCCCGCCGCGGGCGGTGCGAAGTAGCCCTCGACGTCGACCGCCACGTTGACGGCCCCCGCCGCGTTGTAGACACTGACCTGGCCGCCGCTCCCCAGCGGCACCACCGCCAGGTTGGCCTGGTTGACGCCGATCGGAACGTTGAGGTTGGAGGTGGTCGGCGGGGAGGAGCCGGTCGGATAGACGGTGAGATAGGTGCCGGCGCTGCCGCTGATGGCGGTGACGTTGAGGACGACCGCGTCGGCGTCCGCGGGCACGGACTGCCCCAGCGGACCGCTGATCCCGGTGACCTGGACGCCCAGGCTCTGGCCCTGCTGGATGAGGTTGTCCGCGACCTGGCCCGAGCACGGCGTCCCACTGCCCTGGCGCGTGTCGCAGACGCGGAAGGGGGTCAGCGGGTTGTAGGTGTCGCCGTCCCATAGCAGGCTGCTGGCCGTGCTCAGGAACAGGTCGACGTCCACGTCGGGGGCCGGGTTGGGCTGAGGGAAGCCGCTCTGGATCTCGTACTGCCAGGCCACCGTGTCATTGGCACAGGGCAGGGCATAGGGGTTCCAGACAGGCGGAGGGTCCGTGTTGGGCAGCGTGCCGTTGCCGGGCAGGTTCCCGTCGCCGTAGTTGGGCTCCAGCTCGTCGCTCCAGAGGGGGAGGCCGGTGGCGAGCGCCGGGTCGGCGGCCTCCGCGGTGCAGTACGCCCCCGTGGCGCCCGCGAAGAAGCCGATCGTCGTGTTGTAGCTGTTCTCGTAGAACGCGGGGACGAAGCCGCTGCCCGACTGCTCGAAGGTCTGGTACCAGCTCTGGATGTAGGCGGCGGTGATGTCGTCGGACACCTCCACGTCGCGGAATATCGCCGTCCCGGGCGGGGCGCCGGCGGCCTGGGCCGCCTGGATCGCCGCCTGTGCGTCGGCGGTGCCCTGCGCCCCCTCCTGCGCGGTGGGGCCGAAGCGGCCGGGGTCGTAGATCAGCAGGATCTTGATCCCGAGCGATTCGGCATAGGTGACCTCGGAGGTGCTCAGCTCGGGGTAGGTCGGGTTGCACGGGCTGGGGCCCAGGTACCGGCCGATGAACTGGGGGTCACCCATGTCGGACTGAGTCCCCGGCACCAGGTCCTGCGCTGTGTCACAGCTGTCGATCCCCCAGAGCGTCGAGGTCTGAGCCGAGACCCGCTGCGCCGGGAGCTGGGTGGTGATGGCGCCGACCACCGCCAGTGTCATCGCCGCGGCCAGGATCCGCGCGCATCGCCGGCGATTGGGCAAACGGGTGCCTCCCGTGTCGTTCGCTGGGGGTGACGAGCCGCGGTCGGCGATGGCTCGCCTGCGTCGGGGGATTCTCGCACAGCAGCCCCCGAGGTGACGTATGCGCCGGCCGAATCGCGGTCGCGCCTACGGCTCTCCGCTACTGATACCAGCCGACCGCGTCCACCACGACGTCGATGCTGCCCACCGAGTTGTAGATGTCCAGCCTGCCGTCGGCAGCGATGGCGACGATCACCAGGTTGGCGATATTGGTCTGCGCCGGCGGGTTGAGGTCCGATGTGCCCGGTGGGTACATAGCCTCCGGGTACACGGAGAGATAGGTGGCCGCGCTCGCGCTCACCGCTGTGACGTTGGCGACCAGCGCGGTCACTCCGCTGGAGGGCAGTGGACCGGTGCCGTCGACCTGCACCGACAGCGCCTCTCCGGGCGCGAGGGTCTCACCAGCGCACTGCGTCCCCTGCGTGTAGCGCGTGTCGCAGATGCGGGACGGGCCGAGGGCGTAGAAGTGGGCACCGCCCGCGTCCTGGCCGTTGCCGAACCAGCCGTTGACGTCGATGGCGACGTTGATGGTGCCCACGTCGTTGAAGACGCAGATGTACCCCGTACCCTGGTACTCGAGCAGCGAGGCGACCACGCGGTTCGGCTGGTTGGTGTTGGCGGCGACGTTGAGGTTGGAGACGAGCGGGGTGGCCCCGCAGGTGGGTGGGCCGGTCTCGCTCTGGGTCGGTGGAAAGACCGACAGATACGTGGCCGCGCTGCCGCTCACGGCGGTGAGGTTGAGCACGGCGGCCTCCGCGTTCGCACCGGTGGACACCCCGGTGCTCCCCCCGGCCACCGCCACCAGCCGGCTCTGGCCGGGGCCGAGCGGGTCGCTGCTGCCGCCGTTGCACGCCGTCCCCTGCCCGCCCCGCGTGTCGCAGACCCGGACCGGGGGCGACTCCACATGGAACGCCCCGGCCGAGCCGGGGCCGCTCAGGTAGTAGCCCTCGACGTCGGCGACGACGTCGATGCTGCCCAGGGCGTTGTAGATGCTCACGTCGCCGGCCGTCCCCAGCGCCACCGTCACCAGGTTGGCGATGTTCTGCCCGGCGCCGGGGTTGAGGTTGGAGGCGGTGGGGACGCCGCCGCCGGCCGGGAAGACCGTGAGGTAGGTGCCCTGGCTGCCCGCCACGGCGGTCACGTTGAGGACCACGGCGGTCGCCCCGGTCGGGACGACCGTGCCGGCGAAGCCCGGTGGGGTGTAACCGGCGACCTCGATGGTGCGGGTCTCGCCGGCGCCGAGGGCGCCGCTCCCGCACTGGACGCAGGAGGCCGCGCGCGTGTCCAGCACCCGGTAGGGGGTGAGCGGTTGGTAGAGGGAGGGGGCGACATAGAGGTAGGGCGCCGTCCCGGTCGATCCGAGAGCGTCGGTCGCCGTCCCGCTCACGCTGCCCGCCGGCTCCGCCGGGGTGGTGAAGGTGAAGGAGTCCGGGGTGAGGTCCGAGACGGTGACCGGGTCGCCCGCGAAGCTGAGGCTGGTGCCCGGCCCGAAGTCCGACCCGTTGACGGTGACCGCGGTCCCCCCGGTCGCCGGTCCCACCGAGGGGGTGAGGTTGCTGATCGAGGGCGCCGCGTAGGAGAGCCGGCCCACCACCGTCCCCCAGTCCGCCGGGTTCGCGGCGTCGAGCTGGGCCTCGCCGGCGAACCAGAAGTCATCGGGGTGCACGGGGTCCATGGCCCCGCCCGCCGCGTCGCCGAACGGGCAGCCAGCGACGGAGCCGCACGGCGTGGAGGGGGAGAGCGAGCTCGGGAAGTCGTACGGCCCGGCGCCGGTGGCCACCGTGACCGGGCTGGAGAAGGCTGCCTGCCCGGCCGGGATCCCCATGGCGAGGACCGACGGGTCGAGCTGCGAGCCGGAGGCGGTGAAGGAGGTGAAGAGACCTCCCTGGGGGTCGATGCCGAACGAGGGGTAGTAGGCGTACGCGCCCGAGATCCCGAAGTCGATCTGGGTCAGCAGCTGCATCGAGCCGGTGGACAGCTCCAGGTAGCGGATGCAGGCTCGGGCGGCCGTGTCGCCGGCGGGCGTGCAGCTCTCGTCGAAGCCGGTCCAGAGGGCGCCGTTGCTCCAGACGGCGCTGTCGATCCGGTCGTCGCCTGTGAGGATCAGGGCGGTGCTGCCCTGCTGGGAGGCGGCAGGAGGCGACGTCGAGAAGCCGCTCGCCAGGGGCAGCTCGGCCGGGGCCTCAGCGACCAGGCCGGAGGTGGCCCCGGTCACCGCCAGCACGTAGAGGTCGGCGCCCTCCCCCGGCACCAGGTCGGAGGCGGCGTCGTTGGCGACCACGTAGAGCGTCGATCCGCTGCTCAGGCCGGTCACCGGGGTCAGGCTGAAGTGGGACGTCTCCGGGGCGGTCATCCTGCCCCCGGACGGGTCGATCACCGGCTGGGTGGCACCGGCCAGGAAGAGCGCCTTGCTCAGCACCAGGAGCTCGTCGCCGTACCAGTGGCCGGCCGCACTCTCCTCGTCCCACGAGAGCGCGACCTTGTCCGACGAGAAGCCGACTATCGGCCGGGCCGCGATCACGTTGTCGTAATAGGTGCGGAAGAACTCCCCCGCCCACTGGCCGGTGGGGTCGCCGGAGGTGGTGTGGAAGATGAACACCATGCTGCAGCTGTCCCCGTCCGGCGACCCCGTGGCGCAGGACTGGGTCGGCGTCGCGGTGGTGGACAGGGTGAAGGTGAGGTAAAACTGCCCCGCCCCGGCGTCGTAGACCACCCGGGGGTCGCTGAGCGTCCAGCCCTCGGAGTTCACGAAGTCGTTGAGGTCGATGCTGTCACAGCCGCCCAGGCTGTAAGGGGTGTAGGTCTGCCAGGTGGGCCCGGGGGCGGGGCAGGTGGCGTCCGGGCGGTCCGGGTAGGGGCTGCCGTCGCGCTGGTAGACGAAGAGCGCCTCGCTCGTCGATTCGACCACCCAGTTGGCGCCGACCGCGACATCGGGGTCGGGAGGGGTGACCGTCTCGTCGGCCGGGCCCAGCGCCTGGATCTGGGAGGTCTGGCTGGTCCCCGGCCATGATTGGAGCAGCAGCGGCGCGGCCACGGCGTCGGTGGCGGCGGTGCTGGCGCCCCGATCCTGATCGACGGCCGCGAGCAGCTCGGTCCGGGTGCTCGGGAGGCGCAGCGGATGCTGGGCGGTCACCGGGCCGGAGCGGAGCACCGTGCGGGCCGCGCCCGTCGTGACCGCGGTGGCCGGCCCGCTGCACGCCAACGCGCCGAGCAGCAGGGCGGTCGCCAGCCCGGCTGTCAGCGCTCGGGCGTGCCTTGCGGCGACGTGGGCCACGGTCCAGGGAGATTAGCCGAACCAGCCCTCGATGTCGATGACGGCGTTGATGTCGCCCTGGGCGTTGTCGATGTCGATCTCCTGGTCGGGAGTCACGGTGACCATCATCAGGTTGGCCTGGGTCTGCCCCGCGGCCACGTTGAGGTCGGAGGTGGAGGCCGGCACGCCGTCGGGCCGGGCGCGGAGGTAGGTGCCGGCGGTGCCCGACACCGCGGTGAGGTTGGCGGCAAGCGCCTGGATGCCGCCGCTCGGCAGCCCGCCCTCACCGCCGACCTGGACGGCGAGGCTGGAGCCGGGGGCCAGGGTCTCGCCGGCGCAGGGTGGCGCCGGGCCGGATCCCGACGGCCGGGTGTCGCAGATGCGCGCGGGTCCCGCGGTGTGGAACCACAGCCCGCCGGCGTCGCCGCCGTCACCGAACCAGCCGTTGACGTCCATCACGAAATTGACCGTCCCGGCTGCGTTGGCGACGCAGACCGAGCCGTCGGTCGGGTCCACGGCGGTGATCACCCGGTTGGCCTCGACCACACCCCGGGCGGGGTTGAGGTTGGAGATCGTCGGCGGGGCTCCGCAGGTGTGGGTGCTCGGGCTCGGCGGGTACACCTCGAGGTAGGTGCTCGCGCTCGGTGCGACCGCGGTCAGGTTGAGGACGACGGCCGCGGCCGCGCCGCCGGTGGAGACCCCGGTCGTGCCGTCGACCACGTGCACCAGTTGGGGATGGCCGGCCACCAGCGGGGAGCCCGCCCCGGTGCTGCACGCGGTCCCCTGACCGGCGCGGCTGTCACAGACGCGCACCGCCGAGCTGAGCGTGTGATAGAGACCGGCGCCCCCCGGCGTCGAGGTGAAGTAGCCGACCACGTCGGCGACCACGTTCACGGTGCCCGCGGCATTGGTGATGTCGATCGCCCCTCCGGTCCCCAGCGGGGCGATCACCAGGTTGGCCACCACCTGGCCCGCCCCGGCGTTCACGCTCGAGGTCGCCGGCGCCGACCCGCCCGCGGGCGTGACGGAGAGGTAGGTGCCCGCCGTCCCCTGCACCGCGGTCAGGTTGAGGACGACCGCAGTCACCCCGGTGGCCGGGATGGCCTGGCCGGTGCCAGGGTCCTGGTAGCCGGCGACGGTGAGGCTGACGCTTCCCCCCGGCCCGAGGGCCCCGCCGCCGCAGTTGACGCACGAGCCGGCACGGGTGTCCAGGATCCGGAACGGGGTGAGCGCCTGGTAGCGGGAGCTGGGCACGGTGTAGCTGTCGGCGATGGCGCCGCCGTGGCTCACGACGAGGTTGCCGGCGATCGTGTTCCAGAGATCGTCCGACCCCGCGTCGTAGCCCAGCGCCCAGATGCCGATGCCGCCAAGCCCGAGCGAGGTGACCAGCTGGTACTTCGCCGCGAGCGATTGGGCGTCGTCGTAGTACATCTCGCGCCACGAGCCCCAGTCGCCCCCGCAGGGATCGGCGGTCGGGGGGCTGTACCAGGTGGCCCAGGGCTCCTCGAACTCGGGATCCCAGTTGACCGTCAGCTGCTGCACGCAGGCCAGGTCGTTCAGCATGTCGCTGTACGTATCCGCCTCGGCGCAGCCGGCGGTGGGCGCCTCCGGGGTGATCTGGCTCACCGACCACTTGTAGCCGTAGTAGGGCACCCCGAGCAGGATCTGCTTGGCCGGCACCAGCGTGAGATAGCCGTCCACCACCTGGGTGACGCTGTACGGGTAGCCGTTCATCGGCGCGTTGGGGCCCGCGGTGCTGGAGCACGGGTCGGTGATGTCGTATTCCATGAGGTCGAAGGCGTCGACGTAGGGACGCAGCCCGCTGATGTCCATCATCGTCGCCCCGCTCAGGTACGACGACCCGTAGGTGTCCACGGTGAGGTAGCTCTGCTGCGGCACCCGGCTCTGGAGTGCGGCGCGGAGCTGGGCGATGAAGCTGGTGAACTGCGCCGGCGACACAGCCGGGGTCAGCCCTTCGAAGTCGACGTTGACCCCGTCACCCCCGCGCTGCTCGAGCTGCTGCACCACCGCGGTGATCGCGTTCTGCGTGTAGGTCGGGTTGCTGATCACGCTCTCGATGCTGCTGCTGCTGAAGTCCGTGATCACCATGACCACCCGGTCCCCGGCGGCGTGCGCGGTGGTCATCAGGTCGGTCATCTGGCCGCTCCACCAGCCCTGGTAGCCGGCGTCGTCGGTAATCGTGCCGTCGCTCTGGATGTCGAGGCTGTCGTAGGCGATGGTCGAGAGCAGGGGGAAGTCGAGGTCCTGCTGCCAGTCCCCGGAGATGACCTCCCCGGTCTGGGCGAAGCCGAGCACCTGGCTGGAGGGCTGCGCCCCGCCGATCGTCGAGTTGATCGAGTCGATGTGGACGGGCGCGCCCGCCGCCTCGGTGCGAAGGAGCGGCACCGCCGGCGCCCCCGGGGCCACACCGGCCACCGGCGGCCCCAGGCTGTCGTTGAAGATCTGGGCGGCGCTCGTCTCGCCGGGCGAGACGGCTGCCTGCGAGGCGAGCCCCGGGACCGGCTGGGCGGCCGCTGCAGGCGCGCCGAGGGCGGCGCCGGGGGCCAGGAGCAGGACGGCAGCGAGGAGGGCACGGGCGCGCATCGGCGCCACCATGCGACGGCCCTGTGGTGATGGGAGCCTTGGCCACGCCATCGTCACAGGGTGTCTGCACGCTGTGACAGCCCCGGCGGCGGCTACCGCGCGGCTTCCGGGCGGGCCGGGACCCCGCTGTTATCATTCGGCGCCGTGAAGGCTCTGATCCTGAGCGGTGGTCAGGGCACCCGGCTGCGGCCGATCACCCACACCAGTGCCAAGCAGCTCGTGCCCATCGCCAACAAGCCGATCCTCTTCTACGGGATCGAGGCCGTTGTCGCCGCCGGGATCACCGACATCGGGATCATCACCGGGGAGACCGGTCCGGAGGTCCGCGCCGCGGTCGGCGACGGCTCCCGTTTCGGGGCGACGGTCACCTTCATCCCCCAGGAGGCGCCGCTGGGCCTGGCCCATGCCGTCCTGACCGCCAGGGCCTGGCTGGGCGACGACCGCTTCGTGATGTACCTCGGCGACAACCTGATCCGGGACGGGATCACCGAGTTCGTCGAGGAGTTCCGCCGCAGCGGGCCGGACGCCGAGATCCTGCTGGCCCGGGTACCCGAGCCGGAGCGCTTCGGGGTCGCCGAGCTGAGCGAGGGCCGGGTAACCCGGCTGGTCGAGAAGCCGCCCGTGCCGCTCTCCGATCTCGCCCTGGTCGGCGTCTACCTCTTCTCGCCCCGGGTCTTCGACGCCATCGAGCGCATCCCCTACAGCGCCCGCGGCGAGCTGGAGATCACCGACGCCATCCAGCGGATGATCGACGACGGGGCCGAGGTGCTCCCCCACGTCATCACCGGATGGTGGAAGGACACCGGCCGCCTCGAGGACATGCTGGAGGCCAACCGGATCATCCTCGACACCCTGGTCCCGGCCATGGACGGCGAGGTCGGCGACGGCGTCAGCCTGGAGGGCAGGGTCGTGGTGCAGAAGGGGGGGCGGCTGCGCAGCTGCCGGGTCCGCGGGCCCGCCATCATCGGGGCGGGGGCTCTCGTCGAGGACGCCTACATCGGCCCCTTCACCTCGGTGGGGGCGGGATGCGTGATCCGCGGCGCCGAGGTGGAGAATTCGATCGTGCTGGAGAGGAGCGTGATCGACGGCGTCGAGGGCACCATCGACTCCTCGCTGATCGGCAAGGAGTGCGTGGTGCTGCGGTCCACCAGCCGGCCGCGCGCCCACCGGCTCATGCTCGGCGACCAATCCCGCGTGGAGCTGGGCTGATGGCCTGGATGCCGCTCACCGACTCCATGGAGCGGGTGCTCCGGGCGATCGCCGCCGTCCCCGCTGCGCAGCGCATGGGCAGCATCGACGGGGTGATGGTCAAGACCTTCCGCAAGCACGCCGACCAGCGCGGCTACTTCATCGAGCAGCTGAAGCGCGGCGACCTCGACGACGAGGGCCGTCCCTTCATCCCCGCCCAGCCCTTCGCCCAGATGTCGCGCTCCCTCGCCTACGCGCGCGGCGGCAACCCGCCGGAGCTGATCAAGGCCTTCCACTGGCACCGGCGCCAGTGGGACTACTGGGACGTGGTCCGGGGCAACGCCCGGGTGGTGCTGGTCGACCTGCGCGAGGGGTCGCCGACGGAGGGTCGGATCCAGACCCTGATGCTCGGCGAGAACGCGCCGCGGATGGTCGCCATCCCTCCGCTTGTCGCCCACGGCTACCAGGCGCTCGACCTCACCGACGTCATCCTCACGTACTACGTGACCGAGCCCTACGACCCCGCCGACCCCGACGAGGGCCGGATCGCCTGGAACGATCCCCGCATCGGCTTCGACTGGACGATCGAGAACATCTAGGGATGAGGCTGTTGGTCACGGGTGGGGCTGGGTTCATCGGCAGCGACTACGTGCGCATGACCCTCGGCGAGCATCCCGAGGACAGCGTGGTCGTGCTCGACAAGCTCACCTACGCCGGCAACGAGCGCAACCTCGACGAGGTGCGTGGCGATCCGCGCTTCCGTTTCGTGAAGGGCGACATCGCCGACGCGGAGACGGTCGGCGCGCTGGCGCGCGCCACCGACGTGATCGTGAACTTCGCCGCCGAGTCGCACGTCGACCGCTCCCTGGAGGCCCCGGGTCAGTTCATCCTCACCGACGTCTACGGCACCTACGTGCTCCTGGAGGCGGCCAGGGCGTGCGGGCACGAGCGCTTCCTCCAGGTGAGCACCGACGAGGTGTACGGGGAAGTGCCGGCCGGCCGCAGCCGCGAGGGCGATCCGCTCCGGCCGCGCAGCCCCTACAGCGCGAGCAAGGCGGGAGCGGAGATGCTCGTCCAGGCGTACCGCGCCTCCCACGGCCTCCCGGCGATCATCACCCGCGGCTCCAACACCTACGGCTGCAACCAGTACCCGGAGAAGATCGTCCCCCTCTTCATCACCAACGCCATCGACGACCGGCCGCTGCCCATCTACGGCGACGGCACCGCGGTGCGTGACTACGTCTACGTCCGCGACCACTGCCGCGGCATCGACACCGCGCTGCGCCTTGGCACGCCGGGTGAGGAGTACAACATCGGGGTCGGCGGCGAGGTCGACGGCATCCGGGTGGCGGACACGGTCCTGCGCCTGCTCGACAAGCCGAGCTACCTCAAGCAGCCGGTCCGCGACCGGCCCGGCCACGACCGCCGCTACGCGCTGGACTCCTCCAAGCTCCGGGGGCTCGGCTGGGCTCCCGAGGTGGGCTTCGAGGACGGGATGGCGCGGACCGTGAGCTGGTACGTGGAGAACCAGGGCTGGTGGCGCCCGCTCAAGAGCGGTGAGTTCTGGGAGTTCTACCGGCGCAACTACCGGTCCGCCACGGAGTGAGGATCGAGGTCATCGGGTCGCGGGGGCAGCTCGGGCGCGAGCTGCTCGAGGTGCTCCAGGGGACCTCGCACCACGCCACCGGTCACGACCTGGAGAGCGTCGACATCACCGACCCCGCCTCGGTGGCCGCGCTGCTGGACGCAGTGAGGCCCGACGCGGTGATCAACTGCGCCGCCTGGACCCGCGTCGACGCCGCCGAGGCGGAGGAGGAGGCCGCCCGGAGGGTCAATGCGGACGGTCCCCGGGTGCTCGCCCAGGCCTGCCAGGAGCGGGGCCTGCTGCTCAGCCACCTGAGCACCGACTACGTCTTCGACGGCACCGCCACCCGGCCGATCGACGAGAGCTCGGCCCCCCACCCGCAGAGCGCCTACGGCCGGACCAAGCTGGCCGGCGAGGAGGCGGTCCGGGCCGTCCTGCCCCGCCACCAGGTGGTGCGCACCGCCTGGCTGTACGGCCAGGACGGGCCCAACTTCGTCCTCACCATGCTCCGCCTCGCCCGTGAGCGGGGGGCGCTCCGGGTCGTCGACGACCAGTGGGGGTCGCCGACCTGGACCGGGCACCTCGCCCCCGCCCTGGTGCGCCTCCTGGAGCGCGGCGTCCCGGGCACGTACCACCTGACCGGCTCGGGGAGCACGACCTGGCACGGCTTTGCCGAGGTGATCGTGGCGGAGGCCGGCCTGGCCGTCCCCGTCGAGCCGCTCCCGACCGCCGAGTTCCCGACCCCCGCCCCCCGGCCCGCCTACTCGGTGCTGGACAACCGGGCCTGGCGCGATCTCGGGGAGCCGCCGCTTCCCGATTGGCGTGAGGGGCTCCGCGCCTACCTGCGCCGCCGCGGGGACGCCCCCGCCGGCGCGGCGATGGGGGCTCCTTTAAAGAGCACTCATTAAAGGTGGGGGTGAGCCCGGACAAGAAGCGGGGTCCACGGGGGGGGCGTTTGGAGCATTTGGCGCTATCAACAAGCCCCTCCGCCGATCCCGGGGGTCCAACTCCCCTTGACATTCTTGTATGCGATCAGCCACCATCCCGATTCACGTGCCCCCCAGGGGCCGACGAAATATATCCGCGCGTGGAGAAGCGCACCAATCCAGTGGAGGGTTCCGTCACGTGACTAGTTCGTTTGGAAGTCTGTGGAGGACCGGCCGCGGGGCTGGGGCGCCGTCTCAGGCGCGATCGGTCGAAGGAGGGCAAAAGGCAGTGAGTACCTTGACTAGCCGGTATCGGGGGCTGGGGCGGCTACCCCGCGTCGGCCTCAGCTTGGTAGGCGGCGTGGGCCTGGTCCTCATGGGCCTGGCGACGGGCGCCACCTCTGTGGGCGCCACCCCTGTCGAAGGCGTCAACTCCTACGTGCCGCTCAGTTCGCCGTGCCGCATCCTCGACACGCGGTTCACCTCGCCGATCAGCGCGGGAGCGACGCTGGCGTCGCAGAACCTGCAAGGCGAGGTGGTCGACTGCTACACCCCTTCCGGCACGGTGGGCAGCACCTACAACCTGAGCGCTGACGCTGTCACCTCGGTGGTGGTCAACGCGACGGTGGTCTCCCCCAGCTACTTCGGCTACCTCTCGCTCTACCCCACCGGCGCGGCCTCGACCGTCTCCAACCTCAACTTCAATGAGAATCAGACGATCGCCAACCTGGTCACGGTCGGCCTGGGCACGGGTGGGACCTTCACGGTGCTCGACGGGCAGCCGAGCGGCAACGTTCAGGTGGTTCTCGACCTCGAGGGCTACTACACGTCGACCGTGGCCGCCAACACCGGCTACTACGTTCCCCTCGCCCCCGTGCGGATCGCCGACACCCGGACGGGTAGCGGCCTGTACGGCGCCGGCCTGCCGATCGGGCCTGGCGATGTCATCAACGTCCCCGTCGCCGCCGCCGCCAGCACCATTCCAGCGGCCGCGGACATCTCGGCGGTGGTGATCAACCTCACCGCGGTCACCCCGACCGCGGGGACCTTCCTCGCCGCGTATGCAGAGGGCGGCCTGGTTCCCAACGCCAGCAACCTCAACCCCGCAAATGGTGAGACGGTCGCCAACCGGGACATCATCCAGTTGGGCACCGGCGGCGCCATCTCCATCTACAACAGCCTCGGTACCGTGGATGTCATCGTGGACGTCGACGGCTACTACACCTCGGGCGCGCTACCGGTCTCCGGTATCGCCGGTGCGTCCCTCTTCACCCCGCTGAGCACGCCCGCCCGGATCGCCGACACGCGGACCGGGAGCGGGCTTCCCCTCGCGGGTAAGACCCTGGCCGCCAATGCCAGCCAGTCTGTCGCGGCCCAGGGTGTCGACGGGA
>Ga0181520_10005143_pt1 | contig 21101 bp, 15 predicted proteins | sample PEATcosm2014_Bin_29_FD_132451 | JGI IMG/M metagenome (GOLD analysis project Ga0181520, IMG submission 132451) | Peatland microbial communities from MTU Mesocosm Facility, Houghton, MI, USA - PEATcosm2014_Bin02_30_metaG | ecosystem: Environmental > Terrestrial > Soil > Wetlands > Peat | place... | reverse complement strand
CGGTCAGCGCCGTCCGGCTGTCGTCGTCGAGAAGGAGGGCGGGAGCGGCACGATTGGCCATGCCGACATCATCCTCGCACCCCTCCTAATCGTCAAGCTATTTGTGGACCGCTGCACTAGGCGGGCAGGAGGGTGAACCGGTGCCCCTCCCTCAGGGGGCTCAGCACATGGAGGTGCCGCCGGTCCAAGGTGAGGAGGCGGTCGGTGCCGTAGCGCTCCGCGAGGAGGACGAGGGAGGCGTCGGCGACCCCGATGTCCTGGTCCTGGTAACGCTCGATCAGGCTGCTCAGCACCCGGATGTCGGCCGCGCTGCACGCCGGCAAATCCCAGGCCCCGCCTCCGATTTCCTGCAGAGCCACGAGGTCGGCCGGGACGCCGCGCCGGGTGGCCAGCAGGAAGTCCATCTCCGCCACGACGAAGGGGGAGACGACGAACGGACCGGGGTCGGCGGCGATGGTGGCTGCGACCTTCTCGTGGTGGGCGTCGCTGGCGTCGAAGAAGGCGATCAGGGCACTGGTGTCGCAGATGAGCATCGGGTCAGCGCTCGGCGAAGCCCGCCATCGCCGCCTCGGTGGAGGTGGAGAGGGTGGGGTCCCCGCTGCGGAAGAGGGCGCCGCGCGGGTGCGGCCGATCCACGGTGCGGGCCAGCGCGGCGATGGCCTCGCGGATCACCGACGCCTCGGACGTGCCCGAGACCGCGGCGACGTTCGCCACCGCCCGCTTGAGCTCGTCGGGCAGGTACAGAGTGGTCTTGTGCACTGGCATATGGTACCACGTATGGTGCCATATAACATGCAGCGCGCTCGGGGCGGCACCGAGCGAGGCGTGTCGGCGGTCCGACCCCCGGCGCGCCTTAGCACACGCGACCCGCCGTTGCATAGACGCATCCGCGTCCGATGTCAGGGACATCCGTGTCTATCGGGGCCGATGCGCTGCGGCCTAGCGTCTGCGCCGTGCCGGACGACGACGTGCCTTCCCTGGACAGCGGACGTGACCCGCCCCCGCCTGAGTCCCTCGATGCAGGCGTCGAGCTGGTGGGGAGGGTTCCCACCAGGCTGAGGAGGATCCGCGGCAGGCTCCGGCGCAGGGGAGCGCCGCCCGCGCCGCCAACCCTCACCGTCGCCGGGAGCGAGGGCCACTGCGGCCTCCGGGCCGTGTGCGCCACCGTCGCGCGCCTGGAGGCGGAGCTGGCCGAGGCTCGGGGCCGACTGGAGACGCTGATCGCGGGGTCGCGGGCCACCGTCGAGCACGTTCCCCTGCGGCCGGCGGCTCCATCGCCCGCCGGCTCGCTCGGCGTCGACACCGGCGTCCGGACGCCGCCCGACGGCCCGATCCACGGGGTCTTGCCTGGCCCGGTGGCGAGCCGACCTCTGACCGCTCGGGAGTGGCAGGTCGCCGTTGCCCTCGCCGGTGGCGCCTCGCCAGGGGAGGTGTCGTCCCAGCTCGGTATCGCGGTTGCCACCGTGCACAAGCACCTCGAGCACGTCTACGCCAAGCTCGGCGTGCACACTCAGGTCGCCGTCTGCGCAGCGGTCGCGGTTCTGGTTTCCGAGCCGCACCCGGAGGGGGCGGACAGCAATGCGGGCGCACCTCACGCGTTGCCCGAGGCCGGAGGCCCCACAAGGGATTTCGCGGGAACGGGCGCAGAACCTTCGTAGATCGCCGTATTGACAGGCCGGATCACCGCTGGCGAGAGTCGCCCCGTTCCGCCCTCTCATCCTCCCCCGAGGTGGCGTGCGGAACGCCGCCGTCCATCAGGGTGCATCGAGAGGAGACGACGCGATGACACATCGGAAGAACCGCTGGATGGGGACACGGCTCCGCGGAGCGCTGGCCGCCGGCCTGTGCACGGCAGGGGCGGCCACACTCACCCTTCTCGGCGCGGGGACGGCAAGCGCAGCCGCTCCGTCGGTGGTCCCGGTCACTCCGCTCACGGCGATCGCCCAGCAGATGCCGGCGGCCGGAGCGCCGATGTCCGCGTGGCAGTCGTGGTCCACCGCCCAGCGCAGCGTCATGACGGTGGCCAACCTGACGCCGAGCCTGAGCGCCTCCGCGGCAGCCGCCGGGTGCACGCTGGACAGCGTTCAGGTTCTCCCCGTCACCTCGGCCGGGACGGCGCGAGTTCCCGCCGGCATCCTCGTCGACGCCATCGCCTTCTCGGCCCACTGCCCCGGTGTGGCGGCTGCGACAACCGGGCGCGACACCGTGCCGAAGGCGGCGCTCATGGGCGCCACGTCCAGCTGCCCGATGGGCAGCGGGACGACCAGGAGCATCATCGACGGCGTCCTCTGCGTCGGCCCCTGGTACCTCAACGGCAACTACGTCGCCGCGACGTATGCCAACACGACGAGCTACTACTACCCGACCGGCCAGGTGCAGCTGGGCGGCGGCGGCTGCCCGGGCACCGAGCTCGGGTCGAATCCCCCGTACTCCTACGGGCAGATCTCCCCGGGTACCTGGTGGGGAGTGATGATCTACCGCAACTACTGCGCCGAGTGGAGCTCCACCTGGATCGAGGACTACCAGGGAAGCTGGGGTAGCGCCTGCGGCAACTACTGACGCGTGACGTGTCATCCCCGACCGCCGTCCCGGTGGCCCTCCACCGGGACGGTCGGGGTTGCTCGAGCCCTCAGCGAGACGGCTCGGGCCCGGCGCCATTGAGGACGTCCTGCAGCAGGGCGGCGAGTAGCGCCGCGCGCTCCGGCATCCTCTCCACCTCGACCCACTCGCCCTCGGCGTGGGCGTTGCCGCCGACGGCGCCCAGGCCGTCCAGGGTCGGTATGCCCATGGCGGCGGTGAACTGGCCGTCCGAGGCCCCGGGGGCGAGCACTCCCTGGAGCGGGGGCAGGCCCAAGCTCGACGCCAGGGTGCGGGCCCTCTCGAACAGCCCCCTCGAGATGCCGGCCGGCATGGGATTCCGCTCGACCCCGCCGAGCACATTGATCTCAGTCCCCTCGAGGTGCGGCCGCAGAGACCGCATCGCCGTCGCCACCCTCTCCAGCTCGGCCGTGGACGCGGCGCGCGCGTCGACCCGGAACTCCGCGGAGCCGGGCACCGTGTTGGCGGTCGTCCCCGCCGCGGACAGGGTCGGCGTCACCGTCGTTCCCGCCCGCGGGTCGGCCAGCGCGGCGACGGCGAGCATCTGGGCAGCCATCTCGAGGGCCGCGTTGGCCCCGCGGGCCGGCTCCGACGCGTGGGCGGCCCGTCCGGTGATGCAGACCGTGTACTGGGCGGCTCCCTTGCGGGCGACCTTGAGCGCCCCCTCATGGGCGGCTTCAAGCACCAGTGCCGCCTCGAGCCCGGCGGCAGACGCCTCGATCAGGCTCCTGGAGCCGGGTGAGCCAACCTCCTCGTCGGTGGTGACCACAAGTCTCACGCCCGGTGGCGCGCCGAGCGCGGAGATGGCGAAGACCGCCTGGACGATGCCCGCCTTCATGTCCACGACGCCGGGACCAGTGGCCCTCTCCCCATCGGCCCGGAAGGGCCAGCGGTCCAGGGTGCCGCGTGGCCAGACGGTGTCGACGTGACAGAGGATGAGAACACGCGGCCGCCCCGACTCCCAGACGAGGTGCCCCGTGTCGCCGGAGCGCACCCGCCGGCCGCCGTCTCCGACCAGGCGTGCCAGCAACGAGCCCACCCCGTCGAGAGCAGTCTCCAGCAGGGCCGGATCGCTGCTCGGCGACTCGAGGTTCACCAGGGTTTCCAGCCAGTCGAGCATCTCCGGCCGCCGGCCGCGCAGGTCCTCGAGCAGCGCGGCGGCCGGCGTGGCAGGGGTTCGCGTCACTCGGGCCAGTCTGCGCCGGCGGGCCCGAAGACGTACCAGCCGGGGGCGACGGCGGCGAAGGGACGCAGTCCGCGCGCGAAGAGTCCCGTCATGGCGTTGCGGACGGCGACGCGCCACGCATCGGCACATCCGGGGTCGCGGCGGCGCACCGCCAGGATGTCGTCGGGGACACGCACCAGCGCCCGGTTCGACACCGGGGTGTCGGCACCGGCGGCACCCGGCACCGGGAGGCCGTCGGCGTCGCCGCCCAGGACGACCGGGTCGCCGCCGCCGAGAAGGACGCCGGCCGGCGGGATCCGCGATCGACCCGTCAGAGCCCGCGCGACCCGGGGGCCGGTGAGCCTCCAGACGGCGAGCAGCCGATCGGTCACGTCGGCGCTGTTGATGCTGTCGCGGAGCGGCCCGTAGAAGTCCACGAGGTACTCGTCGGCGTCGGCTCCCAGCGTCGTGAGGTTGAAGCGGCCGTTGCGCGCCACCAGCGGGTCGAAGGTCCACGTGATCGTGTCGACGCCGCCGGCCAGCGCCCAGGCGCGCTGCCGGAGCTTCAGGGCGCGGCCGGCGCCGCGCAACTGCCGGCCGGGGACGATGCCGGTGATGTGCGAGTGGAGGCAGGGCCGGCCGTCGTACAGACCGCGGAAGGCGACGCAGGCACCCACCATCTCGGTGCCCGCCCAGGCGCCGAGGACACAGTTGCCACTGTGGGCCAGAGCCCGGAGCATCTCGATGGCGAGCGCGTCCCCGTCACGGTGCCAGACCGTGTCGATGACGCGGTTGATCTCGCGCAGGCGCTCGATGTCGTGGACCTCGGCGATGACCACGCCGGCAGCCTCGGCGGCGGTCTGCGCCACGCGGGCAGCGGCGTCGGCGACGGCGTCCATTCCAGCCTGCGGCGCGCTCATCCCCGCCGGACGACCGTGCTCTGGGTGGTCAGGCTGTCCACCGTCGCCCGCCTCACCTCGACGCCGAGGCCGGGTGCGGTGGGAACCCGAAGGCGGCCCTCGTCGAGGACGAAGGGCTCGGTGATGTCCTGGTGGAAGTAGCGGCCGGACGCCGAGATATCGCCGGGCAGGGTGAAGCAGGGCAGTGCCGCCAGGGCCAGGTTGGCGGCCCGGCCGATCCCCGTCTCAAGCATCCCGCCGCACCAGACGGGCACACCCCGCGCGGCGCAGACGTCGTGGACGAGCCTCGCCTCGATGTATCCCCCGACCCGGCCGGGCTTGATGTTGACGATGCTGCACGCCCCCATCTCGATGGCCTCGGCGGCGACGCCGGCCGAGATGATCGACTCGTCGAGGCAGATCGGCGTCGCCAGCCGCCTCGCCAGCCTGGCGTGGCCGAGCAGCTGCTCCTCGGGAAGGGGCTGCTCGATGAGCAGAAGGTCGAACTCGTCGAGGCGGGCGAGATGCTCCCCATCCTCCAGCGTGTACGCCGCGTTGGCGTCGACCTGGAGGACGACGTCGGGGCCGAACGCCTCGCGCACGGCTCTGACGCGCTCGACGTCGGTGCCGGGTTCGATCTTGAGCTTGATGCGACGGTACCCCGCCTCGAGATAGCCGCCCACCGTGTCGAGGAGTTGCCCGGCCGTGTCGGTCATCCCCACGGACACGCCGCAGTCCACCTCCGTCCGCACCGCCCCCAGGTACCCAGCCAGAGACCTCCCCGCCGCGCGCAGCTCGAGGTCGAGCCACGCCATCTCCAGGGCCGCCTTCGCCATGCGGTGACCCCGCACCGGGGCGAGCACGCCCGCGAGCTCGGCGGCGGTGAGCCGTCCCCGAGCGAGGAGCCGGGGCAGGAGGTGGTGCTCGATCACCTGCTGGGCCGCCTCGGTGTACTCGGAGGAATACGCCGGCTCCGCCATGGCGACGCACTCGCCCCAGCCCTCGCCGCCGTCCCCGAGGAGGTGGACGAGGAGGACGTCGCGGGCGGTCAGGACTCCGAAGGATGTGCGGAAGGGCGCGACCAGGGGGATGGCGATGCGGATCAGCTCCACGGCCTCGACTCGCGGACCCGCCCCCGTCGTGGCCGCGTCCGGTGCGGGCGGGGCAGGCGTCGTGGGAGAGCTCATCTGGCCGCCAAGTGTAGCCAGGGCCGACTCGGTGCCTGGCCACGGCCGGGCACCGCCCGCGGTGCCGCCACCGGGGTCCACAGTGGTGGCGGTGGACCGCACTCGGTCAGACCCGATGCCAGCCGGCGGGCCGCCGCCTGCCCCGTGGAGCCTGGCGACAAACCGGAGCGAGATCATTACGACGGGTGGACCGTAACGCCTACCGTGGCGAAACGACGCAATCACTACAGCCCATCCAGGGGGCCTCGGGGTGCGCGTCCTAGGGCAGCCGCGGTGAGCTGTCTCGCAGGCCGTCAAGCGTCTGCCCGGCGACCTCACTCACGTCGCGGTGCTCAACTGTGACCGAGACCCCGGCGTTGACTCCGGACAGAGTGGGCAACAGGTGGTTGAGGACCTGTTCAGCAGTCGCATGGAACTTGCGCCCCCTGGTGCTTTGCTTCACCCAGGCGGCCCCGTCGCGGTAGTAGTACTCGGCGCCGCCACCTGCCTGAAGAGTGACGAGATAGCAGTCATTCGTCAGCCGCAAATCTCTCGCCTCCCTTCCCGGCGAAGCTTCGGCTCCGCCGGGCAGTCCGTCTGGAGCGGCACACCCGACGTCAGCTGCAGCCGGAGGTGGCCCCGCAGTTGTGGCACTTGTAGCAGGAGCCCGATCGCACCATCAGGGAGCCGCACTCGCTGCAGGAGGGCGCATCGGCCTGGTTGCGGAAGGTGCTGGTCGGCGTCAGCTCGCCCATGACCAGCGGCATGACCACCTGGGCGGCGTTGGCCGGTCCCTCGACGGCGGGTGGGCTCTCGGCATCCCCCGGCTCGCGGTGAATGATGCCGATCTCCTCCTGCTTCTCCGCGCTCAGGAAACGCGACGCCAGCCAACGGAACATGTAGTCGACGATGGACTTGGCGATGGGGATCTCGGGATTGCGGGTGAACCCCTGCGGCTCGAAGCGCACGTGGGCGAACTTGTTGGCCAGGAAGTCGAGCGGCACGCCGTACTGCAGCGCGTAGCTGACGGCGATGGCGAAGGAGTCCATGAGCCCGGAGACGGTGGACCCCTCCTTGGCCATCTTCACGAAGATCTCGCCCGGGGTCCCGTCCTCATAGAGGCCGACGGTGATGTAGCCATCGTGACCGCCGATCTCGAAGTGGTGGGTCAGCGCGTGGCGCTCGGCGGGAAGCGGGCGGCGCAGCGGCCGCTCCACGATCCGCACCTTCTCACCGGTGGTCTTGTCCATGGAGGTGGCCAGCGGCTGGGAGCGCTTGCTGCCGTCGCGGTAGATGGCCAGCGCCTTGAGGCCCATCTTCCAGCCGTCGATGTACGCCCTCTCGACATCCTCGACGGTGGAGTCGCCGGGCATGTTGACGGTCTTGGAGATGGCGCCGGAGACGAAGGGCTGAACGGCCGCCATCATGCGCACGTGTCCCTGCCAGGCGATGGAGCGCTTGCCGTTGCGTGGCATGAAGGCGCAGTCGAAGACGGGCAGGTCGTCGTCGCCCAGCTTGGGGGCACCCTCGATCGTGTCGTTCGCGTCGATGAAGGCGACGATGTCGGCGATCTCGCCCTCGCCGTATCCCAGCCGCTTCAGGGCGGCGGGCACGGTGTTGTTGACCATCTTGAGCATGCCGCCGCCGACCAGCTTCTTGTACTTGACCAGGGCGATGTCCGGCTCGACACCGGTGGTGTCGCAGTCGAGCATGAAGCTGATCGTCCCCGTCGGCGCCAGCACGGAGATCTGGGCGTTGCGGTAGCCGTGCCGCGCACCCAGCTCGTGGGCCTCGTCCCACGCCGAGCGGGCCGCGGCCAGCAGGTCGCCGTCGACGGTGGCGGCGGGGATGGCGTAGGCGGCCTCGCGGTGCTTGGCCATGACCCGCAGCATCGGCTGGCGGTTCGCCGCGAAGCCGCCGAAGGGTCCCACCTCGCGCGCGATTCGCGCCGATTGCGCGTATCCCTCCGCCGTCATGATGGCGGTGAGGCAGGCGGCCAGATCGCGGCCCCTGGGCGAGTCGTAGGGGATGCCGCGCGCCATCAGCAGCGCCCCGAGGTTGGCGTAGCCGAGACCGAGGGGACGGAAGTCCTCGCTGTTCACGCCGATCTTCTCGGTGGGGTAGGAGGCTCCGCTGACGATGATCTCCTGCGCCGTGATCGTCAGGCGCACCGCATGGCGGTAGTCGTCGATGGCGAAGCTGCCGTCCTCGTTGAGGAAGCGCATGAGGTTGACCGACGCCAGGTTGCAGGCGGAGTCGTCGAGGAACATGTACTCGCTGCAGTTGGCAACCACCAGGCCGTTCACCAGGTAGGAGTGGTGCAGCGGCTCGGTGAGGTTGTAGACGGGCTCCGCCCCGTCGGGGACACAGGCGACGAGGTGGGTGGTGGCCTTGGTCGCGTAGCGGGTGACGTCGCGGAGGAGCTCCTCAAGGCGGCGCTGCTTGCGCGGCGCCGCGAAACCGATGGCCGAGGCGAACCGGGCCATGTCGGAGCCGGTGATGCGCAGATCGAAGCCGGGCCGCACGACGTAGGTGGCCAGATCCCCGCTTCTGCGAACGTGCTGGAAGGGGGCGGGGTTGATGGCCGTGGCGTCGTAGATGCGGGAGCGGATGCCGAACCCGGAGACGAGCTGCTGCACCTCGGCGAGCAGGTCGCGGCTGCGGCTGCCGAGCCCGACGTACCGGCTCGCCTTGCCGTTCGCCTCCGCGGAGACGCAACCGTCGGCACCGAAGAGGCCGCGCAGGAACGCCGCCTGCACCTCCGGAGGAGCTGTGAACAGGGCCGCCGGCACGTGCTTCTCGTGGGCGCGGGCGGTGGTGACGCCGAGGCCGGCGAGGAGCTCGCGGACGGCGCCGCTGCCAAGGCGCAGCTGGGTGGTGCCGTTGGGCATCTCGGCGCGAGAGGCGCCTCCGAAGAGCTCGGCCAGCAGGCCGGCATGGCGGTCGGCGACGCCGTCGCTGACGTCGTCGCCGCCGTAGACCCAGAGCGACTGGCTCTCGGTCATGCAGCCGTCGCCGACCAGGTGCCCGACCAGCTCCCCGAGGCCGGCGCTCCACCGCTCCGGCACCGGGTGCTGGACCTTGGTGCCCCCCCGGTGCCAGGAGGTCGCCAGGGCCTCGACCTTCACCGGAAGGGCCCAGGCGGCGTCGGTCGCGGGGGTGGCTGCGTCGTTCAGGAGGACGCCGTCGGTGCCGACCAGATCCTCGGCCGCCACCCAGCCGCGGTTCACGGTCCAGAAGCGGTGGTTCGGCGTGCAGCGGATCTCCTGCCCGCCGGAGAAGAGCAGGCGCACGATCGGCTTGACCCCCGTCTGCATCAGCGCCACGGGCCGGGTGGCCACCACGCCGGAGCCGGGTTGGGCGGCGGTGGCGCGATGGGTGTAGACACGGATGTCCTCGCCGTCACCCATGCGGCGGTAGAGGTCGGAGATCGGCAGCAACCCGGCGGTGGTGTGGACACGGGCGTCACCGGGAAAGCAGGGGTTGCTGGCGTTGATCCTGCCGCTGTTCGACGAGGTGTGCCAGTCGTTGATGGTGGTGTCGTACTGGATCCCCGGATCGCCGCACTGCCACGCCGACTCCGCCATCAGCCGCAGCATCTGGCGGGCCTTGACGGTCTTGAGGATGCGGGAGGGATCGGTGACGGCCCGCAGCTGCCAGTCGCGGTCGTCCTCGACGGCGCGCATGAACTCGTCGGTGACGCGCACCGAGTTGTTGGAGTTCTGGAAGAAGACGGAGGCATACGCCTCGCCGGTGAAGGCGGGGTCGTAGCCGGCGTCGATGAGCGCCCAGGCCTTGCGCTCCTCGGTCACCTTGCAGGTGATGAACGACTCGATGTCCGGGTGGTCCGCGTTGAGGATGACCATCTTGGCGGCGCGGCGCGTCGTGCCGCCCGACTTGATGACGCCGGCGAAGGCGTCGAATCCCTTCATGAAGGAGACGGGGCCGCTGGCGGTGCCGCCGCCGGCGAGCTGCTCCTGTGAGGAGCGGATGGCGGAGAGGTTGGACCCGGTGCCGCTGCCACCCTTGAAGAGCATGCCCTCGCTCTTGGCCAGGTTCAGGATCGACTCCATCGAGTCGTCGACGCTCTGGATGAAGCAGGCGGACGCCTGGGGGCTCCGGCCGGGCACGCCCAGGTTGAACCACACCGGGCTGTTGAAGCTCATCTTCTGATGGAGGATGAGGTGGCACAGCTCGTCGGAGAAGGCCTCGGCGTCGGCCGCGGTGGCGAAGTAGCCGCCCTCGCGGCCCCAGGCCGTGATGGTGTCCACCACCCGGCCGATCATCTGCCGGACGCTCACCTCGCGGCGGGGCGTTCCGAGGGGGCCGCGGAAGTACTTGGAGACGACGACGTTGGTCGCCATCTGCGACCAGAAGGCGGGGATCTCGCAGTCGGTCTGCTCGAACACGGCCTCGCCCTTCTCGTTGGAGATGGAGGCGGTGCGGCGTTCCCAGGTGACCTCGTCGAAGGGGTGCACCCCCTCCCGGGTGAAGCGGCGCTCGACACGCAGCCCGCCGGCGGTCGTCTCCAGCTTCGCGCCGCCGTTGCGGCGCGCACCGCGACGCCCCTCACCTGTCCCCCGGGTCGTCAGCTCAGTGGAATCGGGTGGCGGCGGCGATGCTGGAGTGTCCATTGGTGAATCCTCTCTCTGCTGAGGTGTCTGGCGCGGCTTGGAGGGCTTCGGATCCGATCTGCTATCGGCGGCCCCAGGCGGGCGAACCCGGCCACACCGTGTAACTCTGTCCCCACAGCATCCCACATGTTGGGGTTCGCCCGAACTGGAGCCCCCACATCTTGGGACTCGATCCTCGACGTGTCAAGGGGTTCCCGACCCCGAGCCGACCTCCCGTGCCACCCTTGCCGCAGCCGGCGCCGCGGCCTCCCAGGCTGATCCGCCCCCGCAGATCATCTGACGGTACAGCGTGGGGACGTCCACCTGGATCATGCCCCGGCGCTCCCCGGCGATGAGCAGGAATTCGCCCCGCGGCGCCCTCTCGAGGCGGCGGTGCTGCGTCTCGGTGAGGCCGAAGGCGCGTTCCATGGCGGCGACCTCGACGGCCCGGTGGCCGCCGCAGAGGACCACCGCGCAGTTGCTGGCGACCACCGTGCCCTCCTCGCTGCGGAGCAGGTCCTGGACGTTCTGCGTCGCCACCACCAGGGAGCTGCCGTACTTGCGGCAGCGGCGGGCGAGCTGGGACAGGAGGCGGCGCAGCGCCGGGTGGGAGGTGAGCATGCCGGCCTCGTCGAGGATGATGTGCCGCCGGCGGGGCACCCGCCGGACCAGTTCCCAGAGCATGCCGCCGAGGAGAAGGGTGGTGACCGGAACCAGCTCCTCCGGGACCTCGCGGCTGCCGACGGCGACGAGCGGATGGGTCCAGGTGGGCACGGTGGGGCGGTCCAGGAAGCCCGAGAGCGGCCCGTCGAGGAACCGCCGCAGGACCGTCGCCACCCTTGGTCCGCTCTCCTCCAGCGGGCCCAGGCACTGGCGGAGCCGGGGCCGGTCCCCCCGCTCCCGGGCCTCGGCCTGCGCCCGCCGCGCCGCAGCCTCGACGGCGGCCCGCTCGACCTCGTCGATCCCGTCGCAGAGGACCGAGCACACCTCGACCACGGCGACCGCCGCGCCGCCGTCGTCGCCCAGGTCGAACGGGTTGATGGAGGCCTGCGTGACCAGATCGAGCCATTCGCCGCCGAGGCTCTCCACCAGCTCGCGGTACTCGCCCTCGGGGTCGATGACGATGGCCTCGGTGCCGTGCCGCCGGGCCTCGATGAGCAGGGTCCCGATGAGGAAGCTTTTCCCCTGGCCGGAGGCGGCGAAGATGCCGATGTTGGCGTTGGCGTGGTGTCGCTCGTCGAAGGGGGACAGGCGCACCGGCAGGCCGCTGTCGGCCATCCGCCCGATGCGGTATCCGTCGGGGTCGGCGATGGTGGTCTGGAGCCAGGGGACGCAGCTCGCCGCGGCATGCGAATCGACGAGCTTGCCGGGGCCGACCGGCGGTCCCAAGCCCCAGGCCGCCAGCACGCCTCCCAGATGCTCGAAGTGCCCCGGTCGCGGCGCGACCAGGCTGGCGCCGAACGCAGCCTGCAGCCGCCCCCAGCTCCGCTTCAGCGACTCCGGATCGTCGCCGAGAGCCGCGGCCGTCAGCCACAGGCGCATCGGCCGCCCGGCGTTCCGGGCCAGGCGATCGCTGAGGCGGCGCGCCGCCTGCAGCCCTGATTCGACGCCGGCGTCGGGGACCATCCCCCTCTCGGTCTCCAGGATCTGGTGGGCGCCCAGCTCGCGCATGCGGCGGTTGAGCAGGCCGGTGGCGCGCCGGTCGGGGGTGGGAGAGAGGCGGATGGCCACGTCGCACTCCGCCGCGCAGCGGGCGAGGGCGGCAAGCCAGCCGGCGTCGACGCCGCCACCGGGGAGGCGATCCAGGACGGCCGTCCGGACCAGCCGCCCGCCGAGGCGCGCGCCTCCCGGACGATCGTGCCAGGCCAGGGGCCTGGCTCCGAGGCCGATGTCCCCCAGGTGATCCGCCAGCCGCCGGCCACCCAGCCTGCGGGCGGGGACGCCGGCGGTCTCCAGGCATGTCGCCAGCCGGCCGAGCTCGCCCTCGACGACCTCACCGTCGGCGTGGCGGATCGCGGCCGCGACGTGGTTGTGGAAGACCTGCTCGGTCTCCAGCCGCAGGCGCCAGTGCGCCTCGAGCGCCGCGGTCAGCCTGCCCGCGTGAGAGTCGGGGACCCCCTCCTGCCGCAGCCGCCGGATGCGGATGGTGAAGATCAGCTCGGCGCAGAGCCCTCGCAGGAACTCCTCGAGCGCGCCGATGGCCGCCTCTCTCCGCCACGGCTCGACGGCGAGGAGGTCCACGTCGCCGCAGGCCAGCACCCCGAGGCTGCACCCGTCGGCAGTGAGGATCCGATCGCCGGCCAGTCGCACGCTGAGGTCGGGTCCGTCGAAGCCGAGGCCTCCGCCGGATGCGGGCCGCCCTCGCACCGGGTCAGCTCGCCCGGCGCCAACGGCGGCGGCGCGGGCGGTGGAGGTGGCCTGAGCCGCCGGGCGCGGCCATCCCCGGGTCCACCGCGGCGGCCAGGGCGCGGAGCGCCTCGGCGGTCCTGCCCGAGCCGTTCAGGCCGACCAGGCGGTGCTCCGCCTCCGCGCGCTCCAGGGCCGGGTCGTCCGGGATCGCCGCGACCAGGCTGCCGCCGAGGTCGAGCATCGCCTCGTCCAGGAGGCCCGCGCCGTGGCTGCGGTTGACGACGTAGCGCAGCCGGTTGCCAAGGCCGAGCTCGCGCAGCGCGGCGGTGCTGCGGTATGCGTCGTGAACGCCGCCCGCCGTCTCGGTGAGGACGACGAAGATCTCGTCGGCGCTCTCCAGCACCCGCCGGGAGATGGAACCCAGCCCGGCGGGGATGTCGATGACGGCGACGTCGCACCCGCGCCGCTCCAGTCCGGCCAGGAGCGGGGCGACCCGCAGGGGGCCGTCCGCGCGCCCGGCCCCGTTCCGGCTCACCGGCCGCGGAGGCCCGGGGAACACCTCGACGCCGCTGCGGTGGAGCACCCGGTGCCGGGCCAGGGCGGCATCGGCCGCATCGGTGTCCAGAAGGTTCCACCCGACGGGTAGCGGCACACCGAGCCGGATGCCGGCCCGCGCGTTGAGCAGGTCGAGATCCACCAGGGCGACGCGCGGCATGCGGTTCCCGGCCCCCCCGGTGGCACCGGTCCGGCCGGCGAGGAGCCCGGCCACCTCCACCGCCAGGGTGGTCCGTCCGGTGCCGCCGCTCAGGGAGAAGAAGGTCAGCCGGCGCATGGTCCGGCTCCGCGGCGGAGGGACGAGGCGGGGGCCCCACCAGTCGCCCCGCGGCGGGGCCTCGAGGATCCCGGCGTCGGCGAGGCGCAGCCCACCCGGTCCCGGGCGCAGCACGGCGCCCCGCCGCCCTCCGCCCTCGGCGCCGTCTGGGGTGACCGGCTCCGGGAGGAGGACGAGGGGCACCCGGCGCCCGGTCTCGACCGGGGGCGCCACGGCCTGCGCCCTGCCCTCCCGGCGGCCGCACGAGGCGCCGCCCCGCGCGCTCCCCGGTGCATCCCACGCCGCTCCCGCCTGATCCGGAGGCGGCCCGGCGTCCGGGTCCGTGGCGAGGACCAGGAAGCCCCGCCGGGGCCTGGTCCAGAAGCGGGCTGCGACGCCCAGCCAGGCGATCAGCGGCCGTCCGCCCCGGCGGGCCAGGGCCAGGCCGAGACCGGTGGCCCCCAGCAGCACGGCGAGCGGCAGCGCCGCCGGCCTGGGCAGCGGGGACGAGAGGTCGAGATAGGCGAGGACGAGACCGCACGCGGCCGCCCCCACCTGGGCCGGGGTCAGCCCCCAGGCAAGCGGCTCACTGACGTCGAAACCGTCCGCGAAATCGAACTCGGCCATGTCCGTCCCTTCTCCTGCTGCGCCCCTGCCCGTCCCGCCCTCCGAACCCCTCATGCCCGGTCGCCCCCACGTAGACGAGACGGCGCCGCGAGGGGCCACACTCGTCGGTCGAGGCGGAAGGTCAGCCTAGCCGCGGCCTCCGGACACGGCGCGGACAATGCGGCCCGGGACGGGCATCGTTGGGGGCGAAGGCGCGTAACGATCCCGTGCTGATCGAGGTGAAGCCCCGGGCGGGGCCGAACAATCGGGGCGGCGGCGCGGCGCCTCGAAGGCGACGCGATGGCGCCCCATCGGAGGAAGCTCGGCCCGTGTCCGTTCGGACGGTCGCCCCGGCAGCCCCGGCTGCCCACGCGGGGCCGTGGCCTGCCGCGGGGCCGCGGGTCTCGGTGGTCCTCCCATGCCTCAACGAGGCCGAGACCCTCGCCTCCTGCATCCACGCTGCCCGTTCGGCCCTCTCGTCCTCCGGGCTGCACGGCGAGATCATCGTGGCCGACAACGGCAGCATCGACGGTTCCGTCGGCATCGCCCGGCGGTGCCACGCCAGGGTCGTCGAGGTGGCCGAGCGAGGCTATGGCACCGCCCTGGCCGGCGGCATCGCCGCGGCGCGGGGCGAGTACGTGGTGATGGGCGACGCCGACCAGAGCTACGACTTCGCCGCCATCCCCCTCCTCATCGACCGCCTCGCCGAGGGTTTCGACCTGGTCATGGGCAATCGCTTCCTGGGTGGCATCGAGCCTCACGCCATGCCCTGGTCCCACCGCGTCATCGGCAACCCCCTGCTCAGCTGGCTCGGACGTCTCTTCTTCCACAGCGAGGTCGGGGATTTCCACTGCGGTCTGCGCGCCTTCCGCCGCGACGCCATCCTGGAGCTCGGACTCTCCGCCAGCGGCATGGAGTTCGCCAGCGAGATGGTCGTCAAGGCGAGCCTCCACGGCCTGCGTGTCACCGAGCTCCCCATCACCCTGCGGCGAGACGGGCGCTCCCGCAGCCCCCACCTGCGCACCTGGCGCGACGGCTGGCGGCACCTCCGTTTCATGCTTCTCTTCAGCCCCCGCTGGCTCTTCCTCGTGCCCGGCGGCCTGCTCTTCGCGGTCGGCGCCATCGGCTCAGTGGCGCTGATCAGAGGACCGGTGAAGATCGGGCCCTTCGGCTTCGACGTGGACACCCTCCTGGTGTGCGGTTTCGCCTGCATCGTCGGCTACCAGGTCTGCGTCTTTGCCGTCTTCACCAAGGTCTTCGTCATCCGCGAGGGGCTCCACCTGCCACAGCCGGCGCTGACCCGCCTGCAGCGATACGTGCGGCTGGAGACGGGGCTTCTCGCCGGCGGGCTGATGACGCTGACCGGGGCGGCACTGCTGCTGGTCGCGCTCTCGGGCTGGGCGACGAAGGGATTCGGCGCGCTGGACCCGCGCGCCACGCTGCGCGTCGCCATTCCCGCCTGCGTCCTCCTCGCCCTGGGAGTGCAGACCATCTTCGCCAGCTTCTTCCTCAGCATCCTGGGCGTGCCGCCGGGCGAGAACGATCGGCGGAGCAACCCGCGACCCGGCGCCGAGGATCGCCCCGCCCGGCCGCAGGCGGCGCACGTGGCGGCGCGACATTCCGCGAACCGGCCGCCCGGCCGGGGCTGACCGCACCCCGCATCGTGACGGCGACCGCCCGACCCCGATTCCGGGACCGCCCGCCCCTCCCGGCCGCGGAGGGCGCGGCGCAGCGCCCGGGACACGTTGAGGATCGGCGTTTCACCATCGTCGACGTCCTCTGATCCACGCCGCCGATGCACGTCCTCCTTCTCACCGAGTTCCAGCCGGCGACCGGCGCCGCCGAGATCACCGGTGGTGTCGAGGCCCGCACGTACTACCTGGCCGAGGCGCTGCGCCGCCGGGGTCAGCGCGTCACGGTGATCGCCGACCGCAGCACGGGTGACCGGTGGGAGTACGCGTCCTGGTCGTCGCTCCCCCGCCGGGTCCGCTTCATCCTGCGCGCGGCATGGCAGACGTGGCGTGCCGACGCCGACATCATCGACGCCACCAACTTCGTCGTGCACCCTGTCGGATGGCTGTGCGGCCGACTCCGGCACCGCCCCGTCGTCCTCTGGTACCCCGACGTGTGGGTGGGGAGCTGGCGGCGCAACGCCGGGGCCATCGGTGTCGTCGGCGAGCTCGTCGAGCGCCTCGTGCTCCGGCTGCCGGTGGCACGCTACATCGCCATCTCGACCACCGTGCGGGACAAGCTCGTCGCCCACGGGGTCGACCCCGAGCGCGTCACGGTGATCCCCTGCGGGGTCAGCGAGACGCTGGTGTCCGCGGTGCGGACGGGCGCAGCGGGCAAGGATCACGACGTCACCGTCGTCGGCCGGCTGCTTCCGTACAAGGGTGTGGACGTGGTCCTCCGCGCCTTCGCGGGTGTGGTGCGAGATCGCCCCCGAGCACGGCTCAGCGTGGTCGGCCGTGGCCCAGAGGAGGCCCGGCTGCGGCGCCTCGCCGCCCGGCTGGGCATCGAGCCCAACGTCACGTTCCACGGTTTCGTCCGCGCCCACGCGGATGTCCTCGACATCGTGGCGCGTGGCCGGCTGCTGGTCAGCGCCTCCACGGTGGAGGGCTTCGGCATCGTCCTCGTCGAGGCCATGGCCCTCGGCGTTCCATACGTGGCCACCGACATCCCCGCGTTCCGCGAGCACGCCGGTGTCGGAGGTTCGCTCTTCGCTCCCGGGGACGCCGGGGCGCTGTCCGCCACGATGCGACGGCTCCTCGATGACGACCAGCTCCGCGACCGCTTGTCCCTGGCGGGGTTGGAACTGTCCCGCCGCTACACCTGGGAGGCGCTGGCCGGGCAGACGGAGGCCGTCTATCGCGAGCTGGTTGAGACGCGGAGACGGGGAACCCGGCGATGAGCAGCTGGCCCGCCTTCCTTGGCGGGGTCGCTGTGCAGGCGGTCCTCCTCGTCCTCGCCGTCATCATCGCCGTCCGCGCCGGCTGCGCCCTGCTCCCGCGGGAGGCGGACATCCTGGAGCGCACCGCCGTCGCCGGGATGGTGGGCGTCACCGGATGGGTGGCGCTCCTCCAGGTGCTCGGTCTTCTCGGCGTGCTCTGGCTGCCGGTGGTCATCGGGTGCCTCGTCGCCCTGGCGGCGGCGAGCTTCCTCTTCGTCCCCGCCCCGGCCCGGCTCCCCCGCACCGCCCCTCACGTCCCCTGGGGTCTGCTGGCGGTGGCCATCCCCCTGGCGGCGCTGGCCCTGGCCGTGACCTTCTGGGCGCCGCAGCCGCTCGACGACAGCATCCGCTACCACATCGTCAACGCCGCCCACATCCTGAACGCCGGCTCGATCCGCAGCCTGCCCTTCGCCCAGGCCGGCGACGGCAGCGCCGCCTCACCGGGCAACGGCTCCCTCCTCCTCCTCCTCGTCCTGCTGCCCTTCCACAACGCCGGCCTCTCCGGCGCCGTCAACCTGCTGCCGGCCGGCCTCATCGTCGTGCTCACGGCGGTGCTGCTGCGGGAGCTTGGCAGGAGCGCATGGCTGGGGGCGCTGGCGGGCCTCGTCGTCGTCTCCACCTGGGGGTTCTTCGGGTGGCAGATCGGGTCCGCCTATGACGACGCGGTCGGCCTGCTCGGCCTGCTGGCGGGGATCACCTTCGGTCTGCGCGCGGCCCGGACAGGCGAGCTCCGCTGGCTGTTGCTGTCAGGGCTGGGCCTCGGGCTCGCCATCGGAACCAAGGACATCAGCATCCTTCCCGCCCTGGCGGTGGCCGTCGCCGTCCTCTGCCTGGACCGGGCCTGGCACCACCCGCGCAAGGTGGCGATTCTCCTCGTGTCGATGCTGAGCATCTCCATCGTCTGGTACCTGCGCAACTGGGTGGACGCCGGGGATCCGCTCTTCCCCGAGACCGTCCGGCTCGGATCGACGGTCGTCTTCCCCGGTCTCGGCGGCGGCGCGAACACCGGTCCCGGCGTGCAGCAATCGGTTCTCGGCTGGCTGCTCAGCGGCCGGGGCCTGTCGGCGTCGCGCTGGCTCGGCGTAGCCGTCGACGAGCTCGGGCTGACGCTGGTCGCGCTGGTCATGAGCTTTCCACTCGCCGTGCTGGCACGTGGCAGGGAACGCCTCGTGCCCCTCCTCTCCCTCGCCTGCACCATCGCCTTCCTGGTCACCCCATTCACCGGCTCGACGGAGTACGCACAGGTCGTCGGTGCGGTCCGCTATCTGCTTCCCGCCGCCGCCTTCGGCGTCGTCGCCGTCCTGGCGTTCCTGCCCCGGCGCTGGATCACGCTGGCGGCGGCGGCGGCACTTGCCATCAACTGCGTCGCGCTCATCACCGAGCTGGGCGTCCTGGCCATCGCGGTATTGGGTGTGACCGGCGCTCTCGCCCTGCCGCTGCTGATGGCGCCGCGCCCGCGGCGGACCCTGGCGTCGCTGGCAGCGTCACCGGCTGCCCGCGCCATCGCCGTCACCTGCGCCGTGCTGTTCGCCGTGGCCGGGGCTGTGAATCTGCAGCCGTCGGATGAGCTGACGCCGGTGCAGCAGGCGCTCCAAGCCGCGGGGGATCCGCGGGCGCCGGTCGTCGTCATGGACGTGACCGACGTGCAGGCGATCCTGGGCGCGAACCTGAACGTCGACCTGGTCGGCGCCGGTTACGGCCCCGTGGGAGCCGAGCAGCCGATCCGCGATGCCTCGGCGCTCACGGTGCGGATCGAGTCGCTCCATCCCGCCGCGGTCGTCGTCGGAAGCCATGGCTCCTTCGACGTGGTCCCGAAGGACTGGTCGCCGCCCACGACGTGGCGGTATCTCGGGATGCAGGGCGGCGCCGCCGTGTATCAGCCGGCGGGGGACATGGCATGATCGCCGCCGTGGAGCGCCTCCGCAGCACACTGAGAGCGCACGGAGAAGGCCGCCGGTTCGACGCCATCCGCGCGTGGGCCAGAGGCTGACGGTGGCGGGCGTCCGCCCCGGTCGCGAGGGCGAGGATGTGGACGGGACGGGTGCGCCCGAGTCCTCCGCTGTCGGGCCCGCCATCGGGCTGGGTCAGATCGTCCGCCTCATCACAGGCCTGCTCTGGTTCGTGTGGGCGCAGCAGTGGAACACCTACTCCGGCCAGTACGCGTACGCCGCGGCCCTGTCGGTCGCCTCGGGGATCGGCGGCCTGATCATCCTGGCCGCCGCCCTGCTGGTCAGGGGGCGCGACCAGGAGAGCCATCTCGATCGGCTCATCTTCACCGCCTCGCTGTCGCAGGCGGTGCTGATGATCATCGTGAGCGCCACGACCCACGGCTTCCTCACCGATGAATTGGCGTTCGACCAGGCCGCCGCCACCTCGCTGCTCCACGGGCTCAACCCGTACACCCTGAATTTCACCCACGCGCTCACCGAGTTCGGCGGCGGTGGGCTGGGGACCCCCACCCTCGGCGGCCAGCTGGTCAGCTCGGTCACCTACCCGTCGCTGTCCTTCCTGTTCTTCGTGCCCGGGGTCGCCGCCTTCGGTGCCACCGGGTACGCCGGACCGGTGACCGACGCCATCGCCTGGCTCGCCGGCGGCCTCCTGTTGTGGCGGGCGGCGAGCACCACGATGCGGCCGTACCTCTCTCTGTTCGTGCTGCTGCCGGTGCCGTTGCTGCTGATCGCCTACGGCGTGACCGATCCGCTCTACATCCCCTTCATGATCATCGCCGTCTGGCGCTGGGATCGCTTCGCCGACCCGCAGGCGGGGAGGGCCGCTCGATGGCGGGGGCCGATCGCACTGGGGCTCGCCTGTGCCATCAAGCAGACGCCCTGGCTGATGGCCCCCTACCTGCTGGTCGGCGTGGCCCTGGAGGCGCATCGTCGCGGCCGGAACTGGCTGCCCGTTGCGGCCGGGTACGCGCTGCTGAGCGGCGCCACGTTTGCGGTCGTCAACCTGCCGTTCGTCGTCTGGAATGCCGGCGCCTGGGCGAGGACCGTGCTGCTGCCAATCACCGGCGCCCTCGTGCCCCTGGGACTCGGCCCGGCTCAGCTGGTCACCATCGATCACATCGGCGGTGGAGGGCTCTCCCTCTTCGGGCTGGCCGGCGACCTGGCGCTGCTGGCGACGATGGCGCTCTTCATCTGGCGCTACGACCGGTTGAAAGGCGTGTTCCCCCTCTTCCCCCTGATCGCGCTGTTCCTCAGTCTGCGTTCGCTGGAAAGCTACTTCGTGTTCGTGTTCCCGATCCTCATCGTGGCGGCGAGCACCGTGATGATGCCGGCGCACCGGCCGGGTGGACCGCGGATGCGCCGGGGGCTGGCGATCGCCGTGGCCGCGTTGTCGGTGGCGTCGGCAGGTTCGGTGGTGCTGGCCCTGGCGGAACCCCTCCCCCTCGCCATCGGCGTGCAGACGGCCTCCTTGCAGGCGTCCCGGCTGCAGGCGGACGTGCTGGTTCGGAACGTTGGCTCCCGCTCCATGCAGGTTCACTTCCTCCTCGCCATCGACGGCGTGTCGAAGGAGGTGATGGACATCCAGAGCGGACCGGCCGTCCTGCGCGCCGGAGCCACCGCCGAGTACCGGATTGTCAGCACGGCTCCGGATCTGCTGCCATCCGCCGGCGAGCCCTTCCAGATCCAGGTCGTCAGCGCTCAGCCGGAGACGCTGGTGGCGAGCTCGCAGATCACGGTGCCCAGCCTCGGAGCCGGGTCCCCATGACCTTGCCGGGCCGGCTGCGTATGGCAGCCGCAGGGCCGGCGACGAGCGTCACCACGCCGCATCCATCCCGGCGGTCATCCACACCTCTCCACCCAGGACGGAGTCGGGCTAGCAGCCCGTCCTCGTAACGCTTGAAGGCCGGGGGACCGGCCAGCGGGTGGGCATGGGCCAGTTGGGGCTGCGGCAGTGGGGCCCGGCCGGGGAGCCGTTGGCGCACGGTTGTCGGCCCT
>Ga0181520_10005141_pt1 | contig 21103 bp, 20 predicted proteins | sample PEATcosm2014_Bin_29_FD_132451 | JGI IMG/M metagenome (GOLD analysis project Ga0181520, IMG submission 132451) | Peatland microbial communities from MTU Mesocosm Facility, Houghton, MI, USA - PEATcosm2014_Bin02_30_metaG | ecosystem: Environmental > Terrestrial > Soil > Wetlands > Peat | place... | reverse complement strand
TGAACCATGACCAGAGCCGCGGACATTTACTGACCACTGATCACTGCTCGCTGACCACCGAGGGGTACCCCCCTCCCCCCCCTAAAATATATATTTTGACGTAAAGATTTTGCAGGTAATTAATTGGTAACGAGACCATGGAGGGTTTCCCTTCATGCAATTGCCCAGTAAATGACAATTCTTGAACGCACCAGCACCGCGAAGCTGATACCCTAGATATATGAAATTTGGGGTTCTAGTCTTTCCCGGCTCCAACTGCGACCGCGACGCATTCCACGCGATTGCCGAAGTCGCTCACCAGCCTGTCACTTTTCTCTGGCATGACTCCGAGGATCTCCAGGGCGTTGACGCCGTGGTGGTTCCCGGCGGCTTTGCCTATGGCGATTACCTGCGTACCGGCGCGATTGCCCGCTTTTCTCCCGTGATGCAGGCGGTGAAGAAGTTTGCCGACGGCGGAGGTCTGGTGCTGGGCATCTGCAACGGCTTCCAGATTCTGGCCGAAGCCGGATTGCTGCCTGGCGCGCTGATGCGCAACGCCGGGCTGAAGTTTATCTGCAAGCAGGTTTATCTGCGCGCGGAGACCACGGATAGTCCCTTCACCAACCAGCTCGCAAAGGGCGACGTCCTGCAGATTCCCATTGCCCATATGGAGGGCAACTACTTCTGCACGCAGGATGAGCTGAAGCGGCTGGAAGCCGAGAACCGGATCGCCTTCCGCTACGCGACGCCGGCGGGCGAGATCACTCCGGAGGCGAATCCCAACGGCTCGTTGAGCAACATCGCCGGCATTCTCAACGCCAAGAGGAACGTGCTGGGACTCATGCCTCATCCCGAGCGGTCGAGCGAGCTGCTGCTGGGATCAGCCGATGGGTGGAAGATCTTCGCCTCGATGGTCGAGGCGCTCGCAACGCAATAAGTAGTACCAGAAACTTGGCACGGCATGATCGACATCCATCATCACCTGCTCTACGGAGTGGACGACGGCTCGCCCGATCTGGACACCTCACTGGATATGGCGCGGGAGGCCGCGGATGAAGGCGTTACCCGCATCGTTTGCACTCCTCACTCCAGCGAACGCTATCCCTACAATGCCCCGCTGATCGAAGAGCGTTTTGCCCAGTTGCGTGAACGGCTCGCCGGTCTGATCGAGTTGAGCCTGGCCTGCGACTTCCACGTGACCGCGGAGAATGTCTTCGATGCGGTGGCAAACCCTCTGCGCTACTCAATCGACGGCAAGGGCTACCTATTGATCGAGTTCTCCAACACAGCAATCCCTCCGCAGATCGACGACGCGCTCTTCATGCTCCAGTCGGCGGGCTATACGCTGATCATCACTCATCCGGAGCGCTATCCGGTGGTGCTGGGTGAGCCAGAGAGGCTGGCCGAGTGGATGCGCCATGGCTGCCTGCTCCAGGTGACCGCCGGCTCGTTGTATGGGCGCTTCGGCAAGGCGGCCGAGGCCTTTTCCAACGAGTTGCTGGAGCGCAACTGGATTCACTTTGTGGCCAGCGACGCGCACAATACGCACTCGAGGCCGCCGCACCTGAGAAAAGCCTACAACTATCTGGCGCAGCGAGCGGGCGAAGAGACAGCGCGCCGGCTGTGCGTGACCAATCCGCTGGCCGCTGTCGAAGGCGCCGCGTGGCCCGCGCAGCCAGAGCCAGTGGGGCTTCGGGAGCGCGTTCCAATGAAGTTTCGCGCCAGAAAGTTTGCCGCTCCGCCCCGCAGAAACACCTATTCAGAGTCCAGCGACAATGCTCCCAAGACGGGTTTTTTCAAGCGATTGTTCGGGAGATAGAGCAGCCGCTTCACAGTCCCAGCCCGCCATCCACGGCCAGCACCTGGCCGGTGACAAAGTGAGGCCCGGCGGCGAAGAAGAGAACTGCCTGAGCCACGTCTTTCACGCTGCCGTTGCGCTGCATGGGTGTTTTGGCGGCAAAATGCGCGGCTGTGGACGCACTGCTTTCATCCAGTTCTATCCATCCGGGAGCAACGCAGTTGACGCTGATCTCCGGCGCAAAAGCCTTGGCCATGGTTTGGGTGAGCGAATGCAGCGCGGCCTTCGAGGCGCAATAGTGGGCATGGCTGGCCCAGGCCTTCATACCTCCTAATGAGCCGATATTGACGATCCTGCCCTCGGCAAGGCGCAGATGTGGCAACGCCTCGCGCGAGACCAGAAACGGTCCGCGGGCATTGGTCTCGAAGACCGCGTCCCACTGGTCAAGGGTCATGCTGTCGAGCGGGGCAGGTTCGAATACAGCGGCGTTGTTGACCAGCAGATCAAGCCTGCCAAAATGGTCCACGACCGCAGTGACAGCCGAACGCACCGAGGCCTCGGAGCGTACATCGCACCCAACGGCCAGAGTGCGGCGGCCCAGGCTCTCGATTTCGCGGGCAGTTTCGGCGGCCTCGGTCTGGGAGCTACCGAAGGTAATGGCTACGTCCGCGCCAGCCTGCGCCAGAGCAATCGCAACGCCGCGCCCAACACGTCGCGCGCCGCCGGTAACCAGTGCCGATTTGCCGAGGAGGGGTTGGTTGCTCATGGATTTGCTTTGAAAAGGCATGGCAGCAGGCACCCAGATTCGTACTCCAACAAGCGGGCCGAGACCAAATGATTCCGCAGCTACCTACTTGGGCTGCGGCTGACTGGGCTGCGCGCTCTGTGGATTGGCCGGCTTGTCCGCATCCGGGCTCTTGCCACCCTCACTCTTCTCAGGGTGATGCTTGTAGATCGAGTACTGCTCGCCGGGGCGTTTCATGCGGATTTCGATCGCCATCTCGGCTTTATCGATTAGGTAGTCGTCGCCAAAAGTTTGATAGCCCTTGGCCAATATCTGCATCCGCGCCATGCCGCCGATGGGTAGCACGTCGATGATTGCCTTGCCGTCTTCGTTGGTCTTCAACTCCATGTTGCCCTTGTCCTTCTCGCCCCGCATGGGGTGAAAGATGACTGAGGCATTCTCGATGGGCTTGCCGTTCACGTCGCGCACCACGGTCACCTCGAGACGCGCGGTGGCTGGGGGCGCTTTATATTTGCGGCCGCGATTGGAAGTGGTTTGCTGGGCGCTAGCGGTGAGCGTCGAGAGGACAAGGCCAAGCGCGGCCACGAGAAGGCAGAGACGAAAAAGAGAACTGCGAAGCATGGGGTCCATTGTAAATGGTTAGCGTCCAGTGACGAAAGCCTGCCGCCGGACGCACCATTTGACGGCAGAGTCAGAATCAGGTAAGCCCAATGAGACACAATTCTTCTATTCTGAGATAGCAGTCATACTTTCTTAGCGTATTTCACTCATATTTCACAAAGTAACGCTTGACAAATTCGCTGGATTTCGCCTATCGTTAGCAATTGAAGGGCGAGAGTGCTAGCACACCGCTGGAAGTTCTGCTCGCCCGGGTTCTCTGTTCCGGTTTATGGAGTTGTAATCTCAGATTCAAAAGGGTTTATCACAACAATCTCGCGGCAGGGCTCACCCCTGTTCGCGCGCCAAGGAGAAGCAAGCAATGGCAGCATCAACAACGTTTACACCGCTTCATGACCGCATACTGGTCCGCCGCCTGGAAGAGGGCGAAACCATCCGTGGGGGCATCATCATCCCCGATAGCGCCAAAGAGAAGCCCCAGGAAGGCGAAGTGATCGCCGTCGGCAAGGGCAAGTCGAACGACGAAGGCAAGGTCTTCCCCCTGGACGTGAAGGCGGGCGACAAGATTTTATTTGGCAAGTACTCGGGCACCGAGATCAAAATCGACGGCGAAGAGTTTCTGATCATGCGCGAGGAAGAAGTCCTCGGAATCGTAAAGAAGTAACGCTGCGCGCTTGAGCGAGTCAGCGAGTCAGCTCGGCTGACCACTGACAACTGATCACTGACAACTGACAACTGTTCTAAGGAGAATTACAGCAATGGCAAAGCAGATTTTGCACGGTGAGGAATCCCGTCAGGCGATCCTGCGCGGCGTCAACACGCTGGCGGACGCGGTGAAGGCGACGCTCGGCCCCAAGGGCCGCAATGTGGTTATCGAGAAGAAGTTCGGTTCGCCGACCATCACCAAGGACGGCGTGACGGTGGCCAAAGAGATCGAGTTGCAGGACCCAATGGAGAACGTAGGCGCGCAGCTCGTCAAAGAAGTCGCCTCAAAAACGTCGGATGTGGCAGGCGACGGCACCACGACAGCGACCGTTCTGGCACAGTCAATCTTCCGCGAAGGCGTGAAGACAGTAGCGGCGGGCGCAAATCCGACGGCTCTCAAGCGCGGCATCGACAAGGCCGTAGCGGCGATCATCGGCACACGCGACAAGGACGGCAAGTGGACCGACGGCGGCGCATTGGGTAAGCTCTCCAAGCCCGTCAATGAGGGATCGGTTGCCCAGGTGGGCGCGATCTCGGCCAACGGCGACCAGGAGATCGGTGACATTATCGCCGAGGCTGTCAAGGTTGTCGGCAAGGATGGCGTCATCACCATTGAAGAGTCCAAGACGATGCTCACCGCCCTCGAGACCGTGGACGGAATGCAGTTTGACCGCGGCTACCTCAGCCCCTACTTCGTCACCGACGCCGAGCGGCTGGAAGTTGTTCTCGACGAGCCTTACATCCTGATCTACGAGAAGAAGATCAGCGCGATGAAGGATCTGTTGCCTCTGTTAGAGCAGGTTGCGCGCGGCGGCAAGCCGCTGCTGATCATCGCCGAGGATGTCGAGGGCGAGGCCCTGGCGACTCTGGTCGTCAACAAGCTGCGCGGCACACTGAATGTGGCTGCCGTCAAGGCTCCCGGCTTCGGCGATCGTCGCAAGGCGATCCTGGGCGACGTTGCCATTCTTACCGGTGGCAAGGCGATCACCGAAGACCTGGGCATCAAGCTCGAGGGCGTCAAGCTTGAGGATCTGGGCAAGGCCAAGAGGATCACCATCGACAAGGACAACACCACGATCGTGGACGGCGGCGGCAAGTCGTCTGAGATTGAGGGCCGTGTGAAGGAGATTCGCGCGCAGATCGAGAAGACTACCTCGGACTACGACAAGGAGAAGCTGCAGGAGCGGCTGGCCAAGCTGGTCGGCGGCGTTGCCATCATCAAGGTAGGCGCGGCAACCGAAACCGAGTTGAAGGAGAAGAAGGCTCGGGTTGAAGATGCGCTGCATGCCACTCGCGCGGCAGTCGAGGAAGGTATCGTCCCCGGCGGCGGCGTGGCTCTGGTTCGCGCCATTCCCACGGTCGACGCGCTGATCAAGACGCTGGCAGGCGATGAAAAGATCGGCGCGCAGATTGTTCGCCGCTCGCTCGAAGAGCCGCTACGCCAGATCGTCGCCAATGCCGGCGAAGAGGGCGCGGTGGTGGTGGCCAAGGTGCTCGAGTCCAAGGAAGCCCACTACGGCTACAACGCTCAGACTTCGGTCTTCGAGGATCTGGTGAAGGCCGGCGTCATCGACCCCACCAAGGTTACTCGGACAGCTTTGCAGAATGCGGCCTCGATCGCCGGATTGCTTCTGACCACCGAAGCCCTGATCGTCGAGATTCCGGAGCCGAAGTCGGCTCCGGCCGGCGGCGGCCACGGCGGCGGCATGGACGGGATGTATTGATTCATTCCCACATCTTCAGACGCAGGGAACGCGCCCGTAGATTTTGGGAATCCTAACAGTACAAAAGGCCTCCAGCTTCGGCTGGAGGCCTTTTGTACTAGCGCAAAACAAATTGTCACGGCACACGAATAGCCCAATGAACATCGAGTTGCCTCAGCTTGCTGAGGCAACCGAGCGTCGTGCGGGGGGTGCCGCTAAGAGGAGTGCGCGGCAAGACTCGCGGAGACGATGGACGGCGTGGCCGATGCAACGGTTGGGTGCATACAACGCAGCCATCCGGCGGAGAGCCAGGAGCGCGGAATGGAAAACTCGCTCCAGCCGCAATCCAGGCAAACTCGAACATCGGGCGATGGATTCATTGGCGGATGGCTCAGGGTGCGATGGCAGTTGCGGTAGAGGCGAATCTCGGCCGGAACGACGGATATGGACGGCGACTGGCACTTCGGGCAGATCATGTGTAACCTCTAGGAAAAGGCATCAGGAAACGCAAAAACACAAAATAGGTGAGAAAGTCAACTGTAATCTTCTCAGTGTTAATTTATCAACTGCTAATGTGCCGAAATGAAGCATCCAAGCCCAATTTTATCAATTATTAGGAAAATGACTTTCATCTTATGAACTTTATTTTAAGTTGATTAGGGCCGTCTTCTGTCTCCCGTAACCGTATGAAGGGTAGGCAATTGCTCCGCAGTCTCGTTACAAATTAATTATCTGCAAAATCTTTACGCCAAAATATATATTTTAGGGGGGGAGGGGGGGGCAAAAGCAGGGGTCAGGTGGTTAGGGATCAGGGGTTAGCAATAGCCTGCGGCTCTTATCGTGGTTCATGCCTCTATTGTGCGCGTCCAAGGGGAAATAATCTGCAAAAAATGTATCATGCGATTGCCCTGCTCCCTTCGGTACCTTCTGCATCTTCGCAACCCAGCAGATGAAAAACTTGACTGGAAGCAGCGGAAGCGATTTGTTTGCAAGGCAGAACGGGGTTCCGAAGGGCTCTCGTTCTGCTTTTATGGTTGAACACCAGTATCTGTTCTGAGAAGGAAAGGGCCGGCACGAGGCCGGCCCTTCCGGTTAACCCACAAACCTGCTTAGAACATAAAGTGAAGCGACATCTCGATGATGCGGCCACTTCCAATGGTATCGGTAACCACGCCCAGCTTGTTGCTTTTCGCTCCAGGCGTCGTGTAGAGCTCATAGGCGCAATTCACTGAAGTGCCCGTGCAGCTCTGGCCAGGGCCGCTCGGCGTGGTAACGTTGGTGCTTACCTCAGGCTGTACCTGATGCCCATACTCGTTTCCGTTGAGTTCGCTGTAATTCGAATTCAAGGTGATATTGTTCGTCGGAACATCGAAGCTCGGCGTGTTGGTGACGTTGAAAACCTCGAACTGATAGCGAAGGCCGAATCGTTGTTTGACCTGGATATCCTTTTGCAGAGCAATGTCCGCGCGCTTCTGGAAGGCCTGCCGGAAGATGTTGCGCTGGCCGGGCACAAACCCGGTCTCATAGACGTCGCAGAGGGGACCTCCACCAGGACCGGCATTGCCTCCATCCGTCGTGGTATCACAAGGAGGCACGCCATTCTCTCCCGGGCTCAGCAGCGGAATCTGAAAATCGTTGGCATTCAGCGCCGGCTGATAGTTCGCCGAGATACCTCCAGTGCCATTTGGCGTCCCATAGGTGTATGCGCCGCTCTTTCCAGTTTTGGCTTGTGACGGGCTAATGCCTGCCTTGAGCGGCAGAACCGGGTTGATCAATTCGACATTGGTGCCGAAGTTCTGGCCTCCAACCGATCCGGAGTAATCGTAAATGCTGTACGGCTGGCCACTCTCTAACACCGTGATGCCAATCAGCGACCAGTCGTTCGCCAGGTAACGGATCCAGCTGTGATTGTCCTTGATCAGGTTCGGCATCTTGACCAGGTAGTTGAAGGTAAGGTTGTGGGTGGAGTCAAAATCCGCATCGGCATAAGAAGAGCGCAGATGGGCAGGATCGTCGCCGGTGAAGAATAGACCGACGTCGCTCTGTTCGTCCAGCGTGTGCGACCATGTGTAGGAAACGCCAGCCTGAATGTGATGCGAGAGCCTCTTCTCCAAATGAGCCTGCAGGGCATCGTAGGCAGAGACGCCAGCCGCGGTGAAAGATGTGGAGTTGGGATCGTATCCGACGTAAGGCACGCGCAGATCGACGTTGCCGCCGCTATACGTGTCATAAGGCTCGCCGGCCATGGCGTATGGCGTAGCCTTAGTATCGCCCGCACCATAGTACCCACTGGGCGCGTTGGCAGTGCTGAGGACTTGCAGGCCATACGAAGCGGTTTGCCCATTGATCGGATTGCCCGGTGTTGCAATTCCCGGCTCGTTGAAGGGCAGCGGAATCACCGCGTGACGCCCGCGGTTGCCGACATAAGCGATATCGACTGCGGTATCGCCCCTGGGCTGCCACTGAATATCGAAGATCCAGTCTTCTGTATACGGCAGCTTGTTATTGACATTGTAGTTGCCGATGACCAGCGGAACCGCGCCGCAGTTATAGCCGGAGTAGGTTCCTTTGACGTGGTTATAGACGTTGTAAGCGGTACACGTGTTTTCGATCGAATCGACCGTCGGCATGGCTGCGGCAATACTCGCCGGAGTAGTTGGGCTGTTCAGGCTGGTAAATGGCTCGCTCAGATTGGGGCCATTTTCGTTGGTGTAAGCGGCAAAGGGGGCCTCTTCGGTCACGCCGAAGGGGCCGCTGATTCCCTGGCCGGCAGGCGGAGACAGGTATTGAAAGTATTGGCCGCGGTCATAGTACATACCTGCGCCAACGCGCACGACAATTTTATTGTCGAACCACTTAGGCGTCCACGAGACTCCGATACGCGGCGCGATTCCCCACTGACGGCCCTTCAGTGTGGAATTGCTCACCCCTGGCGTGCCATAGAGTTTGTTGTTGCCGGCTACGATAAAGCCAGAGTTGGTCACGGCGCTGTCAGTTGCCGAGTAGAGAGATGGATCGAAGTTGAAAAGGTTGCCGTTCTTCTCGCTGAGCGGGCCATCGAAATCGTACCGGACTCCGGCCGTGATGCTGATATTGGGCCGATACTGCCACTTGTCCATGGCATAAGCGCCGACATCGTTGGAGCGGTAATAGCGGTTCGAGTTGCCATTGAGGACGGTGCCAGAGTAAAGGCTGCCAGTTAAGAAACTAGTGAAACCCTTCAGCTCCAGTTCCGCGTGCCCTTCGTCCAGATTGCGGATGTTCAACTGGTTGTAGTTGTAGTTGAAACCCACGCTGATCGTATGCTTGCCGAAGGAGAATATCGCATTCGAGGAGGGCGAGACGCGGTTTTCAAAATAACCGGAGTCCACGAAGGCCGAATACGGACCTACCTTCGAACTAATGGAATCGGAATTGTTTTGGGCGAAGTCCACCAGGTACAGGCCAGGGAAACTGTCGCCGATCGGCATGGTGATGCCTTCGCTGGATGCGGAGAGCTGGGGCTTGAAGTTGCTGTATACCTTTTGCCGGGAATATCCCAGCCGCTGTTCCCAATTGATCCGCGATCCCAGGTTGAGTGAGTTGTTGAGCGCAAAGACCTGGGCTCCATTATCTTCATCCTCGGGGAAGCCGTTCGTGTTGCTGATCGCGAAAGGACTCACGGTAGGCATATGCTGGTAGAAGTATTTCGCTGAGAGGCGATCTCTCTCTGAAACGTTATAGTCCAGCGCGCTAACCACCTGATCGCCTTTGAATATCGAGGTTCCGATCAGCGTGACATCCGGTTGTTTGTTCACCAACTCGCTGACTGCATTGGCATTCGCTGACGGAATCAGATACTGTCCGTTGGGCAGAGTAGCCTGCAAAAGATCAACCGCGGAGGAATTCCAGGTTGAACTCGCCGGGCAGGTTGTGTTTTTTCCTCCTCCAGCCAGGGTGGCAGCCACATAGCTGGTGCAAGCAGCCGTCAGTCCCGCGGTGCTGCGGTCACTTGTAAGTCCGGATGGCACCTGAAACTGCGACAGCGCTCCGTATTGGTCGGAAGTGTAGAGATGCTGGTAGCCGAGGAAGAAGAACAATTTGTTCTTGAGTATCGGCCCACCGACCGTACCTCCGGCCACCCACTTGTGTAGTTGCGGGTTGACGTCGGGCGCATTCAGCGTGCCCAAACCGACATCTTGCTTGTAGAAAAATGGGGCGGCGTTCAGGAAGTTGGTGCCGCGCATTGTATACAACTGTCCATGAAAGTTATTCGAACCGCTACTGGTGTTGACATCCACATGCGCGCCGCTGGTCTGGCCCTGCTGCACATCGTACATCGATGTAGTAACGCGCACTTCTTGCATAAACTCGGGCGGCGGCGAAGCCAAGCCGTTGCCATTGGAACCGTAGACGGCGATATTATCCTGATACTGACCGGCGGTGGCGCTGCCTTCGCCGATATTGAACTGGTAGCGCTGCGAGGCGTCTTCGCTGGAACTCTTGCCATTGAAGAGGTTGGTCACGTCTACACCATTCACGGTAAAAGTGTTGCTGGTGTCGCGCTGGCCGTTAGCCCAAATCGCCTGATTGCCAAGCCCCTGGTTGGTGCCGACTCCGGCAAGAAACTGGGAGCCTACGCCGGGCGCCAGAATGGCCAACTGCGTAAAGCTGCCGGTAGCCAGCGGCGTCGCGGCGATCTGCGCCTCGTCCATCGTGTAGCCGTTGGTGGTATCAGTGGCGTTGAGCAACGGAATACCAGTGACCGTGACCGACTCCGTGGTCTTGCCGACCTTCAGCGTCACATTGACGGTGGTGGCGCGCGCTTCCTGTACGGTAATGTCGGTCAGCTCGGTGAGCTCGAAGCCCTCACGAGAGATCTTGACCACGTAGGCGCCGATGGGGAGATTGAATATCTGGAAGAAACCGGTCGCCTGTGTGGTTGTAGTTGCAGTGACGTTGGTACCGGAGTTGGTAGCGGTGATCTTTGCGCCGGCCACGGCAGCTCCAGATGGGTCCAACACCGTTCCATTCAGTGAACCCAGAGTTTGCTGCGCCCGGCCTGGCAAACAGCAGACAAGAACGGCCAGGAAAATCAGGCCGTTGCGTATGACACTCCTCAAATATGTTTGGTTCATATACATTCTCCTCCCGGATGGTTTGATAATTCCGTTTCGAGATTGCAGGTTGATAGTTGTCCTGCTGTCGTTGCTTTAGCAATCAGATTAACGATCCATACTGGAATAACCGTTACACGAACGTGAAAATATCATGGCGTTGACGTCCCATTTCTCAATGGAAAGGCAGTATACCCCAGGATTTATACGTATGTAATTGTGGAAAACAGGGCTGCAATCAGGTAATCGCGCGTCTAATCAACTTGCCCATCGAGGAACGAAAAAACGGAGAGCATTGAATTCCTCATGGAATTCAACGCTCTCCGCTGGCTTATTTTGCGGCTCGCGAATTAGATCAGTGCCGGCTGGCTTTGGTCCATTCGATGCGCATGCCGGCGCGGATATTGAAGGGCAGGCTGGGATAGCCGATGGGCGCGATGTGCTGATTATTGGTGAGGTTTTCCGCCTGAGCGTAGATGTTGAGCCAGGAGAGCAGCTTGTAACTGGCGCCCAGATCGAGCTTGGCGTAACCCCAGTCAAGATTGCGATTGGGCAGCATCAGGCTGTTGTTGCCATTGATGTCGGAGTATTCCAGGTATGTGGAGTCGTCACTGCGACTGGCGAAGGCCGAGGTGAAGACTGCGGTTAGATTGCGCTCGACGTAGCTGGCGGTGAAGAAGCCCGTATGCGGCGCGCGGCGGAAGGGGCGAGCGCCGACCAGCGGTGTGTATCCGCCGATGGCGATGCAGCCCGCGGTACCCTGTGTACAGTTGAATGGATAGGTGGGAGCATAGCTACCCATCAGCGCCTCATTATCGCTGTCAAAGGAGCGCTGCACGACAGCGTCGAGATAGGTGTAACCGCCGCGCAGGAAAATGTTGCGCCCGATTCCGCTTTCGACTGTGGTTTCGACACCCTGCGCGCGATAGGCTCCGGTGTTGACATAGTATCCGGCATCTTGTGCGTACTTTGAGCCGAAATCCTGCGGCGTCAAGGTGGGAATCAGATGGACGAGCAACTGCGCGCCCACGGATTCAATCTCCTTGCCGAACTCATTGTGAAAATAGCTGGAGCGAAAGATGATTCGCTCGCCCCAGAAGGCCTGCTCCACTCCGCCTTCGTAGGTACGCGAGGCGGGAGCGGCCAATGGATTGATGTGCAGTTGCTGGGGAGAGACTCCATTGCAGGTGGTGCAGTTGATAAGAAATTGATAGAGCGAACCGATCTGCTCAGAGAGCTTTGGCTCGCGGACGCCATCGCCGTAGTTGAACAGGATGCGGGTTCCGCTGAATATCTTCTTGTGCGGGCGCAGGAGCTGATAAGAAAGTCCAGCGCGCGGCGAGGTCTGAGTTCCGAAGAGCGAATAATGCTCCAAGCTGCCGCCCAAGGTGTAGAAGAAGCGGTTCTTGAAGTCGCCATGCACGCTGGCCAGGTAAACGTAGTTGGTGCGTTCTTTTACGTAGTCCTCGCCATAGGAGGGATCGACATACGTTCCGCGCTCGTCTTCATAATGAAAGCCGATCAGTGCGGCCAGGTGCGGAGTGAATTTGTAATCACCCTGATAGGCAAGCTGATCGCGATTGGAGACTTGCTGGAAGCCGCTCGGATAGACAGCATAATTGGCGGTGCTGTAATCGAGCAATGCCGGACCGGTTACGCTGTATCCGTTGGCCCCCTGGATGGTTATGGGAAGGCCGTAGTAGTTGCCGGCGCCGAGTGTGCCGGGGGATTCATCGCAGGTGCCAACGGGAATACAAGTACCCTCTGAAGACCATTGGTTCCATTGCTCGCGCTTGCGGGTAGCTCCGTAGCGAATCGCGTTGTGAAAAGCCGCTGTAGTCTGGTTTTCAATCGAGGCGCTGATGAAAAGATCCTGATCCTTCTGCGTAGCGTTATCGGCGACGTGATAGAAGTCCCATGCATTGGGATCGCCGGCAGCATCGACGCCGTAATGCACCGTGCCGCGGATTTGCGTGGAGCCGGTGGGTTGCCAGCCGAAATTGCCTGCCGTGGTGGCCACGTGGTACTCGTCATTGGGCAGATCGTTCGAGGTCTGGAGCCAGCTGAATGCACCCAGGTAATCGAACTTGTTGTGCGCGCCCGCGACCTCCAATTCTTCGCGAGAAGTATTGAGATTCCCTGCATCCGCCTGCAAGAGTACCGACGGGAAAGGCGTGGTGCCATGCGGTGTGGTCATGCTGATCACGCCGCTGCCCGCTCCGGCGCCGTAGAGGTTGGAATCTGTTCCGCGATAGACCTCAGCACGCTCGACGGAGGTGGTCGAGAGCGGGCCAAAGTCGAAGGTTCCTCCCATATCGGTTGCGTCAACGCCGTCGAGCAGGATTTTGTTGGCGTCCGCGTTGCCGCCACGAATGAACAGCGAGGTCAATGAACCCATCTGACCGGACTGCACCACCGTCGTACCTGGCATCAAGCGCAGTGCGGATACGAAGTCATCGCGCAGCGCCAGATCGAGCGGGCCAAGCACACTGGTGGCCTCGCTGGTCTGCGGCTGCGGCGTAGGGGTTCCGGTAGCCGTGACCACGATCGACTCGCGCACCCACTCGGGTTCGAGCACCAGGTTGCGCTCGATTGAATCAAGCTTGCCGGCGTAAAAACCCGGCGTCTCCAACTGGCGAAAGCTCTTGGAGGAAACGATGAGGAAGAAGCGGCCCTCGGTGCCGGTGGTGATTTGAAAGCTGCCGTCGGCAGAGGAGAGGCCCGAGCCGATAGCTTGTCCGTTGTAGATCAGGACCACGGTAGCGCCAGGAATCTTGGCGCCGGATGTGTCTGTTACCACACCACGAATGGAGGCGGCATGACAGAAGACGACTGCGAATGCTAGCAGGACAATGGCGGATGCGCGAAGTAGAGCGCGCGTTGATTGATTAAGCAGGCGGGGAGAAATTGATTGCACGAAAACAGGCATGATGTCTCCTTCGTTCCCCTCGGAACGCAAGCGGGTTAGGGGCGCGAGGACCGGTCTCCTGACTTGCGCCTCTTCCAGCCACCTTCCCACAATCGCTCCGAAAAGGAATCGCTTGCAGTGGTTGACAAAGACTCTCCGCGAGGCGGAAAAATCTTGGCTGGTTCCCTGCCCTGGCCAATAGAACGGGCCGCGGGACAGGAGCGCTCACAGTTGCGGGGCAGTGGCGGAGTTTCACCGCCTTCCCGAGCATCCTGGCGATTGCCGTGGTGGAATGTACTGCCCCTTCGAGGAGCAGCCTGATGGCATGGAAGTGACTTCCATGCCATGAACATTTTATAACCGGGAGGGGGCTAAGTCAAAATCTGGAAGAGGAATTCTGCACGGAGCCGGTCCAGTTTGGCGTGTCTTGGTGGCGAATTGGCCACGCAGGAGAAGAAGTGGTGACCCCGGGAAGACTCGAACTTCCGACAAGCAGTTTAGGAAACTGCTGCTCTATCCACCTGAGCTACGGGGCCATAATTTACAACTTGTGCATTATGAGTGACTTATTTGATGTTTTTGAGCGAGCGCGAGAATTGCCATTTGTGCTGGTCACCGATTTAGTCACGACTTTATTTTCGCAGAAAACCGTTTTGACGACCACGACCGTGGACGCAGACACCAGCCGGTCAACCGCCGCGCGGTTGTGCTGGGGCGCCAGGTGGGCATACCGCATCGTCATTTGAATTGTGCTGTGTCCCATCAGTTCGGCGACCGTGCGGATGTCAACACCCGCCATTACTAGCCTACTGGCAAAGGTATGCCGGTTGCAATGCCACGAGTAGTTCTTAATGCCGGCCAGCTTCAGTGCGGCGTCGAACCAGCGGCAATAGTTGTGAACCGGATTCCTCCCGTCATCGTGGAAGACGTACCGGGGATCGCGCTTGGCCGCTTTGACTTCCTGGAAAGCCTGAAACGCAACGGCATCGAGGGGAATATGCCGGGACTTCCCTGTTTTCGTCTTCGAGATTCACTGACCGCGGAATCGTGCGATGGGCTGTCAATTGAAAAGGGCCATGCCTCACTGGCTCAATTTAGAATCGTGAACAAGCATACTTCCATCTTGAGGTGAACGGGGCTGTCGTATCCTCAACATAAGCAGAGGTCCTATTTGTGAACCAGAATTTCGCAGCAATTATCCTTGGTGGTACCGGACAAGTCGGTAGCGCAGCCGTCGCGGAACTGCTAGCAACCTCGGAATGCCGGGAAGTGATGATGGTCACTAGAAAGCCCATTGCGCCGCGATTGCGGGTACGCAACATCGTTCTGGATACCTGCGCAGCTGACTTTGCCGAGCGCGTTGCCGCCCTTGCCCGCGAAGTTTTGAGCCAAGGTCCCGCCAGTGCGGTGAGTTGTGTGGGAGTCGGTTCAGGATCGGCGCGCTGGAGCGAAGAAGAATTGCAACGACTTGAGGTCGGCGTCGTCGGCGCCTTTGCGCGTGGCTGCCATGACGCCGGAATCGCCCAGTTTTGCCTGCTATCTGCGGCAGGAAGCACAGTTCGCAGCCGGTTTCGTTATGCGCGAGTGATGGGCATGAAGGAAGATACCGTGCGTAACGCCGGTTTTGCCCGCCTCGCCATATTTCGCCCCGGCATCATTGTCGGCAACGCTCATACCCCGGCCTGGGCAGGTTGGTTGGGAAGGCTCGTGCCTGGATCATTTGGCAATATCGATCAGCGAATTCTCGGTCGCTCAATCGCCGCAGAGATTGCCTTGCACAGGCAGGAGGCTGGTGAAGTTATCCGCGAAAATGTAGCAACGAAAAAACTCGCTGCGCAGTTCGACAGGACGCTTTAGGGAACCTCTGCACAAGTCTGCAACCCGCGTCATCTTTGAATAAATTATGAGTATGAAGCGAATGGGGCGTTTTCAGCAGACACTGGCATCGCAGGCGAGTTTTGCGAAGCATGGTCGCAAGAGCAAGAGGGAGCTGTTTCTTGACCAGATGAACCTGGTGGTTCCGTGGTCTGAATTGCTGGCGCTCGCGTTGCCGATGCAAAATCATGCACCTGCGCAGAGATTCCTTAAAAACAAAAGCAAGAACTTCCACTTAAGGAAAAAGCAAAAACTGTCCGAACTACCGGGACCACCTCACGCTTTCAGCCACGCCAAACCTGTATCCTGATTGCGTTCCATCTTGAATCAAGAAAGAGGTCCGGATTGGCGCAGGCGATGAAATGGATGCTTCGCAAACACTGGCGGCTAACTGGCGGCGCGCTGCTTTTGACCTTGGCGGCTATCGGCGCCTTGCTGCTCGGCTCTCATCTCAGCCGTCCTGCCGCTGCTGTCGTTCCTTATCCGCATGATCTGGCTCAGGTTAGCTTTGCCGTGGCCGGCGATGTGATTCCACACGAGGCGGTGAGAGCCGCAGCCGCAGCCGGCGGAGAAGGCGTAACAGGCTGGGACACGCTCTTCGCCGACGTCAGCGACGTTTTCAAGCGAGCCGACTTTGGTTTTGTGAATCTGGAAACCCCGGTGGCTCCGGCGCACACGAAGGGATCAAAACCATTCATGTTCGACGCGCCGGTTGTGCTGCTCGACGCTTTGAAGGCCAACGGCATCAAGATTGTTTCCTTCGCCAATAATCATGTCATGGACCAAGGCTGGGCGGGCTTCACCGAGACGCGTGAACACCTGCGCGACGAAGGGCTGCTCTTTGCCGGCTCGGGCGATACGGCGCAGCTTGCCTGGCAGCCGGTCTTTACCGAGGCCAATGGCATCAAGGTGGGCTGGCTGGGAATGACGCGCTGGCTCAACGGCAATCGCAACCCCGATAAGGACGATCAGCCTCAGGTGAACTTCTTCCCTTATCCGGGCGAGTCGAAGGGCGCGCCGGGGATGGATGAGGCCGGAGTGCTCGATGCGGTCAAGAAGGCGCGCGCGCAGTGTGATTTCCTGGTGGTTTCGATTCACTGGGGCATCGAGTACTCGCCCGCGCCCCGGCCCGAGGATGTAGAGACGGCGCACAAGATGCTTGAGGCCGGAGCTTCGGTGATCGTGGGCCATCATCCACACGTGCTGCAACCGGTCGAGACCTACCGCACCACAGATGGACGCGATGCAGTCATCTTTTACTCGCTGGGAAATTTCCTCTCCAACCAGTCGCGCAATTACGTGGACGGTCTGATGCCGGACAAAAACGGCGACCCGCGCGACGAGATGATTGGACTGTTTTCCGCTGTCCGCAAGGATTATGGGCCAGCCGGCGTGCGCGTCGAGCTGGGCCATGTGGGCGTTCTGCCGGTCTGGGGCGAGAACAACCGCAACGAGATGGCCGCGGGCCACACCAAGACGCCGGTGATTCATCCCGTGCTGATCGACCGCGAGATGGCGCGTTTGCAGGTTCGACTGGACGAGTTGGACAAGCTGAACACGCCCGCGACGCCGCTGACGGCCGAAGAGAAGAAGGAGTTTATCGAGCTGACCAATCAACAGAAGCTGCTGGATGATCGTCGCGGAATTTTGCTGGAGCGGATTGGCGATGAGTACGTGGTTGATCCGCCCAAGCTGGCGGCCAAGCCGTAAGCGGATAGGCTACGCCAGCAGCGGAACACCGGCGGCCTGAGCGGCGGCGCTGAGAGCTTTATCCAGCGTGGCCAGTGGAACGCGCTCACGCATGGCCAGAGCCAGATAGGCGGCATCGTAAAATGACAGCCGATATTCCCGAGCCAATCGAAAAACTGCTTGCTCGTCCTGGACGGGGTCAACTTGAATCGGGAAAGAAGAGAGCAATTCAAGATATTGGGCAGAATCCTCGACTGTCATCCGATTCCGGCGTTCGTTGATGATTAAGAGATTCCGAACCTCGTACCACCATAATGGTGGCACCAAGGCATTCTCGTTTTTGAGGCGGCCGGCAGCGATATCAGCCAACGAAGAAGACTCGTCGGCCAGCGCCCAAACTGCCGAAACGGAGGCGTCGAGGACAAAAGCCATCAAGCACGGCCTTCATTTTTCATAGAGATAATCTCCTCTAGAGAAACCTTGCCAGTGCGCTGTCGCAGGGCGCGCATTCCATCAATGGCCCGCTGAACGCGCTCTTGATCGATCTCAACCTCGGGGATCAGGCGAGCGATGCGCTTGCCATGGCGAGTGACGATGACGCTTTCTCCGCGCTCGACGTCGTTGAGAATGCGGAGGAAGTGGGTCTTGGCTTCAGAGGCTTGAATTGTCTGCATAAATTGACCAATCAAATCGACTAGTCAAAGTATAGCAAAATTCTGACTCACCCAACGTCATGCGCCACGCTTTTTTCTGGCGCGGAATGTGCCGAAGGCCGTTGGCCCCACCGCAGGTGGTTACTGCACTGTTCCTCTCGGCCTGAGGCGGCGCAGGTCCATGGCGCAGGCGACGGCATTCTGCGCCTGCAGGCGAAGGTTGTCCGAGGCGACCCAGAGCCAGAGACGCGAAACCTGGCTGGAGTTGCGCACACCCACTTCGGGCCGCAGCCTGACCAGCACATCGTTCTGCCCTATGGCGGACAAATTGGAGGGCGAATCGGTCTCTTCCTGCACCAACTCGACGTGGTCGCCGCTCAGAGCCTTTTCCAACTCGGCAATCTCCACCGGCTTCTCGAGTTCGATGGCAATCGAAAATGTGTGGCCGTGAAAGACGGGGGCGTGAACCACTTGCAGGGCGAGGGCGGGACAACGATCTGCCGATAGAGCGGCGTAGTGGCGGCGAATGCGCGCCTCGACTGCTGAGAGGCTGATCTTGGCAGCTTCACCCATGCCGGCGAGCAGGTTGTAGGCCGCCTGCGTGTCATATTGCTCGCGCGGCAACTCCTGGAAGCTGAGCAGATTCACGGTCTGCTGGTGGAGTTCGTCCATGGCTGCACGGCCAAATTCGCTGGCCGGCTCGAGCAAGGTGGCGAATGCGATGTGCGCCGGTGCGGCCTGATGCAGCCGTTCGAGCACGAGCGCCAACGCCAGCGCCGCGGGGTGGGCCGGGACGACGGCGGGAGTAAAGAGGTCTACCGCTGCCTCGGTCTTGGGAAGGTCCAGCCAGGGCGCGCGCACCACGACGCCGGTCTCCTGGTCCAGAGCGCCGGAGAGATCGAGCACCGTCGAGCCGGCACGGAGCGCCGAGCGCCAGTGCTTGCGGGTCAGGTCTTCGGAGCCGCAGAAAAACGTGAAGTCCATGCGCTCGAAGGCGTCGGGGGCAATGGCCTGGATGAACGTGGCTTCGTCGCCCACTTGATCCAACTGGCCCTGCGCCTCCTCCTCGTCGAGCAGCGTGAAGTGAGAGGCAGCCAGCGGCGACTCAGAGAGGGCTTCCTTCAACTCCCGGCCCACCAGGGTACTGGCTCCGGCAATGGCGATTTTATACACAGGCGTTCCTTAAATGCAGCTTTCAAATATCAGCTTTTGGCTGTTAGCTGCTTTTTCTACTCTGGAGCGGGCGCGTCAGCCCTCCGCCAGCGCCGGCGTCGCGACCAGGAGTAAGCGGCTCGCGCCCAGATGCCGCTGAACATATAAACCAGCGCCATCGAGAAGAGCACGAATTGGGAGAACTTGAAGACGACAAACAGCACTATCGAGACGAAAAACAGAATCTGGAAGGGATGGCGTCGAGAGAGATTAAGCTCCTTGCCCGACCAAAACCTCCATGTACTGACCATCAAGAAGCCGCAGGCGCCGACCAGTCCTAGCCAGATGAGGGCGACCCACCAGGCCTCGTTCGGATAGCCGTAGCAGAGATGGACGCAAGCGGCTACCAGACCAGCCGCGGCAGGAATCGGCATACCCACAAAATACTTGCGATCCGCACGGCCCGGATTGCGCGGCTGGGCGTCGTGGCTGATGTTGAAGCGGGCCAGCCGCGAGACCCCTCCGATGAGAAAGAGAAAGCAAATGAAAGCTCCGGCGTGCAGCAGGTTCTCGTGCAACTGCGGAGCGATGGAATCGGGCAGGAAATGGAAGCCCCAGATGAGCGCCAGCAGGCTGGGAGCGACACCGAAGGTGATGGCGTCGGCCAGCGAATCCAGTTCCTTGCCAAAGTCGCTGCAGGTGTTGGTCATGCGGGCGATGCGGCCGTCGAGCGAATCCAGCGGGATGGCGATCAGAATGGCGATGGCGGCCCAGTCCAGGTGCATACGCGCGTCGCCAATGCCGGTCATCGCCGCCATGGTTTGCGTGATGGAAATGAAGCCGGCGGCTATATTGCCCACGGTAAACAGCGAAGGCAGTAGGAACATTCCGCGGCGCAACTGTGCCCGCGCTCTGGCTTTGGCCTGTGCGGGGTCGAGGTGGTTCATCCGTGGACTCCTTCCGGCATGACTGCCAGTACGCTCGAGCCGCCTTTGACGCGCTCACCCACTTTTACGTGGATAACCGCTTCGGCCGGCAACAGCACGTTCACGCGGGAGCCAAACTTGATCAGGCCTACGCGCTGGCCGCGCACCACCCGGTCACCTTGCTTGAGGTTGAAGACGATGCGCCGGGCCAACAGGCCGGCAATCTGCTTGAACGTCACCTCGAAACTCACGCCGGCTCGGTCGCTGTTGCCGCGCTCGTCGCGCACGGTGACGATGTTCTGCTCGTTGCGGTCGGCCGAAACCGGATTCAGAGCGTTCAGGTACAGGCCCTTCTGATAGCAGACACTGCTGAGAACGCCGCCGATGGGCGAACGGTTTACATGCACGTCGAAGATGCTGAGGAAGATGCTGATCCGCTGACGCGGCCCGTCGGGAGTATTGATGGCAGCCGTTTCGGTCACCAACCCGTCGCCGGGCGAGACAATCAGGCCCAGTCCGGAGGGAATCTCCCGCTCAGGATCGCGGAAGAACCAGAGAAAAAATGCCGCCAGAAGCACGGGCGCTATGCTCCACGCCCAGTTGCCCGTGGCCCAAGCAGCCGCAACCGCCGCTGCCAGAAAGACCAAACCGTAGATGTAACCGTCACGAACCATAGTCCCCAACGATTATACGGCGACTCGGGTAGATTGCCGATGGAGCCAGCCAATTCAAAGAGCACACTAGCCACGAGGAGGCCGCGCAAAGCGCGCGCTCCGGCGATTCGCCTGCATAACCTATTGCTGCAATGACCCTAAGCGACGACCGGCAAGCCGCGCTCCAAGGCAAAGATCAAATCCTTGGCGTGCAGTTTGAGCTTCTTCAGCTTGACTTCTTCGATCTGCTCCTCTGTGGAGAGATAGGGTTTTTGGAGCAATTCTTCCAGACGCTGAGCGTAGTGATGATGTTCGGCTTGCAGGCGATTGATTTCCTCGCCCAGCGTGGAATCCTTTATTTCATCCATCCGGCACCTCCGTATATTAGTGAACACTTACATATATCGCCTTTGCAGCGCAAGCGGCAAGTCGAAAAGAAACCGGAGGTAACCTTAGCTGTGGAATTCGACACAGAATCCTGCTTTGCGTGACAGCCATCACGGCCAGTTTGTTTGACCGTCACAAGAAGGGAAGGCGGTCCCTTCACATTTTCACAGTTTCACAGCGAATAGGGGGGAGGGGGGGGATAAAAAACAGGAAGTA
>Ga0181520_10005140_pt1 | contig 21108 bp, 20 predicted proteins | sample PEATcosm2014_Bin_29_FD_132451 | JGI IMG/M metagenome (GOLD analysis project Ga0181520, IMG submission 132451) | Peatland microbial communities from MTU Mesocosm Facility, Houghton, MI, USA - PEATcosm2014_Bin02_30_metaG | ecosystem: Environmental > Terrestrial > Soil > Wetlands > Peat | place... | reverse complement strand
GTAGTCCGTGATCCGACTCCCATCCGTGAGCCTCGCCAACGTCCGCGCCATGGTCGCCTCTTCCTGTAACTATAAGCAGGAAGGCGGCTCAGTCAAGAGCTAACCGAACAGTATTGCCGCTAGGCGCCCTTGGCCTTGCGGGCTTCCTCGCCGGCGGCGCGCTGCAGCAGCGAGGAGTCGGAGGCGATGTTGATGCATCGGAACCCGCGCGCGGCCATGCGCACGCCGTCCTCCGCCGAGCCGGTGAAGATGCCGGCCACGAGACCGTGGTTCCGGGCGGCGGCGGCGATGGTGTCGCAGGCCTTCAGCAGCGCAGGGTCGAGCAGGTTCCCGGGCTCCGCAAGGCCCATGTCCATGCTCAGGTCCCAGGGACCCACGTAGAGCCCGTCCAGCCCGGGCACGCCGGCGATGGCCTCGACGTTGGCCAGTCCCGCGGCCGTCTCGATCTGGGCGAAGGTGAGCGAGAAGGTCGCGGCCCGGGCCACATAGTCGGCGCCGATGGACACCAGGCTGCGGGTGGGGCCGAAGCTCCGCATGCCGCGGGGCGGGTAGCGGCAGGCGGAAACGAAGGCCTCGCACTCCGCCCGGGTGCCGATCATCGGGCAGATGACCCCGTAGGCCCCTGCGTCCAGGGCCTGCATCAGGGCGCCGGGTTCATTCCATGAGACGCGCACGAGCCCTGGGATCCCGGCCGTGGCGGCGGCCTGGAGCATGGCCATCATGCAGGTACGGTCCATGAGGCCATGCTGCATGTCGACCACCAGGGCGTCGTAGCCCGCACGGGCCATCACCTCCGCGCTCCAGGAACTGGGCAGGTTCAACCACCCGGTGTACGCGGTTTCGTTACGCTGCCACAGCTCGATAAGGGGATTCTGGATCATGGTTGGCTTGTCCTTGTGGGTTAATCGAGTCTACCGCAGCCGAATGGCCGGTGCAGCGGGCGATGTGCGGGAACGGGCGCTTCAGACCTTCGCCGGCTCCAGTTCGACCCGGTGGATGTCCTGCACGATGAACAGGTAGGACAGGGCCCCGAGGATGGCCAGGCCCCCGACGTAGACCAGGGCCAGTTCGAACGACTTGGTCCAGGCCAGGATGCAGCCGATCACGATCGGGGTGGAAATGCTGGCCAGCTGACCGCAGAAATTGAACACGCCGCCGCTCAGCGCCACCATCTCCTTGGGCGAGGTATCCCCCACCAGGCACCAGCCCAGGGCGCCCAGGCCCTTGGCGAAGAAGGCCAGGGTCATGATGGCCACCACGGCCACGTCGGAATGCACGTAGTTGCAGAGGATGATGCTGCTGGACAGGAGCAGGCCGAGGACGACCGGGAGCTTGCGCGCATAGGTGAGGCTCCGGCCCTTCCTGAGCAGCCAGTCGGACCAGACGCCGCCCAGGATGCCGCCCACGAAGCCCATGATGGCGGGGATGGAAGCCACCAGGCCGACCTTGAGGATGGACATGTGCCGCGCCGTCACCAGGTAGGACGGGAACCAGGTGAGGAAGAACCAGGTGATGGTCACCACGCAGAACTGGGCCAGGTACAGCCCGATCATCTGCCGGTTGGTGATCAGAACCTTGATGTTGGCCCACTTGACGACCATCTTCTGGCTGCCGAGGTCGGCCAGCCCGCCGCCGTCGCGGATGTAGTCGATTTCCGCCTTGTTCGCGCCCTTGTGGTTGACGGGATCGCGCATCAGCTTGAACCAGAGGCCGGCCACGATCACGCCGGTGAACCCGGTCGCATAGAAGACGCTGGGCCAGCCCATCTTCGTCAGGACGTAGGCCATGATCGGGTTGAAGGCCGCCAGGGCGAAGTACTGGGCGGCATTGAAGGTCGCGGTGGCGAAGCCGCGCTCGTGGGTGGGGAACCACATCGCGGCGATCCGGCTGTTGGCCGGGAACGCGGGCGCTTCGAAGGTGCCCATCATGAAGCGGAACAGGAACAGCATGGTGATGCCGGTGGAGAAGCCCTGCAGCGCGGTGAACACCGACCACATGAGCAGGCCGATGCCGTTGACCACCCGGGTGCCCCATTTGTCCAGGATCATGCCGGCCGGGATCTGGAAGCCGGTGTAGGCCCAGCCGAACGCGGAAAAGGCCAGGCCCATGGAGATGGCGTTGATGTGCAGGTCCCTCTGCATGGCCGGCGCGGCGATGGACAGGGTCGCCCGGTCGATGTAGTTGAAGGTGGTGACGATGAACAGCATCGCCAGGATGAGGTAGCGGACGTGGGTCTTCTTCATTTGGCGGACCCGGCCTTTCCGGCCGGGCTCGCGCCCGCCGGGTCATCTTCCCAGTCGTCCCGGTACATCCACACGGCGCCCTGCTCGGCTCCGGATACCCCGGCGCGGTAGGCGGCAAGGACGCCGTTCAGCCTGCGCACGGGCCGCTTGACGCCGGCCTTGCGGCGCTCCAGCTCCGCCTCGGGCACATCCAGGTTCAGCACGTTCTTGTTGAGGTCGATCTCAATGATATCGCCGTCCTGGACCAGGGCCAGGGGGCCGCCGATCCACGCTTCGGGCGAGACATGGCCGACGCAGGGGCCGCGGGTGGCGCCGGAGAAACGCCCGTCCGTGACCATGGCCACCGAGGTGTGCAGGCCCATGCCCACCAGCATGGCCGCGGGGATGGACAGCTCGCGCATGCCGGGCCCGCCCCTGGGGCCCTCGTAGCGGATCACCAGCACCGAACCCGGCGCCACCGTCTTGTGCACCAGGAAGTCCCGGACCTCCTCCTCGGAATCGAACACCACCGCCGGCCCCACATGCCGGTGCATCTGCGGCTCGACCCCGGTCTTCTTGACCACGGCCCCCAGCGGCGCCAGGTTGCCGGTGAGGATGGAGAAACAGCCGGCCGGGGCCAGGGCGTCGTCCTGGGCGTGGATGACCTTGCGGTCGATCACGCCCGTGCGGCCGGCCAGGAATTCGCCCAGGGTGCCGCCCTGCGCGGCCAGGGGCACGGTCAGGTCCAGGTGGTCGCTGATGGTGGCCAGGATGGCGGGCACGCCGCCGGCGTGGTGGAAATCGTCGATGGTGTGGGGCGCCGAGGGCTTGAACTTGGCCACCACCGGCACCGAACGCTGGATGGCGTCGAAATCCTGCAGGGTCAGCTTGAAGCCCAGGACCTTGGCCAGGGCCAGGCTGTGGATGATGGCGTTGGTCGACCCGCCGCTGGCGGACAGGTGCTTGATGGCGTTGCCGAGGTTGGCTTCGGTCATGAAATGGCGGAACGGCTTGGCCTCCTTGACCAGCTGGACGATGCGCTCACCCAGGTCCCTGGCCTGCCGGCTCTTCTCGCCGGAGCAGAACAGCATGGTCGAGGAGCCGAACGGCGCCACCCCCAGGGCCTCCAGGAATGCGCCCATGGTGTTCGCGGTGCCGTACATGGAGCAGGTTCCGGCGGAGGCGCACATGTGGGTGCGCCAGCGGTCGAAGGTCGGCTCGTCGATCTCGCCGCTGTTGCGCTTGCCGATGGCTTCCTTGAGGTCGCTGGTGCAGTAGGTCCTGCCGCCTTCGGAGTAGGGCAGCATGGCCCCGGCGGTCAGGAACAGGGACGGGAGGTTCAGCTGGGCCGCCGCCATCAGCATGCCGGGGATGATCTTGTCGCAGGAGCCCAGGAACACCAGGCCGTCGAAGCCGTGGGCCCCCACCATCGCCTCGGTGGAGGCGGCGATCAGGTCGCGCTGGGGCAGGATGTAGTGCATGCCGGCGCCCTGGGCCATGCCGTCGCAGGGGGCCGGCACGCCGAACTCGCCCGGCGTCCCGCCGGCCGCCCAGATCCCTTCCTTGACGTACTTCACCAGCTCGTAGAAGGGTTTGTGGCCTGGGTTCACATCGGTATAGGAATTGACGATGCCGATCACCGGCTTGGCCAGATCCTTCTTCCGGTAGCCGGAGGCGCTCATCAGGCCTATGTAGTAGGCCTCCATCATGTCTTTTTCATCTCCGCGTTTTGGCATGGTCGGACCTTCTTCCTTTTGACGGATGGACGGCCGCGCAGGGCGGCTCAGGGTTCCGGAATCGCCCTGCGTAGGCCAAGGCGTCCCAAGGGTTGAAAACAGATCGTGGGTATGGCCCAGTATCAACCTCGGCTATCCTAGAAAACAGTAGTGTTCCATGATGTAACAACATAAAAATTTTGATGATTGCCCGGAAGGAGCCGGCGATGGACCTCAGGTACCTGCAGAGCTTTGTCGCCGTCGTCGAGTACGGCTCCCTGGCCGAAGCCGCGCGCAGGCTGGACCTCACCTCGGCTGCCATCGCCGCGCGGATCCATGAGCTGGAGCTGGATCTGGGCGCCACCCTGATCAAGCGCGCCGGACGTTCGGTCCAGCCCACGGAGGCCGGCATGAAGATCCTCGAGCGGGCCCGGGCGGTGATCCGCGACGTGCGCGATCTGCGCACCGTGGCCAGCGACGGCAAGTCCCTGGGCGAGCTGCGCCTGGGGGTGTTCGTCTCGGCGATGATCAGCGTGCTGGCGCCGGTCCTCAAGGGGCTGTACGCGGAGCATCCGGAGCTGAACATATACGTGGAGCTGGGCCATTCCGTGGATCTGTGCAACCAGGTCAGCACCGGCGCGCTGGACGCGGCGATCGTGGTGGAACCCCAGTTCGCCTTGGGCAAGAACTGCCAGTGGCGGACCCTGGTGGAGGAGCCGCTGGTGGTGGTGGCGCCCGCCGCCCTGGCCGGCATCGATCCCCATGAACTGCTGAAGACAGAACCCTTCATCCGGTATGACCGTTCGGTGCTGGGCGGCCAGTTGGCCGACCGCTACCTGCGCGACCAGGGCATCCGGCCGCACCAGCGGCTCGAGATCGACGGCCTGATGGGCATCGCCGCGCTGGTGGGGCAGGGCCTCGGGGTGGGCCTGGTGCCGGACTGGACGCCCATGTGGAACGGCGGCATGGCCATCGTCCGGGTGCCGTTGCCGGGCCATCCGCCGGTCAGGCGGGTCGGCCTGGTCTGGGCCCACAATGGTCCGCGGGCCGCCTTGGCGGATGCTTTCCTGGTCCAGGCGCGCGATGCTTTCGGCAAGCCGGCCTGCGAAAGTCCGGCGCGCAGAGCATCGTGGAACGGCGCGGGCGCAGAAGTAAGGGGGGATCATGATCGATGATGGCAAAGTCGCAATCGTCACCGGGGCCGGCAGCGGCATCGGCAGGGCCGTCGCCCTGGCCCTGCTGGACCAGGGCTACCGGGTGGCCCTGGCGGGCCGGCGCGCGGAGCCGCTGCTTGAAGCGGCCAGGGAATCCGGGGCCGGACGGCGCGCCCTGGCGCTGCCCACCGATGTCACCCGGCCGGAATCGGTGGCTGGACTGTTCGCCTCGGCCCGGCGGGAATTCGGCCGCCTCGACTTGCTGTTCAACAACGCGGGCACCAACGTGCGCGGCGTGCTGTTCGAGGACCTCAGCTACCAGGACTGGTCGGCGGTGGTGGCGGTCAACCTCACCGGCATGTTCCTGTGCGCCCAAGCGGCCTTTCGCCTCATGAAGGACCAGGACCCGCGCGGCGGGCGCATCATCAACAACGGCTCGATCTCGGCCCACGCGCCGCGGCCCGATTCGGCGCCGTACACCGCCACCAAGCACGCCGTCACCGGGCTGACCAAGTCCATCTCCCTGGATGGCCGGAAATACGGCATCGCCTGCGGCCAGATCGACGTGGGCAACGCGCTCACCGGCTTCTCGGCGGGCATCTCCAGGGGGGTGAAGCAGGCCGGGGGCGGCATCATGAGCGAACCGATGATGGACGTCCAGCAGGTCGCCGGCGCGGTGGTGCACATGGCCGGCCTGCCCCTGGAAGCCAACGTGCAGTTCATGACGATCATGGCCACCGGGATGCCGTTCGTGGGCCGGGGCTGACCGGCCGCGGACGAAAGATAATAATTTTTTCTTCCGAACATAGGGAGCCCAGCTTTTTCTTTCCTTTGAACCGGTCAATACTTCACTCATCCAAGTCAGGGGTTTTTCATGGAATCGGGAGGCGTGATCATGTCAGCTTCAGGGAATACCAGCCAGCCGCTGCGCGGGGTGCTGGCGCCGGTGGTCACACCTTTCACCGCCCATTTGGCCCCGGACCAGGACCGGTTCAACCGCCACTGCGCCTGGCTTCTGGCCAGCGGCTGCGCGGGACTCGCGGTGTTCGGCACCAACAGCGAAGCCAACTCGCTGGGGTTGGAGGAGCGCAAGGCTCTGCTGGAGGGCCTGATCGCCTCGGGCGTGCCCGCCGCGCGGCTCATTCCCGGCACCGGCTGCTGCGCCCTGCCCGAAACCGCGGCGCTGTCGGCCCATGCCGTCGGCCTCGGCTGCTCCGGGGTGCTCATGCTGCCGCCCTTCTACTACAAGGACGTCTCCGAGGAGGGGCTGTTCCGCAGCTATTCCGAGGTGATCCAGCGGGTCGGCGATGCCCGGCTGCGCATCTACCTGTACCATATCCCGCCTGTGTCCGGCGTGGCGGTCCCGGTGGCGCTGGTGGAACGGCTGCTCAAGGCCTATCCGGGCATCGTGGCCGGGATCAAGGACAGTTCGGGCGACTGGGAGAACTCCAAGGCCCTGCTGGCCTATGCCGGAGCCGGGCTGGAGGTCTTCGTGGGCAGCGAAGTGTTCCTGCTGCGCGCCATGCGCCTGGGCGGCGCCGGCTGCATCACGGCCGGCGCGAACGTGAATCCCGGGGCCATCGACCAGGTCTACCGGCAGTGGCGCGCTCCCGAGGCTGCGGCCCTCCAGGACAAGATCGACCGGGTCCGGATGATCCTCCAGTCCCACGGCCCCATGATCCCGGCCCTCAAGGCCGTCGTGGCCCACTTCGCCAAGGATCCGGGCTGGAAGACGGTGCGTCCGCCGCTGGTGGAACTTCCCGAAGCCCAGGCGGACGCCTTGATCCGGGATCTTATGGATGCCGGATTCGCCATGCCCGGGGTGGGTTGACCCCAATCCGTCACCCAGTCCGCAAGGGGTCGACCATCCGGGTGCTGAGGTCCCGGGGCCCGAGCCGGCGGCCGCCCAGGCTTCGCCGTTCCAGGGGCGCGACCGGCTGCAGATCCTTCCGGTCGATCGGTCATGGGCCGATTTCCGGATGACATCACGGTTGCGATTCCAGCGCGATCGCGGCTCAGGGCTGAATCCGGGCAGCCGTTCCTTACGGGGCTTCCTCCACAGGGCCCGACAGCAGGAGCCCCCCCGCGCGGATGGCGGCGATGCCCTCGATGTCCTGGTCGAGGATCACCTGCAGGCCCCCGTGCACGGTGTATTCGCCGGGGGCGCCCGGACGGATCCCGGTGGCTCCGTCCTGGGCCGCCAGGGCAACCACGGTCGGGAGGGATCCCCCGCCCGCGGCCAGATCCATGGCCCCGGCCCGATCCTGCAGGTTCCACACTTCGAGGACCACCCGGTTGCGGTAGCCGGGCTGCCGGTACATCCCGAAGCTGAACCGCGGCCGCCGCAACCGGTTCCCCGCTTCCCAGGCCGCCACCTCGGCGGCCGGGTTGGCGTCCGCGGCATTCCGGAGCATCCATTGCACCGCCCGTTCCAGGACCGCCTCACCCAGGTGGAACGGCCCCACACCCTTGGGCCGGATTCCAGGTGTTCCCCATGGGGCCAGGCGGAATAATGTCCCATCGCCCGGGAAGGCCCAGGCCTGCTCGGCCCGAACCGCCCACGCCTTGAAGGCCTCCGGGAACTCCGCGCCGGAGGCGAACTCCGCGACCTTGCGGGCGATGGCGCCGCGGCTCGCCTCGTCACAGGGAACCAGCCTGTCCCTGCCCTTGGCCTCCCCGGCGGCGCCACGGTCCGCGGCCAGCGCTCCCAAGTCCGGACCGGTTGCCGCGCCAGCCTTGTTGCGGGCGCGCTGACGTCGGCACTTCTCGGCCTTGCGGGATGGTTGCCCGGGCGCCTCCTCTTTCTCCTCCGGCGCGGCCTTGGGGGCGGCCATGGCGTTGGTGAGCATCCGGAGGTTTCCCGTCAGTCCATCCACCACCACCAGGGTGCCCGATGGGGTGAAGGCGAAGTGGGATCCGGCGCTCATGAGTTCGCCGAGGTTCCTGGCCGTGTAGGTGCCCTCGGCCCCGGGGGCCAGGGCGACCAGGGTCCAGGTCCGAGCCTCCGGCGCGGTCCGGCCGGCGACCAGGAGGGTATCCCCGAAGGCCGAGGTGTCATCGGGAAGAAAACCGGGGTGGGGCCAGCCGCCGGCCACGGGGAGGGCTTCGCGCTTCCTGGCGGCCACATCGATCCGGTGCAGTTCCAGGCTCTCCCGATCCAGCACCAGCACCCTTCCCCCACCGTCCACCGCCACGATCCGGTCGTCGGAGAGGGCCAGGATGCCGAGGGGCTGCGCATCGATGGGGACCCGGACCCGGTCCAGGTTCCAGGTCGAATCCCGCCAGGGCCGCCGGGCCCGGGAGCAGGGCCACCAGGGCTGCGGGGAGCGTGAACGAGGGAAGGCAGGGGTATCGATGAAACATACAACTCCTCGAGCGGATCCAGAAGGGTGACGGCCCCGTGGGCAGGGCTGAAGAGCAGGCAGGGGATTCCACCCGCTCCGCTTCCTTTCTGCGAATCGTTTCATATAAATTTCATTAAATGAATTGGACCCCGGAAGACGATCTCGCCATCCGGAAGGGAAGGTCCAGGCAGATCGAGTTCATCACCTGGAAGATCCCACCCGCTTCACAGGCCGTAGCTAGTGCCCACGGCGATGGCTATCGTCGTGAATGGAAACCCAGACAGAGACAGCCATCACAGCAATGGCGGTCACTTCCATGATCAGGAAACTCCAGTGGATCTGCGCAGTCTTGAAGTTGTTGGCCAAGACTTCATCCAAGGTGACCCAATGGTTCACGGCTGGCGGGCGGCCGATGAATCCCCATTCCGGCTGCCCGTTGCCAAGTTGGAAAGGGGGAAACAGGAAGACCGCAAGGACCAGCAGGCAGGCAATCTCGAGAATGGTACGCCCGATCTTATCCATGGCTCCACCCCCCAAGCCATTCGACCCGCCCCTTTTGTTTTCCGTGGGTTGATTCGGGCGGGTTCCTACACTAAAGTATGGGTAAAAATGAGACTTATGCCAGCGGATTGGGCACCTTCAGATCATTGCCAGGGTGGTTTTCCACCGTTCCCGGCGCCCCGGCGGGACGCTCGGGACCTCGAACGAGAACGTAGACAAGCACGACCGTCATCACGTGAACAACCTTCAGCCCGGACACCGACGCGATGACTGCCATGAGGGCAAGCCTGAACTCCGGGTGTGTGGCGACCCGTCCCGGGTCGATGGCCTTAACCAGGACACCCGTGCCGCGGAACGCCGACGCGAGGGTCGCGGTGAGGGCGTTGAGCGTGTGCTTCGCGAACGAATGCGCCGGCGACCTCACCTGCTGCGGGAAGTCGTCCGTGTCGGTGAGGTCAAGGCGGAGCCCCTAGGCATTTGGTTGATCTCCTGCTCGACCTGGGGTCTGTCCATGATTGGGCTTAAGTAATTGAAATAACGAGCTTGCCCGTGACATGCCCTGCCGCGCAGCGTTGGTAGGCCTCTGCTGCCTGGGCGAGCGGGAACGTCTTCGCCAGGGCCACGCGGAAAGCACCTTCCGAAAAAAGCCGCGCCGCCTCGACCAACACCCGCTCCGGATGCTTCTGAGCCATGAGAGACAACTGCGCGCCGTACTGGGGCGCGGTGAAATCGGCAACGGAGAGGACGCGGGAAGGATCGCCGACCAGCTCGATCAGCTCCGGAATGACGGACGAGCCAGCGATATCCAGGGCGGCATCCACACCGGTCGGCGCGAGTTTCCTGACCCTTTCCACGAGGCCCGGTCCATAGGTCTGGGCGATGGTCTTGGCGATGGGCAGGGTGGTCGGCTTGGAGTCGTCGTGGATGTCCCGGTCGCCCGCCCGGAGCAGCTTGCCGTATTCCTCTTCCAGCAAACGGTTGAACAGGGGCGCGGTCATGGGATCCCCGGGCCTGACGCCCAGGGCCGGCTCCGCCTCGGTGAAAGGGGCGCCCTTGTTGAGCCATTCCCAGAGGATGGATAGGCGGATCTCGCCGGTGGCCATGTCCTCGAAGGAGTAGAGGGAATCGTCATCGCCGAAATGATCCGCTGCCTTCAGGGTGGCGGCCTGGAAGCCGCGGAGGAAGGCGTTGGCGTATTGCAGCCCGATGGAAAGCAGGTCGCGGGCTCCGCCGATGGTGCGCGGGGCGGGTTCCAGGAGGGTGAGACCCGCGGCGTCCGCCGGATCGTTGGTCAGGGGCGGGAAGGGGCGTCCCAGGAAGCCTTGGCCCCACCGGTTCATCTCCGAGGCCACAGGCTCGGCCACCTTCAGGAAGGCCGGATCGCGCGTGATGGCGAGCTTCAGGTTGCGCTGGCTGTCCAGGGACATGGTGTCCACCTGGCCCAGGGCGTCCTCGCCATCGAACATCCACCCGTCCGCTCCGGAAAGCAGCGCATAGGCCACGTTGCGCAGGCTGGCAGCCAAGTCGGATCAGTGAGCATCCCGGAGCGGAATTGAAGGGTTACTCATAAGCAGACCTCCGTTGGGGGCGCCCGGAAGCCGGCCGCCGAAAGGAATCAGGGTCTAGCCGGCAGGGTCAGGCTCCCACGGGAGCTTCGGACCCGGCCTCTCTATCGCTCGAAAACCGCCGGCGGCTTGGCCCGCTCATCCACCAGGAGGGTGAACACGTCCGAACGCGCGTAGTGCCCCACCACGTCCATGTCATAACGCGCCCCGATCAGATCATCCAGGTCGATTCCGGCCGTCAGCAGGCCCTCCTCGTCCACCAGCGGCCCGGCCAGCACTTCGCCCATGGGATTGACGATCAGGCTGCCTCCGCGCATGAGGGGCTGATCCGGGTCCCAGTCCGGCACCTGCACGCCGAGGGCGCGCGGCGAAGGCTGGTACTGCACCGCGCTGGCCACGAAGCAGCGGCCCTCCTGGGCGATGTGGCGCATGCTCACCTGCCAGGTGTCCCGCGAATCCACCGTGGGCGCGCAGTACACCTGCACGCCCTTGGCGTACATGGCGTAGCGCAGCAGCGGCATGTAGTTCTCCCAGCAGATCACCGCGCCCAGCCGGCCAGCCCGGCTCGGCACCACCGGCAGGGTCGAGCCGTCGCCCTGGCCCCAGATCAACCGCTCGCTGGCGGTGGGCATGAGCTTGCGGTGCTTGGCCACCAGTCCCTCCTGCGGATCGAAGAACAGGGCAGTGCAATAGAGGGTGCTGCCGCCGCGCTCGATGACGCCCACCACCAGGCTGGCTCCGGTGCGCGCCGACAGGGCGGCCAGTTCCTCGGTCTCGGGCCCGGGCACGTCGATGGCCGCTTCGAAATAGCGGCGGAAGCGTTCGCGCCCTTCGGGCAGGCGGAACCCGAGCCGGGTGCCGAAGCTTTCTCCCTTGGGGTAGCCGCCCAGCAGCGCCTCCGGCAGCACCACCAGATCGGCGCCGCGCTCCCGGATGGCGCTTTCGAAGCCCAGGACTTTCTCAAGGGTGGCCGCGGTGCCCGCGGGAGCGGATCCGATCTGCAGGGCGGCAATGATGGAAGCAGCCATGTCCAACTCCTATGGAGGGTTCCCGAAAGTATGGTCGATCTGCTTAAATCAATCCAATCAATGACAATATATCTGATATGAATCCCATCAATATTTCCGCCATGGACCTCAACCTGCTCAAGGTGTTCGAGGCCCTGTACGAAGAGGGCGGGGCCAGCCGGGCCGCGGTGCGGCTCGGGCTCACCCAGTCCTCGGTGAGCGCGGCCCTGGCCCGGCTGCGCGCGCTCTACGAGGACCCCCTGTTCCTGCGCCGCGGCCGGGGCCTGGCCCCCAGCCCGCGCGCGGACGAGCTCAAGCCGATCCTTTCCGAGGCCTTGGACCGCTGCCGGCAGAGCCTCCTCCTGGCCGCGGACCCGGGTGAACGGGTCAAGCGCATGATCGCCATCGGTCTGTCCGACGACTTCGAAATGGCCATCGGCCGGGCCGTGGTGCGAGCCGTGGGACAGCGAAACCGTGGCATCCCGCGGTCATGCAGGTGCGCGACGCCATCGCCGCCTGTGTGGAACCCTTCGTCAGCATTGATCAGAAATAGATGTCCCGCTCGCCCTGCCCGATCCGGGCCAGGTCGTCCTCGAACTTGCGGACCATGAGGGGGGAGAAATCGATCGAGGTCCGCACCTGGACCTCGGCGACCTCCTTGGCGATGATTTTCTCGCCAACGGCCCGGGTCTCGGGCGTGCCGAAATCGTCCAGCCATTCCTTGAAGGTGAGTACGGCATTCAGCTTGCAGAAGCAGCCCTCCTTGCCGCTCTTGAGCAGGCCCATGATCTTGTCGCCGGTGCGGCCGCAGCGGTAGCCGGCGGTGCAGAAGGAGGTGATGTAGCCCATGGAGGCCAGTTCGCAGATCACTTCGTCCAGGGAGCGGGTGTCGCCCAGGATGAACTGCTGGCGCTTCTCCTTCTGCCCGCTCTCGGCATCCTCGTACGCGCCGACCCCGATCCGGCTGGAAGCGTCCCGTTGGGTGCACATCGGGATCACGTCACGGATCATCTCGGGGCTCTCCCGGCAGGTGACGATCAGCCCCGCGTAGGGGATCGACAGACGCAGCACCCCGATCGCCCGCTTGAAGTCCACATCGCTCACCCTGTGGGTGAGCCAGCCGAAGTCGGTGTCGGCGGCGGGTTCGATCCGCGGCACGGAGACAGTGTGCACCCCGAGGCCGAAGCGCCCTTCCAGGTCCCGGGTGTGGCAGAGCATGCCCATCACTTCGAACCGCCAGTCGGCAAGCCCGAACAGGGCGCCCGCCGCGACGTCGTCGATGCCGGCATCCATGGCCCGGTGCAGCGCATAGAGGCGCCAATCGAAGTTGCCCTTGATGGTCCCGGCCGGGTGGACCTGCCGGTAGGTCTGGTGGTGATAGGTCTCCTGGAACACCTGGAAGGTGCCGATGCCGGCATCGCCCAGCTTGCGCAGGTCGGCGATCGACATCGGCGCCGCGTTGATGTTCACCCGCCGGATCTCGCCCAGCCCGACCCGGGCCTGCTCCTTGACCGAGTAGATCCGGCGCATGCTTTCGGCGATGTAGTCGGCGTCGGTGGAGGGATGCTCACCGTAGACTGCCACGATCCGCTTGTGGCCAAGCTTGCCGGCCATGATCCGGGCTTCCGCCTCGATCTCGTCGAAGCTGAGGGCGCGGCGCTCGATCGCCTTGTTGCTGGAGCGGAATCCGCAGTAGACACAGTCGTTCACGCACCTGGACCCGCAGTAAAGCGGGGCGAAGGTGACGATCCGGTTGTCGTAGACCTTGTTCTTGATCTTGGCGGCGGCCTGGAAGATCTCCTCCCAGAGGTCCGGGTCCTGCACATTGAGCAGGGCGGCGGTGTCTTCGGGGTCGAGCGACTCGATGGCGAAAGCCTTGGCGATGATGTCGCGGATCCTGGCCGGGTCCGGTCGTGCATTGCGCCGCAGCTGCAGCTCGATGAGGTTGTCATCGATGAAATCCTTGCCGTTGATGAGGTAGCGCTCGATTTCGTCCGGTCGGATCACCCGGTCCATCCAGGATCTTTCGACGGTTCCAACACCCCCATCAGGATAGGGATCATGGTTGAGCATCACGCCTCCTCGCCAGCATGCGCCGGCACCCTCCCGCTCAGGTCATCGAGCTTCGCGGTCGGAAAAGTTGGGTTGAATCCGGCGGCGGCACTCGCCCACGCCCGATGGGTAGGATTCTACTCCGATGCGCCGAGGCGGACGGGCCATTTGATATTTTGCTGACTTGGAAGCTGGAGTGCGTGTTCCGTCCGATGATGAGGTCGTCGTTCAGCGGCACGCCAATGCTTCCAGCATGTGCCATGTCAAAGCTGGCACCATTGGGTAATGATATTGCTATGCCAAGGACCGACTCTTCTTCAGACATGCTGCATCCCAAGGGCCGGCTGGGTTTCCTGGCGCACCGGTTCCGGGGTGAGGCAGGCCGCCCGAAGCTGGGGTTCCGCCGGGGCAGGTCGGGCCGCATCCGTCCCCAGGCGGCGGGTCCAGCTACAAGACCTTTCATGAAGAAGCGCAGCTTCCGCACCACGGCCCTGATCATCGCCAGCGCCATGTTCATGGAGCAGCTGGATTCCACCGTGCTCGCCACCGCGCTGCCCACGATGGCCCGCAGCTTCCAGGTCTCCCCGCTGCACATGAGCGCCGCCCTCACCTCGTACATGCTGGGGCTGGCCATTTTCATTCCGGCCAGCGGCTATTTCGCCGACCGCTACGGCGCGCGGTTGATTTTCCGCCTGGCCATCGCCGTGTTCACGGTGGGATCCATGCTGTGCGGCCAGTCCGGCAGCCTGTCCTTCCTGGTGGCCGCCCGGCTGCTTCAAGGCATGGGCGGCGCCATGATGGTGCCGGTGGGCCGGCTGGTACTGCTGCGCACCGTGGCCACGGAAGACCTGGTCTCGGCCATGTCGTGGCTGATGGTGCCCGCCCTGTTGGGCCCGGTGGTGGGGCCGCCCCTGGGCGGCTTCATTGTCACCTACCTGTCCTGGCGCTGGATCTTCTACATCAACGTGCCTATCGGGATCCTGGGCCTGTACCTGGCCACGGTATTCATCGAGGACGTCCGCGAACCCGTCCCGGGGCAGTTCGACCTGCCCGGCTTTCTGCTGTCCTCCATCTCCCTGTCCTGCCTGATGTACGGCCTGGAGATGGCGAGCCGCGGGATGGGCGAATCCATCCGCCTCACGGGAGGAATCCTGGGGGTGGGGCTGGTGACGGGGCTGGCCTACGTGCGCCATGCCCGCTGGACCCTCAACCCGATCATCGACTTCCGCCTCATGAAGATCCCCACCTTCGGCATCTCGGTGATCGCCGGCTCCCTCACCCGCATCACCGGCGGCGCCATGCCCTTCCTGCTGCCGATGATGATGCAGCTGGGCTTCGGCTTTTCGGCCGCCCGCAGCGGCATGATCACCTTCAGCACCGCGGCCGGGTCGGTGGTCATGAAGGTGGTGACCGGCCCCATCCTGCGCCGGTTCGGCTTCCGCTCCACCCTGGTGTGGAACGGGGTGATCGCAACCGCGTTCCTGGCGGTGTGCGCCACCTTCCGGCCCAGCTGGCCCTTGCTGTGCATCAACCTGGTCCTCTTGGCGGGGGGGTTCTTCCAGTCGCTCCAGTTCACCGCCTACAACACCGTCGCCTACGCCGACATCCCCCACCAGCGCATGAGTTCCGCCACCAGCTACTACGCCACCTTCCAGCAGCTGATGCTGTCCATGGGCATCTGCGTCTCGTCGGCGCTGCTGGCCCTCTCCATGGCCCTTGCCGGGCACCGGATCCCCCACCTTTCCGACTTCTCGGTGGCGTTCCTCGGGGTCACCCTCATCTCCATCCTGGCCTCGCCGGTCTGCGCCCGGCTGCCGCGGAACGCGGGGTCCGTCATGAGTGGCCACGGTGACGAGGGTCCCGAACCGATCCCGGTGGAACTGGGTTAATGGGCAAAGAGAGCATCATGGGCATCAGCCATTCGGGCCCCATTCAACCTTTCCACCGTTGAAAGGTCCAATCAGCTGGAGGTGCTGCCGTGCGAAGCCGTCAAGCAGCTCTTATCGTCCTCGCGATCACCGCAACCCTTTCGCTCGCCGCGCAGGCCGGCCAGGCTGATGCTCCCGCCCAGAACCCGGGCGATACGATCCAGCCAGTCACGCCTGCCCCCAGCCAGACGCCTCCGCCGGCCCCCAGGGTGATCCCCGAGCCGCCGGCCGCAACCGCTGGTGCCCCAGCCCAGCCGGACGCCACCGGCCAGTGGGTCTATACCGATCAGTACGGCTGGGTGTGGATGCCTTACGGGGACAGGTACGTCCACGTGGGGCCGGGCGACGCCCCCCCGGACATGTATCTCTACGATCCCCCCTACGGCTGGTGCTGGGTTTCAGCGCCCTGGATCTGGGGCTGGGGGCCGCTGCCCTTCTTCGGCGGGCTGGGGTGGGGCCACTACGGCTGGTGGGGTAACGGCTACGGCCGCTGGGGTGGCTTTGCCGGCGGTTACCGGTACGATGGACGGGGCGGCTGGGGCGGCCGGTCGGGAGGCCGGGGCGGAGGCTTCGGCGGCCAGACGAGTGGACGGGCAAGAGGCTTTGGCGGCCGGTCGGGAGGCTGGGGCGGCCGGGCGGGAGGCTTTGGCGGTGCGCGCCTGGGCACGCATATCCGTTAAAAACCTCGGTCCTGATCGAGAAAATAGCCAAGAGACGTTATTCCATCAAGCACTCCCGTTGCTGGCCCCTCAAGCCGGAATCGATCGCATTGAATGAATTGGTAATTCAGGCTGAAGCCACTCCGCATTCGACCGGACCCATCAAGGTTGCGTAAACGTTCAATTAACAAGCTGTTATTGAACGGCATAGAAGCTGCTACTGCTTGAACCATCGCCAAGGCTTCAAAGCAACTCGAAGCTGTCCAGGCCGAGTCCAAACTGCGCCCCACCCTTCCAGGAGAACCGAACATGAAATCCTACGCACTACCGCTAGCCGTCATCCTGGGCCTGTGTTCTACGGCAGCCCAGGCCCAGGTCCACGTCGGAATCGAACTCGGCCTGCCTGCGGCCCCATCCCTGGTGGTCGTTGCACCGGGCATCCAGGTGGTGGAAGGCTACCAAGGTGAAGTGTTCTTCCAGGGCGGCTGGTACTGGAACCGCCGTCCGGATGGTTGGTACCGGGCCCGTTCACCCCAGGATAACTTCGGCTGGGTCGATGGCCGCAACGTGCCGGGCGGACTGAGGCGGATGCCTGCCGGGCGCTACAACAATTGGCACCACGATGGTCACATGGCCGGGGGCATGAGGGGCGGCGGACATGATCGCCCCATGGGCAGGCACATGGGAGAGCACGGCCACCAGGGTCAAGGCGAGCGCCGGCCATAGGAGCTAGGGATCCGCATTGCCCGGGGCGGCCAAGCCCAGAAAGGAATCGATCAGGCCGAACTCAAGCCGCTCCCCGCGTTGATCGGCTCCCAGCCGCTCATAGAGATCGGCGATGCCCTGGTAGATCCGGGCAACGGCGCTGTCTTCCCCGGCGAAGCCGGCGATCTCCCGCATTTCGGCGACCCAGCGATCGGCCTTGGGCGCCATGTCCGGCAAGGCCGACTGGAAGCGCTTGAACAGCTGCGGCTGGCTGGCGGCGAGTTCCCGGTGCAGGGCCTCGGCGGCGCCGGCCCGGCTGGCGGCGAGCACCATCGCGGCAGCCAGGGCGGTGAGCCCCTTGGTGATGCCGGCATAGGCCATCTTGAGGGCCGAAGCCGCGCCGACGGTGCCGTCGAGCGTGCGGGTCCGCAGGCCGAGGGCTTGCAGGCAGCCCAGATCCGCGGCCGGTTCGCCGGCGAAGTAGAAGGTCGGCCCGGGTGTTCCCGGCCTGGGCGGGGCGCCGATGATGGCGCCGTCCACGAATCGGGCCGGGGTGGCGGCGAGGATGCCGGCGACCCGTTGCACGGTGGCCACGTTGACCGCGTTGCAATCCACGTAGATCACCTGCTTCCCGCTGCGGCACAGGGCGGGGGCCAGGCGTTGGGCCAGGGCCACCGCCTCCGCCGGGGGCAGGATGGACAGGATGATGTCGGCCCCGGCGATCTGGTCGTCGCCGGCTTCGATCATGCCCGCGGCCAGGGCCCGGCTTCGGGTGGCGGCACTGCGCCCGTCCAGAGAGGTCAGCACGCGGGCCCCATGCTCCACCAGACGGCGCCCAACCGCGCTGCCCATGGCGCCGGCAGCCAGGACCGCAATGACGGCTGTCATGTGGGTTTCTCCTATCGCAGCCATACTGGTCGCACCGGCCGCATCATTCAAGGCTAGCATCCCTTGCAGGCCCCGTACGCCACGGCTGCCTTGCCCCAGTCCTGACTTCAGGAGGAAGCCCATGCCGCTCCTCACCTCACTCGCCTGCATGATCCTGGTCAGCGTGCAGGCCCTGGGCCCCACGGCCGGCGAGCCGTCTGCCGCCGTCATCCGCACCCTCGCCCCGGGCGGCCGGCTGCGGGTCGCCATCAACCTGGGCAACCCGGTCCTGGCCCAGCAGCCGCCGGGCTCCGCTGAACCCCGCGGCGTCGCGGCCGAACTGGCCCGCGAACTGGGCCGGAGACTGCATCTACCCATCGATTTCCTCACCTACGACGGCGCCGGCAAGGTCATTACATCCCTGCCTGCGGACGCCTGGGACCTCGCCTTCCTGGCCATCGACCCGGTCCGGGCCGGCACGGTCACCTTCACTCATCCCTACGTGGTCATCGAAGGCACCTACCTGGTTCCGGCCGGCTCCAAGCTGCGCTCCATCGATGAAGTGGACCAGGCTGGCGTCCGCGTGGCGGTGGGGCTGGGCAGCGCCTACGACCTCTTCCTCGCTCGGGAACTGAAACAGGCCAAGCGGGTGGCAGCGCCCAGCTCCGCCGAGGCCCTGGAACTCTTCCTGCGGGACCAACTCGAAGCCGCCGCGGGCGTGCGCCAGCCGCTCGCCCTGTTCGCCGATTCCCATCCCGGGGTCCGGATCCTGCCGGGCCGTTTCATGTCCATCCGCCAGGCGATCGCCTTCCCGAAAGGGCGCGAGACGGCCGCGCCATACCTGGACGCCTTCATCGAAGAGCTGAAGGCCTCCGGCTTCATCGCCAGGGCCCTGGCCGCGAGCGGTCAAGCTGATGCCGTGGTCGCGCCTCCGGGTCCAGGCGAAACCGACAGCCAAGGTCCATGCCGATGAAACCAGCAGCGGCGAGGGCGGTGGCAAGGTGCGTCATGACGGCTTGTCCTTCAACCTGCATCAGGAAACGGCCGATGGGGAACTTTTTAATCCCTTCGAACATGATTTATTAATCATGGAGGTCTGAATGACCCGTCGTTCCCCCTTTTCCCCCTGGCGCCCGGGCGTCCTGTCCCTGCTGGTCCTGGGCGGCCTCACCGCTGTCGCCAGGCCCCAGGTCACGGTCGCTCATGGCAGCATCGGATTGCTTCCGGAGGATGAATGCCGGCTCACCGTGCGCCTGGACCCCGGGACCCCCAGCCGGAGGCCCGGCCCCGTTGGCGCTGGTGGTGGGGCGATTCCCTCCGGAATCGCACGCTTCTCCACGACGGCGGCGCCGCCCAGATCACCTGCCGCATTCCGGCGGCGGCGCCTGGGGTCCTCCAATGGGTCGAGGTGGAGGATGTCAACAATCCTGCCCGTTCCGCCACAGCGCCCATCCAGGTCGGGCCCAGGGCGCAGGGGCGAGTGAAGCGGGCTGCGGACCTGCCCAACCGGTTCCAGCTTGCGGGCCGCGACGCGAAGGGGCCTGGCCACGCTGCGTCGATGACGGACAGGTTGGCGAACATGGATTGGGTGGACCTGTCCAGGTTCGAATGGAGGTCGGGCGATGGGGCGCTGGCGGCCAAATGGCTGGTGACCCACCGGGTTCCCGGGGATCAATGGCATCGGACGACGGTCTCGATCCTCGACCAGAAAGGGCGCCGGAGGGACTTTCCGGTGCCCCCTCCCGAGGGTGGGCATTGGACGGCCGCCGCCGCCCTGCCGGCCGGCGGCGCCGCCGATGCGCCCATCGCGGCGCTGGCGGCGGAATTCAAGAATTTGGGCTCAGGGAGAGCCCCGCATTGCCAGGTCTGGGTGCTGGACCGGAATGGCCAGGCCCGCTTCCTGGCCGAGTGCTTGACCCATGACCTGCCCGAGGCCGGCGCTGGGGATGGCCGCGGAGCGCAGGCGCGATTCTCCCAGATCCCCGGCATGGCCATGCACCTGGGAGCTCGATCGCGACACCGTCTTCGATCCGCAGCAACCCGCGAAGATCTGGCGCTACGATCGCATCGGCATGCATACCCCGGGCCGATACGTGGTGATCGAGGATGCTGGCGCGCCGATCTGGCCCCTTGCAGCCACCGGTGAGCTGACCCCTGGCGGCGCCTGGGGCTTGGGCAGGTACGTCTGCCATGAGGTGGATTGCGCCGAAGGCCAGGAGATCATCGGCCGGTGCCGGGTCCACAGCAAAGCCAAGGTCCCCGGCACGGTTGCCATGGGCATTGAGTTCGAAGACCGGGATGGCAGGCAAGTAGCGTCGCCCCATGAGGACCTGGGCCGGCTGGCGCAAACCTCCGCCCATTTCCGGCAAGCGGCGTTCGCGGGGCAGGGGCGGGTCGATGCCCGGAACACTTCCCGGAAGGGGCTGGCCTCCCTGAGGGCCTTTCTGCTCCGGAACCGGGCGACCATCACCGAGCTGAACCTTGCCGGCCAGTCCAGGGTGGACCAGGCCTGGATCCCCCTGTTCCAGGAGCTGGGCGCCTTGAAGGCGCTGGATCTCTCCGGATGCAGCCGGCTCCCCGATGCGCTCCTGGCCGCCCTGCCCAGGACCCCGGAGCGCCTGGACCTCACGCGCTGCCCTCGCATCACCGATGCCGGCCTGGGCAACCTGAGGGGGATGTCGCTGAAGGCCCTCAGCCTCGGTGACGACAAGGCACGCGACAGGTGCAAGCTCACCTCCGCGGGGTTCGCCCATCTGGCCGGGCTGCCCCTGGAGGAACTGAGCCTGGCGAACCTTTCCTACGACCCGGCCCTGGTTGCCTTCCCGGCCGAGAACCTGCGGACCCTGAACCTGATCCAGAAAAGCTGGCCCGGAAGGGGAGGCAAGGATGACCCCACCGACGGCCATCTGGACGCCCTCCTGTCCCGCGCGGCCAGGCTGGAACGGCTCAAGCTCATGGTGAACCATTGCCCCGGGATCACCGACCGGACCCTGGCCTGCCTCCAGGGCAAGCCGCTGGTGCGGCTCGAAATCGATTCCGGCAACTTCACGGCCGCGGGTCTGGCGCACCTGGCGAAGCTGCCTTGGAGACTGACGGCATGATGATAGAGCTGAACCAGGGATTCGGCTCCCCGGCTCACGGCTGAAGGCTGCTCTCCCCCGATTCCGGAGTCTGGTTGTGAACCGAGCCTTCATGAAAGATTCCGACGATGCGGACCGCCCGGAGGTGCTGCCCGAACGGCCTTAAAGGCTTCGTCGGCAGGACGGCACGCCCGCGGGACTCCAGCGGCTGCGAGTCCAGGCTGCGGACTTGGCGGCCCGCCTGGGGTCGATCGGCCCTTCCGCGGATCCGCACGAGCTGGCGCTCCTGCAGCGGGACCTGCGCTGGGT
>Ga0181520_10005139_pt1 | contig 21112 bp, 23 predicted proteins | sample PEATcosm2014_Bin_29_FD_132451 | JGI IMG/M metagenome (GOLD analysis project Ga0181520, IMG submission 132451) | Peatland microbial communities from MTU Mesocosm Facility, Houghton, MI, USA - PEATcosm2014_Bin02_30_metaG | ecosystem: Environmental > Terrestrial > Soil > Wetlands > Peat | place... | reverse complement strand
TGTTATAGTATTCCGTCTCGACGGGGATGGAGGAGCTCGCGAAGACCTTGAGGCCTTTCACTCCAAGGCTGTCGAAGCCGACAGTGAGCTTCGGATCGATGGTCAGGACGTAGGTGTTATAATAGCTATCCCCGGTCGGCTTTATGCCCTGTCCCTGGGAGATGGAGTAATAGCTGAGCTTCGCGTCGAGGGCGGCCGGGCCATAGTTGAAGGTCACGACCGGCTTGACGTCCGCGAACGCGACGGCCGGCGCGAAGATGAAGTCGGCTTCGACGGCGGGTACTATCGAGAATCGATCTCCGACGGCGATCTTATAGGCGATCCTGTCATAGTTTGTGAACAGCGCATTGTCGTTGGCGTTGCCGTTATCGGCGATATTGAATTTCCCCGTCGTCCCCGCGGCGAAGGTCGTGTAGTACTGCAGGCCGATGCCTTTGTACATCCACTTGAGCGCGTTCTTGATGCCGTTCTGGTCGGTGCCGGGGCTGGAAAAGGGCGTAAAGTAGTAGATGGGCAGACCGACGTGCACGCTGAGGCCGCCCGTAGTGAGCTCGGCATAGGGCTCTCCCCTGCCCGCGGTGATGAACTCCGCGGCCTGCTTCGAGGTAGCCGGCACGGCCCCGGAGTAACCGATGAGCGCGTCCTCCGCTGCGAGGCCGAACTTGAGCGCGTAGCCATTCTCCTTGAGGCCATAGCCGAGATTCACGGCCGGGATGACGGCCGGATAGACGGACGAATCGTTCACCGCCGCGGCGTCGACGCCCCAGGCGGTGAGACCGGTATCGAGCGTCGCTTGAGCGGACACGGGGATGGAGAGCGCGAGCCAGGACATGACCGCCAATAGAAGATTAGATCGTTTCATGATTCCCTCCTATAGGTATCGAAGCTCACGGGCTTCCGTAGCCGAAGGCGGCGAAGACGGCGCGAGCCTCCGGCGAGGACAGGAATCGCGCGAAGGCGGAGACGGCGGGCTCGGAGCCCTTACCCTTCATGACTACGAAGCCTTGCATGATCGGCGAGTAAAGGGAGGGATCGACGGCGAACCAGTATTCCCCTTCCTTGTCATAGGGCTTCACTTCCTTGGTATATAAGGCGGATTTGTTCACGAAGCCCGCGTCGGTGCTCGTCAAGGTAAATTGAAGGGCCTGGGTGACCGTCTGGGCGAGGACGAGCTTGGATTTTACCTGGTCGAAGATCCCCGCCTTCAGGAGCGCCTCCTGGGCGGCCTTTCCATAGGGGGCCGTCTCGGGGTTGCAGTTCGCGAACTGCGTCACGGAGGGATCGGCGAGCACCGCGAGTCCCTTGGACAGGTCCAGCTTCTTGGTCGTCAGGAATATCAGCGTGCCGACGGCGTAGGTCTTGACCGGGCCCTCGGTATTCCCGGCCTCTACGAGCTTCTGCGGGAATGAGGTATCCGCCGACATGAAAACCTGGAACGGCGCTCCGTTCATGAGCTGCGTCACGAGGGCTCCCGAGGAACCGAAGGTGAACTCGGCTCGATAGGCCGGATACGCCTTGGAGAAAGCCTCGCCGAGCGCGGGCGCGACCGAGCTGATATTGGCCGCGGCGGCGATCGATACAGTTTCCTGCGCGACCGCGAGCGAAAGGCAGAGAGAAAGCGAGAGGGCGATGAGAAGAAGCCTACGCACTGAGCTTACCTCCGACGATGGCGAAGATGATTATGGCGATTCATCGAAGCGGGGACGCCTGGCGGCATCCGCGCGCTTCGAATGGGCGCACGTGGAGCAGAGACCGTAGACCAGCAGCTGCTTGCCGCGGACTTCGGCCCCGCGGGGAACGCCGATGCGGGGCATCGCCTGATCGGCGAGGCACGACATTCTCCCGCAATCCAAGCAAAGGAAATGGGGATGCCCGCCGGGGCATCCTTCGCTCCTTCCGAGATTGACGAAATAGCGGGAAATGCCGTCGATGCCCTGAACTCCATGGACCAAACCGGCTTCCTTCAAGCGCTTGAGAGTGCGGAAGATCGTCACGCGGTCGAAGTCGATCAGAAGATCCGCCAGCTCGCGATGGGAGAGAGAGCGACCGGCGTCCAGCATGGCCGACAAGACGCGTCGCCTAACCTCCGTAGATCGCAAACCCGCGACCTCGAGCAGCGTCGAGGCCTCCGCGCTCATGGCCATGGAGGTTTTATAGCATCGTCTCAAAAGTAATGCAACTGAATTGCATAAAAATAACGGAGGATATATGCTAATTACATATGGAAGACATAGCGCATTTTCGATATATAGGGATAATCCATAGTCCTCATCATAGGCTTGAAGGCATGCCGATCCAACCCCCTGGAGCGGAGGGTCTGGTCGGGTACGTCGACCTGGATCCCGCGTTCGCGGCAGGCTTGAAGGATCTAACGGGCTTCTCCCATCTCATCCTGATCTATCATCTCCATCGAGTCGAAGGATATTCCTTGGAGGTTATTCCCTTCCTCGACGACTCGCCTCACGGGATATTCGCCACTCGTTCTCCAAAACGCCCGAACGCGATAGGCCTGTCGATCGTGCGCCTTCTGGCCGTCGAGGGAGCGCGGCTGAGCTTCGCGAATCCGGATATGCTCGATGGGACGCCTCTTCTCGATATCAAGCCGTATGTGGCCGCCTTCGACAGAGTCGATCCGGAACGCGAGGGCTGGCTTAGCGGCCGCGCGGGGAATTGCGTCGCCGCGCGGTCGGACGACAGGTTCTCGAAACGCTAGGGCCCGCCGATCGGGCCCCGTCCAGGGCGCGTCAGAACTCCTCGAAGTCGGAATCGGTTTCCCGCGGCGCGGGGACCAAGGCCAGCGCCCTCGGCCTCGCCTGCGGGGCTTTCCCTTCGCCCTGCAACCTCGGGGGCTTGACAGCCTCGGCGCGAGTTTGGGCATGGGCGTGAGCCGAGGGCGCGACCTCATCGGGCCGCGACTCGGGTTTCGCCTTCTTCGCCGATTCCATCTTGAAGAATCCGATCGCGGAGGCGAGTTGCTCCGACTGGCCCGATAGCTCCTCCGACATGCTCGCGAGCTCCTCGCTCGCGCCGGCGTTCTGCTGCACGACCGTATCGAGTTGCATCATCGCTTTGTTGATCTGATCGATCCCCGAGCTCTGCTCCTTCGAGGCCGCCGCTATCTCCTGGACGAGGGAGGCGGTCTTCCTTATATCGGGAACGATGACCTGAATGATCTCGCCGGCGCGACGCGCCGTCTCGACGGTGTCCCTCGAAAGCTTCGTGATTTCGCCGGAGGCGTTCTGCGAGCGCTCGGCCAACTTGCGCACCTCGCTGGCCACCACGGCGAAGCCCTTGCCGGCCTCGCCCGCGCGCGCCGCCTCGATGGCCGCGTTGAGGGCGAGAAGATTCGTCTGGCGGGCGATTTCTTCTATGATCCCGATTTTTTCGGCGATCAGGCTTATCGCCGCCACGGACTCTTCGACGGCCTTTCCCCCCTCCTCCGCGTCTTTCGCGGTCTTGAGGGCGATGCCTTCGGTTGCCGTCGCATTGTCCGTGTTCTGCTTCACCGAGGCCGACGCTTCCTCGATTGAGCTCGATATCTCTTCAGTGCTGGCCGCCTGCTCGCTCGCGCCCTGGCTCATTTCCTGGGCGGTCGCGCTGATCTGGACGCTCCCCTCGGAGACCTGGCCCGAGGCGGTCAGTATCCCGCCGACGATTTCCTTGAGGCTGGCCTGCATGTCCCGGAAGGCATGGGCGAGCTCGCCGATCTCGTCGCCTCGGCGCAGGTTGTAATCGTGGATGACGAGGGTGAGGTCGCCCTTCGCGATGGCCTTGGTGAAGGTCACGACCTGGCCGATCGGCTTCGTAATCGAGCGCGACAGGAGGACGGCGATGACCAGCGCGAAAAGGGCGCCGATAAGGGTGATCGCCACCAACAGTATGGTCGCCCTCGAGCCTCCCGCGGAGTTGTCGGCGGCGGTCTCCCTCGCAAGGTCCACCTTAGCCTTCACGAGTTTATCCAGGGAGGCCTGGAGCGCCGCGGCGACTTCCGAGGCCTGCCCATTCATGAATTCGGCGGCCTCGGCGCGCTTCCCGGCCTTCGTGAGACTCATGATCCGCTCCGCCGCCGCGGAGTAGGCGTCGAAATTCCCGCGATATTCGGCGAAAAGACCCTGACCGAGCTCGGTGACCATCGTAGACTTGAACGAGGCCTCCGCGGCGCCTATCTCGGTCCCGAGACGCGCTATCGCCGCCGAGGCGGCGTCCCAGGATTTCTCGTCCTCCGCCGCGGCGAAGGCCCTGACGTTAACCCGCGTGAGCTCGAAATCCTCGACGATGGCGATGAGGTCCGAGAGCGGTTTTGCCATGCGTTCGTACAGATAGCCGTCGGCGCTCGCGACGCTCCGTATCTGGACGATGCCGATCGCGCCGACGAGGACGCTCAGGGCCACTACGAATGCGAAGGCGGCCGCGAGCTTGCCGCCGATCTTGAGTTTCATCATGCACCTCCGCGTTGAGGTGACCATAGTTTATTTTTACGACCATGCCAGATGCACTAAAGTTCATAGGCCTAATACCAAAGAACTATTACACCCGCGCCGCGGAACGCGGATCAGGAGATGTTTATGCGTTCCTCCGCTAAAAGGCGGATGAACTCTATCCGCGAGCCCACGTGGAGCTTGCGGAATATCATGAACAGATGGCTCTTCACCGTGGGCACCGCGATGCCGAGTCGGAAACCGATCTCCTTCGACGACAGCCCTTGCGCGACCAGGCGCGTAATCTCGATCTGCCTCGGCGTGAAGCCGAGCTCCGACAGTCGCTCGACCCGGCGCGACGCCGAGGGCGCGGACCCGAGGATCTCGGGAGCCAGGCTCTTGACGTATTCCACGAGATTCGCGATCGTCCTCTCGCGCTTCTCCTCGCGGGAGCGATCGAAGAATATGACGATCTTGGAGGCCAGGGAGCCGTCGTCCTTGAAGAAGGGAATGCTGAAGCAGTCGCATGGAAGAGGCGAGCCGTTCTTCCGGATGAAGTACATCCGTTCATGGAAGAAGCCTATCCTCGCGTAAGTCTCGTCGGCGCGCCTCAGCATGGCATCGTCGCGATCGCTCTCCTCCATGCCCGCCAGGTAGGCGATGAGCGGCCGCCCGACGAACTCGCCGCGCTCGAACCCGAAGACGCTGATCGCCGCCTCGTTGCAGTCGCATATGGTCCGAGAAGGGCAGGAAAGCACGAAGGCCGGATCCGGAATTCCGGCGAGAATCCGATCGGCGAGGTCGATCGACGGGTCGGCGAAGGGGGAAGGATATGCGCTATTCGCCAGGCGTCCGACGAATAGATAGCCCCGCGGCGCCTCGCCTGAGCCAGCGAGAGGGCTGACGCTGAAACTGACGCGCACCTTCTTGCGCGACCTCGTGAGGAAGGCGACCTCCCCTCCCCGCCTTTCCTTCGACCCTCGGACGAGTCTTTCCATCCGCCTGCGCTCCCCCGCCTCCACCAGCATGGGCAGGCGCTTCGTCGCGAGCTCGCCCTCCGAGTAGCCCGAGAAAGCCGTCGCGCAGCGATTCGCCATCGCCACTCGCAGCTCAGGATCGATGACGAGGACGAGTTCGTCTACGCAATCCATCAGCTCGAGGAGGGTTTCGTTTTCGTAAATACTGACGGAATTCATGTGAAAGGTAGTTTACCGAAACACCATATCCCTTGCAGGCCGCGATAGTCAACTCGAATTCCCGCCATCCGCCTGCGGCCCCGCGCCCACGGCCTCAATCCTTTCCCGCAGCCTCGCGAAGGGCCCTGATATTGGCGGGGGGAACGCTCGGATCGATCGAGCAGCCGGGCGCGAGCAGGAACTTCCCGGCCCCGCCGAGCTCCATCGCCTTCAGCGCGGCCTCGCGCACCTGGGCGGGCGTGCCGGTCTTCAGGACGCCATCCTCATCGAGGCCGCCGATCAGGGCGAAGCCCGAGCTCCTCCTCGCGGCGGCCAGGTCCGGGTTGCCCTGCCCGACCGAGGCCCAATTGAGCGCGCGGACCGGATAGTCCTGGATCTCGTCCCAGTAAATCGACGGTCCGCACGAATGAAGGATGTTGAACTTCGCCTGCCTCACCGCGCCGAGCACCTTGAAATCGTAGGGCTTGCCGAAGGTCTCGAACTCCTCCGCCGTCAGCGCGCCCTTGCGGGCGAGCTTGGTGATGGCGAAGAATATCCCGTCCGCCCCGGCCTCGATGCTCGCCGCGGCCAGGGAGGCGAGGGAATCCGCTATGACGCCCAAGGCATGATGGACTTTCTCCGGAGAGGACCGGATCAGGCTCAGCAACGTTTCCGCCTGAGCGCGCGTGACCGCCTCTTGGGAGTGAACGGTCGGACGGCCCACGAGGGACGCGAGCACGGAGGAGGGCGAGAAGATCGTTTGTACGAAAGGAGCCCCGCCCAAGCCGTTCTTGATCTTCCTCAGCGCCTCCAGGTGCTCCGTCCAGACCTTCGTCGTCGGTCCCGCCGGCTTCAGGGCGGCGAGGTCCAAAGGGTCGTCGCGATTGCGGACGAAGCGGGGGAAGACGCCGTCGTACATCCGGAAATCGTACTCCGAGCCCCAGACCTCCGCGAAATAGGTCGCTCTCGGATTCACCTTGAGCCAATCCCAATCGTAGTCGCGGAAGAATTTTATCTCGGCCTCGGCGAAGTCGTCGGCGTCCTTCTCCGCCGGGATGAGGTGGCCCCATGCCGCCACGGGGACGCGATCCGCGACTTCGCCGGCCAAGGCCGCTTCGACTCTCTCTCGCTTCGATAATCTCGCGCTCATGGCTCCTCCCATCACGGACCGAAGAGGTCGACGGCCGCGTCGTTCCTAAATGAACAGGAAGCGCATGAGGCTCGACCAGTCGTTCTCTATGCCCCATCCGTCGAGGATCGCCGAGACCCCGCCGCGATGGTGGACCTCGTGCGTGTACAGAGCGAGAAGGTTGCCCCCGAAACTCAGGGTCCTTTGCTGATTGTCCCGGCCGGTGAAGGTGAAGGTCTTAACCAGGTCCTCGGCAGTGGCAGCGGCGCAGGCGGCGACGAGGGCCTCGTCGGCCTTCGCGCGCAAGGCTTTATATTCGGAGAAGTCCTTGAAGATAATCTCGCCCATCGAGGCCTGGGGGAAGGATCCCACGATCGGAAGGATGAGGTCCGGCAGGAAGCCCCGGTCCGCGGCGCGCTTGAGCGAGCCGGCGGTCGACTGGAGACCGTGGTTGACGAGCCCCGCTATCGACTTGTAGTAGGTGCTCGCCGCCTCGTACAGGCGCGACTCGGGGAGAGTCCCGAGGACGCGAACCATCTCCGCATTGGCGTGCTTGTTATACGTGGCATAAATGCCCAGGATTTCCTTGAAGTCCATTTCGCCCTCCTGTTAATACGGAAAGAATACGATGAATCCGAGAGTCCGCGATAGGGCCGCAGACCGATGCGCCGGATCGGCACGGGACATGGGCTATTCCTTCTTCCGATATCCGATGGTTTGCCCGAAGAGAACCCTCTGGTCCGGTCTCAGTCCCAGTCTTGCGGAGAGCTCCGCCTTGTTGCAGTTGTGGAACCAGGCAGCAAGTCCCTGCGAGGCCGCGAACAGGTATACGTTCCCCGCTATGAGACCGGTATCCACATAATAGTAGGCCTTCTGCGTCTCGGAATCATTGAGGCCCGGTTCCTGATATCCCGCCTTTGCGAATTTTCCGATGTCCGCGACATAAATGAGGCGAACGGGAGCATCGGCGCCGAGGCTCATCTGTCCCTGTCCGATGGCGAAGGCCCGAAGATCGCCGGACGCTACGGGAGCGAGCCTGTGAGGGAGGGGCTCATAGCGGTACACGCCTTCCTCCAGCGCGACATAGACATCGATTTCCTGCGAATTGCTGGCGGACGCTGACGTTATCCCGGCTACGTCGAAGGGACCTTTTTTCCGGTTAACCCCGCTGGCCGCCCATAGGAGATTGGAAAGCTTCTGGACGGACAGCTTCTTGTCGCCGATGGAACGCTGGGTCCTCCGCTTCTCCAATGCCGCTTGGACCGACTTGTCTCGATCGAAGCGGGGCTTCGGCAGTGCGATGGCTTGCAGATTCCCGACGATGCCTTTCTCAGCTTTCATGCGTTCCTCCTATCTCCGATTCTCGCTTGACGAAGATAGTATGCCAGAATAAGATTGACCAGTCAAATATATTTTCGGAGGGACGCCAGATGGCAAGAATGAAGGCGATTCAGATAGAGAAGCCGGGCGGGGACTTCAAGCTCGTGGAGATCGAGCTGCCCCAGCCGCGCGAGAACGAGGTCCTGGTCAAAGTCGAAGCCTGCGGAGTCTGCCATGGAGACGCGATCGTGAAGGACGGGACCTTTCCCGGCCTCTCCTATCCGCGGATTCCCGGACACGAGGTCATCGGTACGATCGCGAAGCTGGGGAGCGGCGTCGAGGGCTGGGCCCTGGGCAAAAGGGTCGGCATCGGTTGGCATGGCGGCCATTGCTTTAAATGCCCGGCCTGCATGCGAGGCGACTTCTGGGCATGCGAGCATTCCCTGACGACCGGCATCTCCGTCGACGGCGGCTATGCCGAATACATGATCGCCCGCTTCGAGGTACTGATCTCGATCCCTGAAGAATTGTCGTCGGTCGAAGGAGCCCCCCTCCTCTGCGCAGGACGCACGACCTTCGCGGCGCTCAGGAGCAGCAACGCGAGGGCCGGGGACCTCGTCGCCATACAGGGTCTCGGCGGGCTCGGCCATCTCGCGGTTCAGTATGCCGCGAGAATGGGGTTCAGGACCATCGTCCTGTCGCGCGGCCGCGACAAGGAAAGCCTGGCCTACAAACTCGGCGCGCACGAGTACGTCGACGCCCAAGCCGCCGAGCCCGCCAAGGAGCTGAAGCGGATGGGCGGAGCGAAGGTCATTCTTTGCACGGCGCCCAATGCGCAGGCGATATCGGGCGCCATCGGCGGCCTGGGCAGGAACGGCCAGGCGGTGATAGTCGCGGCCGGCAGGGAACCGCTCCAGATCCCGGCTGGCCTCCTCATCGGCGCCGGAAGGTCCATCGTCGGCTCGGGCGCCGGTGAGCCCGGCGACGCGATCAAGTTCAGCGTCCTGACCAAGGTGATCCCCATGGTGGAAGTCTTCCCTCTGGAGCAAGCCGCCCAGGCCTACGAGAAGATGATGTCCGCGAAGGTCCACTTCAGGTCGGTCCTGAAGATGTGAAGCCCGCGCGGCAAGGAGGCTCAGTCATGAGAACGATCGCAATAGAGGAGCATTTCGCCGTTCCGACCCTTCGCCCCGAGGGGACGGCTTCCGCCGGCGCGGCGGGACAATTCATGGCCGAGGTAAACAAGAAGCTGCTCGATCTCGGGGAGGGTCGGCTCGCCGAGATGGACGCCGCGGGAATAGATGTGCAGGTGCTTTCCCTATCGGCGATCGACGGCATCGACAAAGCCGATACGGAGACCGCGCTTTCGCTCGTCCGGGATTCCAACGATCTTCTCGCCGAGGCGGTACGCGGCCATCCTCGGCGTTTTTCAGGCTTCGCCGCCCTCGCCCTGCAGGACCCCGAAAAGGCCGCGATGGAGCTCGAGCGCTGCGTTACGAAACTGGGATTCGCCGGAGCGATGATCGACGGGACCGTCGGCGGCCTCTTCCTCGACGATCGCCGCTTCGAGCCGGTGCTGGCGGCCGCGGAGCGACTGTCGGTCCCTCTCTACCTCCATCCCGCGCCGCCGCCCGCCCCGGTCCGCTCGGCATACTATAGCGGCCTGCCCGAGGCCGTAGCCTATTCACTGTCCATCAGCGGTTGGGGTTGGCATGCCGAGATGGGACTCCATAGCCTCAGGCTCATCGTCGCGGGAGTCTTCGACCGCTTCCCCGGGCTGCAGGTCATCATAGGCCACATGGGAGAGTTCATCCCCTACTGCCTTGCCCGATCCGACATGCAGCTGAGCCGCGCGGCTCCGCAGCTCGAGCGCCGGGTGAGCGAGTACTTCCGCTCGAACTTCCATATAACGACGAGCGGATACTTCACGCTTCCGCCGCTTCTCTGCGCCCTGATGGTGGTGGGGGCCGAACGCATCCTGTTCGCCGTGGATTATCCCTACAGCCCGAATGCCGCGGGCAGGAAGCTGCTCGATACCGCTCCGCTCAGCCCGTCCGACCTGGAGCTCATCGCCCACGGCAACGCCGAGAGGCTGCTTGGCCTGAAGCCTTGAACCGCCGGGGACTCCGATGGCGGGCCGAGGCGCCGCCTCAGGGGAACAATTCCTCGAGCGCCTTGGAAGCCGTATAGACCGCGCCGACGCCGCCGAGGTGGCAGGCGACTCGCATGACCTCCGCGATCTCTTCCTTGGTGGCGCCCGCCTTCATGGCCGACTGGGCGAGGGACTTTACCCCGCCCTCGGCGCCGTGGGCCGCGTCGAAGGCCATCGCGACGAGCAGCTTGATCCTTCGCGGCAGGGCGCCGTCGGCGTACACGAGGTCGTCGGCGGCCTTCAAGTGATCCATGAACGCGGGATCGAGCCTCATCATCGTGGCAAGCGGGTGTCCGGGCATAGAGAGCCTCCTTCGGCACTGATTAACTACTGTACACCATTATCGGATCGCCGTCGTCAGGCGAAAGCGGGGATAGTGACGAGGCAGAACTAATTAATCGCCCGGCGAATCTTCCAGTTCGAAAACGGCGGCGTGGCTGGGATAGATAGTTCGAACCTTCTTTCGCCGGATCGCTTCCCAGCTTGCCAGGCACTCCGTATCGTCGGGCATGATCTGACCGGGGGGCGGGAGGTCGCCAATGATCGCCTCGCCCTCGTCGGATATGTAGCTGACGCTGTCGGGCGAGTGTCCCGGGGTGAGGATGACCTCAGCCCGGATGCCGAGCCCGGCCAAGTGATCCCGCGATGCCGGGCTCTCGATCCTCAGAAGCGCCTCTTTTCGTATCGGCGTATATTCCTTGCAGGTCCTGCCGATGATCCTTTCCATATCGTCTATGCCTTCGCCCTGGTTCTCGAAAATGAAGCACGCGATGCCGCGCTCGAGGAACTCCCCGATCAGCCCGGCATGGTCCATATGGAAGTGAGTCACCAAGGCCCACGACACCTGATCGAGCCGTTAGCCAAGCGACTTGAGGCCCCGCGCGTATTCGTATAAAGTGCGGGGCCAGCCGGCGTCGATCGCCAGGAGCCGATCGGAGGTCGAGCTCTTCACGAAGAAGACGTTGGTGCTTCGGTACCGAAAGTAATTCACGCCTTCGTCGGCATGGCTGGTTCCGACGGCCGATTGTTCATGGCCTCGAACATTTCCTCTCCCTTCTCCCTGAGTCCAACGGCCATCCCTACCGCAATCTCGGCATCTTTCCTTTCCAGTCCCTTGAAAAGCCCGTCGATGAACTCGGGGACCGGCATTCCCCCATGGGTTTGATCCGGGTCGGCCCGCCGTTCCTTGCCGAGCTCGGAATCGACGCCGGGAGGGATGACCTCGATGACCTCGATTCCCTTGGCCTTGAGCGTGTGCCTCATGGACATCGTCAGGGAGTGGACGAAGGCCTTGGTGGCGCAATAGACGCTCATGTGGGCCACGGGAGCGAAGCCCAGGCCCGAGGATACGTTGATGATGGTCGCTCCGGGCTTCCCCTGGATGAAAGGAGCCAGCAGGTCGGAAAGATGGATCACGGCGAAGGCGTTAGTCTCCATCTCCTGCCTGACCCGCGTGAAGTCCAGGCCCGAGCCGACGGTACCGGCGAATTGGACGCCGGCATTGTTGACGAGGACGTTCGTGTCGGGGTGATTGGCGGTCAGCCACCTGTAGAAGTCGAGTCGATGCCGCTCGTCGGCCACGTCGCAGACCTTGGTCGCCAGGCCGGGGTGCTTCCGGACGAGGTCGACCAGGCGGTCGGAGCGGCGCCCGCAGATGATGACCTTGTTCCCGAGGGCGAGGAACCTCTCGGCCATGCCCAGGCCGATGCCCGAAGTGCCTCCCGTGATGGCGATAGTATTTCCCGTCAGGTTCATGCTGTCCTCCATTCATAAGCTCGCTTGACGCGGAGAGTATGCCAGAATAACATTGACCAGTCAAATATTAAGCCGGAGGCGGTGTCGATGACAAGCGGGCCGAATCTTACGATCAACAAAGTGGTTCGAATGGCCCAGGCCTTCATTAATGGTAGACTCAAGCACATAGGCCTGAGCAGCGGGCTTTTCTACTTCATTCTCGAGCTAGTCGAGCACGACGGTCTTTCGATGCGGGAATTGAGCCAGGCCGTGCTGGTGGACAATGGCTACACTACCAGGGCCGTCAAGAGGCTCGAGGATTGCGGATACGTGCGCAAGAGCGTCGATCCGGACGATTCGAGATCCTATCGCATATTCCTGACGCCGAAGGGACGAGGCAGCTCCGCCGCCATTCAGGACGTACTGATGGAATGGGCCGATCTGGTCACACGGGGAGTGACCGCCGACGAGATCGGCGTCGTGTTCAAGGTATTCGACATCTATTACGAGAACGCGAGGCGCCATTTCGAGACGGCGGTCGCGGACCTGGACTGAAGGGCGGCGCGGGAGACGCGCCGGAGAACGGCCTTGCTACTGCGCCGTCCATCCCCCGTCGACCAGCAGCAACGCGCCCGACACCATGTCCGATGCGGGCGAGGCCAGGTAAATGACCGCGCCGGCCACGTCGGCGATCGTCCCGACCCTTCCGATCGGCAACTGGGCCAGGACCTTGCCCCGATAGTCCGGAGCGTCCAGCCTCTCGGCCGTCCCCGGGGTATAGATGAAGGTGGGCCCGACGGCGTTGACGTTGACGCCCTTCGCGGACCACTCCAAGGCCAGGACCTTGGTCAGCTGGTTGACCCCTCCCTTGGAGGCGCAATAGATCGCCTCGCCGGGAATCCCGACCACGCTCGCCTGGGAGCTCATGTTGATGATCTTCCCCCTCCCCTGCCTCAACATGATCCGGCCGGCGGCCTGGCAGCAGAAGAAGAGGCCTTTTAAATTGAGCGACATCATCTCGTCCCAGTCCCTCTCCGTGACTTCGGCGGCCGGGATGGGCTTTCCCATTCCGGCGTTGTTCACGACGATGTCGATCCCGCCGAAGCGCTCGTCGATCGCGTCGAACACCGACGGGATCCGGGCCACGTCCCGAGCATCCAGCCGAAAGGCCTCCGCTTCCCCGCCCGAGGCGAGTATCTCCGCCTTCAGGGACTCGAGCTCGCCCATGTCCCTGGCGGCCACGGCGACCTTCGCCCCCGCATCGGCCAGGGATCTCGCTATTCCTCGGCCGATCCCCCTGCTAGCGCCCGTGACGACAGCCACCTTCCCCGAGATGTCGAAAGCCGAATGCCCCATTCCGTCGCCTCCTCGAGACCGAGCCTACACCATCCGCGCCCCTCGAGAGAAGGTTCGAGCCTTGACCCCCGGCCCCGCTTTCGATATGTTTAGCAAGTCTAAATATTAGAGAGGCTAAATAAGTGGCAGTCGAGAAAGACTCGAGCGCCCGGGAAGTACTCGAGGTCATTCCGATGGCGATGCGCTTCATTCGGGCGCAGATGCGCAAATACGGCGCGGTGGACCTCAGCGTCCCTCAGTTCAGGTCCCTCCTCTTCCTCAGGCGGCATGCCGGAAGCTCCCTCGGCGGGGTCGCCGAGGACCTCGGGATGACTCCGCCGTCGGCGAGCAAGCTCATCGACTGCCTGGAGCGGCGGAACCTGGTCGAGCGGAAGGCTTCGTCCTTGGATCGGCGCATGGTGACCATCGGCATGACGCCGAAAGGGAACGAGCTCCTCGACCAGGCCATCGAAGGGACGCAGAAGAGCATTTCCGAGACTTTAGCCGCCCTGACGCCCCGAGAGATCAGAGCCGTCGGGCTGGCCATGTCAGCTTTGAAGCGCGTCCTTTCCCTGGCGAAGCATGACCCCATCTGAGCGAAGGCGGTACGTCGATGTCGATAGTGGAATCGGAAAAGCTCACGCGCTCCTTCGGGGCCCTCGTCGCCGTCGACGCCCTATCGCTCAGGATAGAGGCGGGCGAGACATTCGCCCTTCTCGGGCCCAACGGCGCGGGCAAGAGCACGACCATCAAGATGCTCACGACGCTGTTGCCGCCGACCTCGGGCACCGCGAGCCTGGCCGGCCACAGCCTGGTAGGCGAGGCCCGCGAAGTCAGGCGGATCATCGGCTATGTCCCGCAGATGCTCTCGGCCGACGGCACCCTCACCGGATACGAGAACCTCCTCGTCTTCGCCAAGCTGTATAGGATAAAGCGGAGCGAGAGGGAGGATCGGGTCCGGGACGCCCTCGAGTTCATGGGGCTCGCCGATTCGGCCGACAAGCCGGTCCGCCAATTCTCCGGGGGGATGATCCGCCGCCTGGAGATAGCGCAATCGATGCTGCACATTCCGCGCATCCTCTTCCTGGACGAGCCGACGGTCGGTCTCGACCCCTCGGCCCGCAGGGCCGTCTGGAAGCACGTAGTCGAGCTTCGCGATCGCTACGGGATGACGATCGTGCTTACGACCCACCAAATGGAAGAAGCCGATCTCCTGTGCGATCGCATCGCGATAATGGACAAGGGCCGGGTCGTCGCCCAAGGGTCGCCGCGGGAGCTCAAGGCTTCCATCGGCAAGGACGACGCGACGCTGGACGAGGTCTTCATCCACTACACCGGGAGCAATCTCGAGTCCGGAGGCAACTATCGTGAAACCCGAAGAACGCGGCGATCGGTTCGTCGTCTCGGCTGAGGCGCCCGTCGCGCGAAGCCCCCTCGGGAGCCTTTACGACTATTTCGCGAGGACCCTCGCGATAGCCGGGATGGAGGGACGAAAGCTCCTCCACGATCCCACCGAGATGCTCACCAGGGCCGTGCAGCCGGCGCTGTGGCTTCTCGTATTCGGGCAGGTCTTCACCCGCACGCGCGCGATCCCGACCGGCAACCTGAGCTACATAGATTTCATGTCGCCCGGCATACTCTCGCAGAGCGTCCTCTTCATCGCGATCTTCTACGGGATCTCGGTGATCTGGGAGCGCGACCTCGGCATCCTGCACAAGTTCCTGGTGAGCCCGACGCCCCGCTCGGCCCTCGTCCTCGGGAAGGCGCTGTCGGCCGGCATCAGAGGCCTGACTCAGGCGATTATCGTCTATCTCCTCGCCGTGCTCCTCGGCGTCAGGATGAGCTGGAACCCCCTCTCCCTCCTCCTGGTCGCCCTCGTCGTCCTCCTGGGCGCCGGATTCTTCTCGACCTTCTCGCTCGTGATCGCCTGCCTGGTAAAGACGAGGGAGCGCTTCATGGGCATCGGCCAGATCCTCACGATGCCGCTCTTCTTCGCGAGCAACGCGATCTATCCCATCTCGATAATGCCGCGCTGGCTTCAGGTCGTTTCCCGCTTCAATCCGCTGACCTACCAGGTGGACGCGCTCCGCGGTCTCATGATCTCGGGCGGATCGAGCGCATACGGCGCGGGCCTCGACATACTCGTGCTGACCTTGGCGATGGCGGCCCTCGTCGCCGTCGCCGCGAAGCTCTATCCCACGCTGGCCGTGTAGCGGGAGTCGATGAAACCCGAAGGGAAACGGGCCATGCCGAGACGGCTTCGACATGGCCCCGAGCGATTCCTCCTCCTCTGCGCCGCCCTGGCCGCGATGTCCTGCGCGACGGTTCCATCGCCCTCCCCGCCGTATTTCGACGCCGCCTCGGCGAGCCAAAGCCGCGCGCCCGGCAGCCTTATCGGCGCCCTGTACTTGCGTACGATTCCCTCGAGAGACGAATGGCTCATGCTCGCCGCCGCGTCGCCGTGGCTGCTGGGCACCCGCATCGGGATGCGGGTGCTCGAAAAGGAAGGCTACGCGGCCTGGCGCAGGTCGCGCCTGGATTCCCTCCGCGATATACGGTCGACGAAAATCGTATTCGAGGCGCGGCTGCCCGAAGGCGGCAGCGAGACGCAATCGGGAACGGTCTTCGTCCCCGTCCCGCGCCGCGAATACAGGCAAAGACTGACCTGGATCGTATTCGCGAAAGGCACGGAGCTTCGGCGCGACTACACTCCCTCGCGGGGCAAGGCCCTGGAGATGCCCTTCATCACGGCCCTTGCATCCCTCGGCTACGCGGTGTGGGTCCCCGATTATTCCGGCATGGGCGAGGGGCGGGGCGTCCACGAATATTGCGTCCCCGATTCCCTCGCCGATTCGGCCTTGGACGGATTGGCGGCGGCTCGGCAATGGCTGGGCGAAACGATGAGCGAAAGCGGGCTTGCCTATGCCGAGAACGGACGGCTGGTCGTCATGGGCTACTCCGAGGGCGGACTCGCCGCGATGGGAACGCTGAAGGCGATCGTCGACGATCGGATCCCGACGCCGGGCCTGAGCCTGGAGGCCGTCTACGCGATGGGCGCGCCGCTCGATCTCGTCATCGAAGTCCCGAATCTCGGCCCCAAGCCTTTCGCGATCAGCCATCCCGAGTATCAGGTCTTCCTGGGGCTCGGTTGGGCCCGCGTCTACCCCGATGAGGTGAAGCCCGCCGAAATCTTCTCGCCGAGAACAGTCGACGGGATCCTGCCGCTGTTCGACGGGACCAGGCGCGATTCGGACATCGAACGGCGCATCTCGGCGATCGTCGGGAAGAAAGAGGGCGAGGTCACGGACGAGGATATCTTCGCGCCCGAATACCTGTCCGCGCTCCGGCATGATCCGACGTCGAGCGCCTATTACCGGCTTCAATCGCAAGCCCGTCTCGACGATTGGACTCCCCCGTCCGGCGTACCGATAATCCTCGCGGCGACGCCGACCGACGACATCGTCCCCTTCGCCAACAGCGAGGACGAATACGCGTGGGCCCTTCGGCAGGACCCGGCGGCGAAGCTCAGCCTCGTGCGCCTGTCCAGCGCCGACCATATCTCCGCGGGGGTGGAAGCCTACCTGTACGCGGTGGTCGATCTCGATAGGCGGGAAGGAGCTGTGCGATGAGCGAATTGCGCAATGATCGGTACAAGTGGATAGCCCTCTCCAACACGACCCTGGGCGTCCTGATGGCTTCCATCAACTCCTCGATCGTCCTCATATCCCTCCCCGCGATCTTTCGCGGCATAAACATCGATCCTTTGATGCCGGAGAACGTCGGCTACCTTCTCTGGATGCTGATGGGCTACATGGTAGTGATCGCCGTGCTGGTCGTGAGCCTCGGTCGGGTCGGCGACATGTTCGGCCGGGTCAAGATGTACAATCTCGGATTCGCGATCTTCACGGCGGCCTCGATCGGCCTTTCGTTCGTCTTCTGGCAGGGAGCCTCGGCGGCAATGACCCTGATAGGGCTCCGCATCGTCCAGGGCATCGGCGGAGCCTTCCTCATGGCCAACTCCGCGGCCATCCTCACGGACGCCTTCCCCACGAACCAGCGGGGCATGGCCCTCGGCATCAATTCGGTGGCGGGCATCTCGGGTTCCTTCATCGGCCTCGTCGTGGGAGGCCTGCTTTCCTTCGGCGACTGGCATCTCATCTTCCTCGTCACCGTCCCCATCGGGATCGCCGGCACGATCTGGGCCTATATGAGCCTAAAGGAAATCGGCGCCGTGAAGAAGGCGCGGATCGATTGGTGGGGCAACCTCAGCTTCGGCCTCGGCCTGATCTCCGTCCTGGTCGGGATCACCTACGGGATCCAGCCCTATGGGACGAGCGGCATGGGCTGGGGCAATCCGATGGTCCTCGCGACCATCTTCGGCGGCATCGCCCTCCTCGTGGTCTTCTGCCTCGTCGAGATCCGAGTGAAGGATCCGATGTTCCGCCTGGGCCTGTTCCGCGTGCCAGCCTTCAGCGCCGGGAATCTGGCCGGCTTCCTCGCCTCCACGGGACGCGGCGGGCTCATGTTCATGCTGATCATCTGGCTCCAGGGGATATGGCTCCCCTATCACGGCTACAGCTTCGAGTCCACGCCCTTCTGGGCGGCGATCTACATGCTGCCGATGACCGCCGGCTTCCTGGTCGCCGGTCCCCTCTCGGGCTACCTCTCCGACCGCTTCGGCGCGCGCCCCTTCGCGACCGGCGGCATGATCGCCGCCGCGATCACCTTCGTCCTGATGGCGCTCCTGCCTCCCGACTTCAGCTACGCCCCCTTCGGGCTCCTCCTCTTCGCCAACGGCCTCGCGATGGGCTGCTTCGCCTCGCCCAACACCGCGGGCATCATGAATTCCGTCCCGCCCGGGGAGCGCGGAGTGGCGTCGGGCATGCGGGCGACCTTCCAGAACGCGGCGATGAACCTGTCCATCGGGCTCTTCTTCTCCCTCATGATAGCCGGCCTCAGCGCAACCCTCCCCGCCGCCCTTTTCAAGGGGCTGACGGCCCAGGAAGTGCCGGACGCCGTCGCCGACCGGATCGCCCACCTGCCCGCGGTCGGCAGCCTCTTCGCGGCCTTCCTGGGATACAACCCGATGAAGTCCCTCCTCGGACCCGCCCTCGCCGGGCTTCCGCAGACACGGGCGGATTTCCTGACGGGCAAGACCTTCTTTCCCGATCTCATTTCGGGGCCCTTCATGCACGGCATGCGCATAACCTTCGTCTTCTCGTGCGCGATGATGCTCGTCGCCGCCGGAGCCTCGTGGCTGCGGGGGAAGCGATATGTTTACGGAGAGGACGGGGAAGAGGCGTAGATTCCCTGCCGATCGCGATTGTGCGCTCCGTCACCGACGGGAAGATCCGAAAGCGATATATTCCGGGGAGGCGGGTTTTTCGGTATATTGGTTCCTGCGAGGTGAAGCATGTCCATGGAGCATCGCGATCGTCGTCGAGTCGTACTCGTCGCCCTCATCGGCATTCTCGCCCCGGCCATCTTCGCGCAGGGCGCCGTCCAGGCGAAGCCCTGGTATGCCGCCGAGCTCGAGAGCCTGGGCTTTACGGTCTTTCCGAAGCCTCAGGCCCTTGACGAATTCTCCGTCCAGGCCTTGGGCGGCGCCAATGTCAGATTGAGCGATCAAAGGGGGAAGATCGTCCTCCTCAACTTCTGGGCGACCTGGTGTCCGCCCTGCAGGGCCGAGATGCCCGCGATCGACAAGCTGTGGAAGGCGACCAAGGCCACGGCCTTCACCGTCATGGGCGTCAGCGTGGGCGAAGAGCCGGGTACCGTGAAGGGTTTCATCGCCAAGCAAGGCTACAGCTACCCGATCTACGTCGATCCGAGCGGGACCCTGGGCGAGGAGTTCAACGCGCGCTCGATACCGACGACCTATATCCTGGACAAATCCGGCTCGGCCATTGCCGGGATAATCGGAGGCGCTTCCTACGACAGCCCCGAGGCGGCCGCGATCTTCGCGAAACTCGCCTCTCGATGAAGGGGGTCGGCGTCCTTACGGCCGCCGCGGCGGGCCTCTTAAGCTTCCTCTCTCCCTGCGTCCTGCCCCTCATACCCGCCTACCTCTCCTTCGTATCGGGCTATGGCCTCTCCGATATCCGATCGGGAACGGCGCGCTTCAGCGTGCTACGGCGGACCCTGGCCTTCGCGGCGGGCTTCGCCATCGTCTTTACCGCCCTCGGCCTGCTCTTTTCCGGCGCTTCCATGCTCCTGGCGGGGCTTTCACGCAGGATCGTCCTGGCGGCGGGGATCCTGGTGATCCTGCTCGGATTCAACCTTATCTTCGATTTCATCAAGGCCCTCGATCTGGAGGCGCGCTTTCATGCCGCCAAGGCGCCGCGCGGCTACGCCGGGGCATTCCTCGCGGGCCTCGCCTTCGCCGCTGGCTGGTCGCCTTGCGTCGGGCCCATACTCGCCTCGATCCTCCTCTTCGCGGCGAGGGAAGGGAAGGCCCTCGAGGCCGCCCTTCTGCTGGCCGCTTATTCCGTCGGTCTGGCCCTGCCTTTCCTGGCGGTGAGCCTTTTCTTCGATCGGCTCACTCCCTTGATGAGCTGGTTCAAGCGGCACGCGGCAGGCGTCCGCATCGCTTCGGGCGTCCTTCTCGTCGTCTTGGGAGCCTTCATGGCTCTCGGACGTCTTGCTTCGATGAGCTCCTTCGCGGCGAGATCGGGAAACGCGCTCGCCATGGCAGTGGACGGATCGCCCGGGACGGCCCGCCTCGCGGCGGCGGCTTTATGGGCCCTGATCGCCGCGTCGATACCGGCAGTCCCCGCGCTCAGGGGCCGAAAGGTCCTGACGCCTCCGCGAATTGCCTTCTTCGCCGCCTTCGCGGCTTTGGCAATCGGCGATGTAGCCGGCCTCTGGTCGACGGCGCGCCTCGTCGCCGGTTGGCTCTCCTATCAGGGAGCTTGACGCCGCGCCTCGACCTGCAGGTATTTGCAATGTCCAAATATTACAAGCATTCTCGGAATTAATTCGATCAGTTGAAAACGGAGGAATTTACCAGTGGTCGCGGAGGAATTTACCAGTGGTCGAGCCGGCCGCGACCACTGAAGGAATCTCCCTCGACCAGTGGTAAATTCCTCCGCGACCACTGAAGAAATCCTCCTCAAAAACTTAAGACGCCGAAAGCGACCAGGCACTTGCCGGGTCCAGTTGACCAGGCACCCGCCTGGTCCCTGAGCCCCGATCTGAAGAATCCCTAGTTGGGGGTACCCTCGAGTAATAACATGGGTCACTCTCCGTCGCTTTTTCCTCGTATGTCGCCGCCCCTTGGCTTCCCTGACGCTAAGGCCACCCCAACGGGTGGCCTTAGTTTTAGGAAGCGGCGGCCTGAGCCTCTGCGACAGCTTCGGCAATGATTTGAGCATCTATACCATGGCGCCGAAGACTTTCAACCAGTCGATTTATCTGGGCGTTTTCCAACTTGGCTAAATCCTTCCTCAGCCCTTGCCCCACATAAGCCTTAAGAAGCGGCTGATATCCGGAAAAGCCGAGCACTGGCGCCAGGGCCTTTAGGTCCTCGATTACGTCCTGCGGCATCCGGATACTTATGGTCTCCATGGGCTTATCTTTCTGGAGTCGATTCTTCATACGTTCACTCATCTTCATAGTCCCTCCTCTCTGCGGGCGTGGCCGTACGGGCCGAAACAATACGAATAGTGTCCGCGTAATCGTATATGCTTTGTATATGCACGTCAAGACGCTGGGGCTTGCATGGATATTGGGGTACCCCAAGTTCCGCGAAGCGCCTTGACATTTGGGCCGTGCCCAATATTATGAGCCTATGACTATAACCTCTCCTATTCACCACTATTCACCGAAGCGCGGCATACGCATCTCGCTT
>Ga0181520_10005135_pt1 | contig 21128 bp, 17 predicted proteins | sample PEATcosm2014_Bin_29_FD_132451 | JGI IMG/M metagenome (GOLD analysis project Ga0181520, IMG submission 132451) | Peatland microbial communities from MTU Mesocosm Facility, Houghton, MI, USA - PEATcosm2014_Bin02_30_metaG | ecosystem: Environmental > Terrestrial > Soil > Wetlands > Peat | place... | reverse complement strand
GCTCTTGGCTGTTTTGTTGTCCAACGAGCACTCGACGCGCATGTCCGTATCCGCCTTCGGATTCACGAAGCTGACAATCAGCTCCGACCCGCTCTTCGATGCCGAAACGGAAAGATCCAGCGGTCCCGTGGAAGCGTTCTCCACCTTCACCGCCATCTTCGAGCGGTGCGCTTTGAACAGCGCAAAGGCGTGGTAGGTGGTGGTGCGGACGCAATGCTCGCCTTGCGTCCCGTCGGTAAGTAACACCGATTGAAGCACATTCGCAATTTGCGCAATGTTGCACATGAACAGTTTCTCGGCATGGCGGTTGAAGATGTTGAGCCCCAGGCCGGCCGCCACCGCGCTGCGCATGGTGCTCTGCTGCCACAACTGCCCATATCGCTGCTGCTCGGGGCCGTTCAAGCGGTCCCACACGCCCCATTCGTCCAGAATCAGACCCACCCTCGGCTGCCGGTTGTAGGCGTCGATCTGCGCGCGCTGGGCGACTATGGCTTGCTCCACCAGTTGGAAAGTGGTCAACTGCCGATTCATTGCATCCGCATTGTAAGCGGTGGGCGCCATGCTGCCGTTCTCGTAATAATGCATGGCGAAAGCCCCCAACGAGACGCGCGTGCCCTGCATCCTGTCGAAGAACCCCTTGGTCCACTGGGTGTTATTCCCGCTCGGCCCACAAGCCACCAGGAATGAACGCGTTCCGCCGAAAGACTTCATGTAGGTGGCGAACTGCCGATACACATCGGCGTAGTGGTCCGGCGTCATGTTGCCGCCGCAGCCCCAGGCCTCGTTTCCGACCCCCCAATATTGAACCCGGAAGGGCTCCGGCGCCCCGTTGGCGACGCGTTCGTCGGAAAGCGTGGTGCCCTTGGGGAAGTTGCAGTACTCGATCCAATCGAGCGCCTCCTGCGGCGTGCCGCTGCCCACGTTCACCGAAAGGTAAGGCTCGGCGCCGATCAACCGGCACAGGCCGATGAACTCGTGCAGGCCGAAGCTGCCGTCTTCCATGGCATTATTCCAGTTGGCGTTGACGCGCTTGGGCCGCTTTTCCACCGGCCCTATGCCGTCCCGCCAGTGGTAGTTGTCGGCATAACAGCCGCCCGGCCATCGCAAAACCGGGATGCCCAGTTCCTTCAGGTAGTCGACGGCCGCCTTGCGAAACCCGTTCACGTTGGGAATACGCGAGCCTTTTCCGACCCACAGCCCGCCGTAGACGCACGACCCCAGGTGCTCCGCGAAATGGCTGTGCATCTCCGGGCGGACCGTCCCGATTTCCGAATCCGGACGAACCACCACGCTCTGGGCAACGGAGGAATCCGAGAACACCCCCTGTGGCAAAAGGGCGGCAAGCGAAACTCCGGCGCTCCGGGCGACGAACTGGCGGCGAGTGGTTGAGGATGGCATAGGCGACTCCGAAGCCCGTTTATACCACATCGGTGGGATAAGCCTCCAGGCTTGTCATGTGGGATAAGCCTCCAGGCTCGTCAGGGAGACCAAGCGGCAGCTTGGTAGCCCGCGCCGAACCGGGCTGAGGTCCGGATCTCGCGGGAACGCGTGTCCGAGCTTCGCTAGGATCGACAAGGCAGGAGCCTTATCCCACATCAGCCAAGCCCAGGCAGCGTCCTGAAACGCGAAATGTCGGATAAGCATTTGCTTTCTGACTTTAAATCAGATATTATCTGATTACCGGCATGAAAGCAAATGATATTCCGCACTCCCCAACTCGCCCCAGAATCTCTCCGCATGGCAGACGAGATTGAGTCAATCAAAGCACGGCTCAAGTACGCCCTGGCGACGCCAATGCGGTGGCTGGGGCTGCTTCGGCGAAACACCTTCGCCCGGGCCATCCGCGGCTCGAACAGCATTGAGGGGTACAACGTAACCAAGGACGACGCCGTCGCCGCAGTGGCGGGAGAGGAACCCATCAGCGCGGAGCAAGAGACATGGAAAGCCATCTTCTGCTACCGGAATGCGCTGACGTATGTGCTGCAACTGGCCAATGACCCGTATTTCAGCTACAACGAGGGCTTCATTCGCAGCCTGCACTACATGATGCTGAGCTATGATCTGGCCCGGCATCCCGGCACTTGGCGCCCGGGCCCCATCTACGTCAGGGACGATGCCAGGCAGGAGATTGTCTATGAGGGGCCGGGATCCGATGACGTGCCGTCGCTTATGGGGGAACTAGTTGCATCGTTGAACGCGCCGGACGGAACTCCGGCGATGGTGCGCGCCGCGATGGGACACCTGAACCTGGCGATGATCCACCCGTTTTCCGACGGCAACGGACGTATGGCCAGATGCCTGCAAACCCTGGTTCTGGCCAGAGAGGGCATCCTCGATCCGGCGTTCTGCAGCATTGAGGAGTACCTTGGCAGAAACACCAATGAATACTATGCTGTCCTGGCCGGCGTGGGCGGGGGCAAGTGGGGGCCAACCAACGATGCCGAACCGTGGGTTCGCTTCTCCCTGGCGGCGCACTTCAATCAGGCCACCACGCTGCTGAAACGGACGCACGAAACGGAGCGGGTTTGGTCGGAACTGGAGACCATGGTAAGCGCCCTGGGTCTTCCGGACCGGGTGATCTTTGCGCTCTCCGACGCCACCTTCGGCTATCGAGTCAGGAATGCAACGTATCGCAGCGTTGCCGAGATCAGCGAATCGCTGGCCAGCCGGGATCTCAAGCTATTGGTGGAGAATGGGTTGCTCGCGCCGGATGGAGAGAAGCGCGGCCGGGTCTACGTAGCCTCGGACAAGCTGCGAAGCCTGCGAGAGCGCACGCGAGAGCCTAAGCCGGCGTATAAGCCCGTCTTGCCGTAGTGGGATAAGCCTCCAGGCTTGTCAAGTGGGATAAGCCTTCAGGCTTGTCAAGGCGAGCAGGCTGGGCTCTGGAAACGCATCTCCGAGCTTCGCTCGGATCGACAAGGCAGGAGCCTTATCCCACACGGATGAATATTAATTCACCGATGAACGGCCCTTCACCCGCTTGACAAGTGCCACATCATGTGTGAATATGCATATTAGTGAATAATCATTCATTAGCAGCCTCGCCCGTTCCCGCCGTCGACGACGCCGGCCCGCCGCCCCGGGTGGCCGCTGCCGACCTGCTCCGGGACCTCGACCTCACCAGCGACGAGCTGCGCTCCCTGCTCGATCTTGCCGCTTTGGTAAAGCGTTCGCCGCGCGATTACGCCCACTCACTCAACGGAAAGTCCATCGCCCTGCTTTTCGAGAAGCCGTCGCTGCGCACGCGCCTTACCTTCGAGCTGGCCATCAAGCAACTCGGCGGCGATTCGCTTTTCACCGAGGGTCCGGTGGGGGTGCGCGAGCCGCTCAAGGACGTGGCCCGCAACCTGGACCGCTGGGTGAACGGCATCGTGGCGCGCGTCTTTTCCCAGGCCACAATCGAAGACCTGGCGCATTGGTCCGGCGTGCCGGTGATCAACGCTCTGAGCGATTTGTTCCACCCCTGCCAGGCCCTCGCCGATATGCAGACCATCCGCGAACGCTTCGGCGGCCTCGGCGGTCTGAAGCTGGCCTTCGTGGGGGACGGCAACAACGTGGCCCATTCGCTGATGCTGTGCGCGCCGCGGCTGGGCATGGATTTCGCTTTGGCCTGCCCGCCGGGATACCTGCCCAACCCCGATATTGTGGCCCAGGCGCAAGGGCTGGCCGCGGTGGCCGGCGTATCGATCGTTATCACGCACAGCGCCGAGGATGCTCTCGCCGGAGCCCATGCCGTCTACACCGATGTGTGGGCCAGCATGGGCCAGGAACAGGAAGGGGCCATCCGCCGGAGGGCCTTTCACGACTTCCAGGTGAACGACGCCTTGTTCGCTCTGGCGCGCCCCGACGCCATATTTATGCACTGCCTGCCCGCCAAGCGCGGCGAGGAGGTCAGCGATTCGATCATGGAAAGCGGCCGCTCGGCGGTCTTCGACCAGGCCGAGAACCGTCTGCACGCGCAGAAGGCGCTGCTGTTGATGCTTTTGTAGATATGGGATAACCAGCCCAACCGCTCCCTGACGGTCGCGGCTCGCCAGACTCTTATCGAGCTCGCCAGACTCTTATCGAGCCGCGACCGTCAGGGAGCGGTTGGACCCTACAATAGGAACTTATGAACAAACCGAAGAAAGTAGCCCTCGCCTACTCGGGCGGGCTCGATACCTCCGTCATCATTCCGTGGCTGAAGGAGAACTACGGCTGCGAGGTCGTCGCCGTTTGCGGCGATATCGGCCAGGGCGGCGATGAGCTCTCCGGACTGGAGGCCAAGGCCCTCAAAACCGGCGCCTCCGAAGTCCACGTCGAGGACCTGCGCGAGGAGTTCGTTTCGCAGTACCTCTGGAAGCTGGTGCGTTCCGGCGGCGTCTACGAACACAAGTACCTGCTGGGCACCTCCATCGCGCGCCCGCTGCTGGCCAAGAAGCAGGTGGAAGTGGCGCTGGCCACCGGCTGCGACGCGCTGGCCCATGGCTGCACGGGCAAGGGCAACGATCAGGTGCGCTTCGAGCTAACTTACAAGGCGCTCGCTCCCCATTTGCAAGTGATTGCGCCGTGGCGCGAATGGAGCATCGTGTCCCGCGAAGACGCCATCGAGTACGCACGTACGCATGACGTGCCCATCTCCGCCACCACCACCAAGATCTACAGCCGCGATCGCAACATCTGGCACATCTCGCACGAAGGCGGCGCCCTGGAAGACCCGGCCAACGCCGCGCCGGACGAAATCTGGATGCTGACCAAGAGCCCCGCCGAAGCGCCCGATAAGCCCGGCGAAGCGACCATCGAATTCGAAAAAGGCGTCCCGGTGGCCGTCGATGGCAAGCGGATGAAAGCCTTCGAGCTGCTCGAAACGCTGAACGCCATCGGCGCGAGGCACGGCGTGGGACGCATCGACCTGGTGGAGAACCGCTTCGTGGGCATGAAATCGCGCGGCTGCTACGAAACCCCCGGCGGGGCGCTCATCATGTTCGCGGTGCGCGAGCTGGAAGCCCTCACGCTCGACCGGAACACGCTCCACTACAAGCAGCAGCGCGCCCTGGAATACGCCGAGATGGTGTACAACGGCCTGTGGTTCACGCCCCTGCGCGAGGCGCTCGATGCGTTCTTCGAAAAGGTGAGCGAGACTTCCACCGGCGAAGTGAAATTGCAGCTCTACAAGGGCAACATCCAGCCGCTTAGCCGTAAGTCGCCGTACTCGCTTTATTCGCTCGATATCGCCAGCTTCACCATGGGCGCGAGCTACGACCAGAAGGACGCGCTCGGCTTCATCAACCTGATCGGCCTGCCCATCAAGGTGCGCGCCTCGAAAGCGGCCGCGCCATCTCAATGAAACTCTGGGGAGGGCGCTTTGAGACGGGACCGTCGGAAGTCTTTGAGCGCTTCTCCGGCTCGCTCGATTTCGACCGGCGGCTGGCGGATGCCGATATCCGCGGCTCGCAGGCCTTCGCCCGGGCGCTCGAGCGCGTCGGCATTCTGACCGCCGAGGAGCGCCAGCGCATCGTGGCAGCCTTCGAGGAGATGCGCGCCGAGGCCGCGTCCGCCGCGTTTTTCGAAGGCGCCACGGACGAAGACGTCCACACCCTGATCATCCGCAAGCTCAAGGAGCGCGCCGGCGCGGTGGCCGATAAGATCCACACCGGCCGCAGCCGCAACGAGCAGGTTTCGCTCGATACGCGCCTCTGGCTGCGCGAGGAATGCGACCGCGTGCGCGCCCTGCTCGGCGGTGTAATGGGCGCGCTGCTCGATCTGGCCGAGGCGTACCCGAACGCGGTTATCCCTGGCTACACCCACACCCGCCGGGCCCAGGCGGTGCTGTGGCCGCACTACCTGCTGGCCTATTTCGAGATGTTCGCGCGCGACTGGGAACGCTTCGGCGACGCCCGCCGCCGCGCCAATTCCCTGCCCCTCGGCTCCGGCGCGCTGGCCGGCAGCGGTTTTCCCTTCGATCGCGACGCCATGGCGCGAAACCTGGGCTTCGACCACATCACCCGCAACAGCATGGACGTTTCCGGCGACCGCGATTTCGCCCTGGATTTTCTCTATGCAGCCAGCGCCGCCATGCTCCATTTGAGCCGCCTGGCCGAGGACTGGATTCTCTACTCCAGCGAGGAGTTCGGCTGGCTCGATCTAGGCGACGGCGTAACCAGCGGATCGAGCCTCATGCCGCAGAAGAAGAATCCGGATTCGCTCGAGCTGATCCGCGGCAAGTGCGGGCGGGTGGTGGGCTGCCTCACTGGGCTCATGGTTACCATGAAGGGCCTGCCCATGACTTACAATCGCGACATGCAGGAGGACAAGGTTCCCCTGTTCGAAGCCGCCGATCAGCTTGCCGGGTCGCTCGAAATGGCGCGCGCCGTAATCGCTTCCGTGAAGCTGCTGCCTGCCATCCCGGCGGCCGCCGCCGCCGAAAGCTGGGTGGTGGCCACGGACCTGGCCGAGGCTCTCGCGCGCGCCGGCACGCCCTTCCACCAGGCCCACCGGATTGTGGGCCGCTTCGTTCTCGAAAGCGTGCGTTCCGGGCGCAAGCCGGCCGATTGGACGCCCGCCGAAATGCGGCGCTTCGCGCCCGAGTTTACCGAAGAGATGGCCGGCTTGCTCGATCCGGCCAGAGGCATGGAATCCCGCGAGGTCCCCGGCGGAACCGGACCCGCAACCGTAGCCGCGGCGCTCAAGGAAGCGCACCGCCGGCTGGCTGAGATGACGATATGACCAAAACCTACCGGCAGGGGCAGATACTCAAGCTCATCCGCATGAAGCGCATCGGCACGCAGGAAGAACTTGCCCTGGAACTGGGCAAGCAAGGCATCGCGGCCACCCAGGTGACGCTGTCGCGCGACATCCGCGACCTGCGCCTGGTCAAGACGCGGGAAGGCTATCAGGAGATGGCGCCAGAGGAAACCGGCCCCGGCTTCACTCTCTTGGCGGGCGAGTTTCTGCTCGATGTGCTGATCGCGCAGAACCTGGTGATATTGAAAACATCGCCCGGCCACGCCAATTCCGTCGCCGTGGCGCTCGATCACGAGAGCTGGCCGGAGGTAGTGGGCACCATCGCCGGGGACGACACCATCCTCCTGGTGACGCCCGACAATCCCACCGCCGAAGCCGTCCAGGAAAGGCTGCTGGGCATGCTGGAACGGGGCTGAACAAGCAGTTCAGAAACCGCTCCCTGACGGTCGCGGCTCGCCACACTCTTAATTAACGAGCCGCGACCGTCAGGGAGGGGCTCGCCACGCTCTTAACGAGCCGCGACCGCCAGGGAGCGGTTGCCACACTCTTAACGAGCCGCGACCGCCAGGGAGCGGTTGCCACACTCTTAACGAGCCGCGACCGTAAGGGAGCGGTTGCAGGCGCTTTCGCCGGCCAACTCCCGGGCCCCTTACAGCATGAACCAAAAGACGTATCCGCACTGCGTGCAGATGTAGTTGGTGGCCTCTTTGTTGGCCCAGTTGACGTTGAAAAACGCGGCGGCGCGCGTGTTCAACAGCGAGCTGCGCTCGTGGAAATGTGCGCCGCCGCAGACGGTGCAGGTAAGCGGCCGCCCGTCCATCTGCACTTCTATGGTTCCATCCGCCTGCGGAAATTCCTGAAATTGCATGTTTCGCTCCTCGAACCTCGGTAGCGCCGACGGTCTTGCCGCCGGCGTTCCATCTCTCCCTCATTGCGCCTTCGGCTTCTGCTCAAACGGCTTCTCCTGGCCCGAGTGCACGGCGTACAGGCGTTTGTGCGTCGCCTTGGCGGCTTCCACCAGTTCCGTATAGGGACGGTCCGTGACGTCCACCCAGCCGAAGTTGTAGTTCTCACCGTCCATGCGCCCGGTCACCGATTCGTCCGTCCCCAGAAACCAGTTCGCGCCCACGAAGCCCGGCAGAGCGGCGGCCTGCTCCATGTAGTAGCGGTATCCCACGCCGCGTTCCGTCTGGTCGCGCATTTGCACCAGGCTGGCGGCCAGACCGTTGCCCGGCACGCCGTTGTGGAACTCGCCGATGAGGATCGGCCGCCCGCTCAGCTCGTATGCCCTCTTGATTTGGTCGGATGCGTCGACGGCGTACGGGTTGAGGCTGTTGACGTCGAAGACGTTCGCCATTCGGAGCAAATCGTCCGGCGCCCGGCCCCCGAACCGCAGCCCCAGGTTCAGGTGGTTGGGATCGTACTTCTTGACCGCCGCGTTGATTGTCGCGAGGTACTTCCGGAAGGAGGCGAGGACGAACTCCTTGCGCCGCTCCGGAGTATCGCCGGCCGCCAGAAAGGCTTTGGCGGCGCGTTGCATCGCCGTGTCCTTCCCCGCCAGAATCATCTCCACCAGCTCCGCTTCGCGGCCGGGCCAAGGCACCTCATTGCCGACGTAGAAGCCGACCAGGTAAGGGTCGTCCTTGCGGGGAGTGAGCGCTTTGGCCGCCGCTTGATCCACCATGCGCGGGAAATCGTCGGCGTACACGTCGGGCATTCCCAGCAGGGCCGTGCCGGTCTGCCACTCCCGAACCATGGTCAGGTAGGGTTTCCTGGCCGGCCCCGCCACGGCGCCCCCGAAAGATGACTCCCCGACGGTGAGGCCCCAAGCTTCCATGCGTTTCCCTTCGAATTCCAGAGCCTTATCCCGCCAGCCTTCGCCGAAGCGCCGGAACAGGTTCCAGGAGCGGAACGAGACCGTACGCCCGCGTCCGGGCGTCTGCGGCCCCAGCAGATCGGCCGGAGGCAGGGCTTTGTAGTATTTCTCCCGGCCCTCCACCCGCGTCTCCGCCCCGCCCGTGCCCATGCCGGGGACTCCTATGCCCAGGAACAGATGGCCGTCGGGATCGACGAACCACCACTTACCGTCGATCTGCTCCACGCGGAAGAAGCCTGTCGCCTGGGCGTGTGTGTTCAGGTATCCGCCGTACTGGCAGTAGTTGAAATCGCCCGGTTTCAGCGCCTTCTCTTCCTCGGCCCACTCCTTTTTCAATTGCGCCAGGCTCTTGGCCTTGCCCGGCCAGTCGGCGCGGGCCCACTGCCCGAATTCATCCACTACTGGCAGCTTCTCCAGAAAGTCCGAGCCGGGGTCTACTTTGGCCAGACGGACGCTGCGAATCTCGAGAGCAGGCTTCCCCAGGGGGTTCTGCATGGTCACCCCGATGGCCTGCACCGCGTTGAGGGATCCGTGCGGGCCATTCACTCCCATCCAATAGGAGTTTGAGGCCTTGTTTCCCATAGACGCCATGTCGAAGCCTTCCTGGCTCCTGCGCAGGAAGTAATGCAAGGGCAGCGACGCGCGCAGCCACACGTTCTGGCCGAACGGGTGCATGGTGACGCTCCGCACCCCGCCGGCATCGATGACGCGCAGGGTATACCGCTGCGGCGAAGAGGCCCGCAACTCCAAAACCAGGAATTCGTACCCGGACCAGTCGGAAGGCAGATCGGGGTTCAGCTCCTTCAGGGTCCACTTATGCTCCGATGTGGCGCCCTCAAAAACCGCCCGCCGGATTTCCGCGGCAGCGGCGGGTATAAGAACCAACAGTAGTACAAGCAAGCTTCTACGCATCATCATCATCCTGTGTTCCATGTATAGCACCCCGTGGAGCGGGTCTCCGGCCTGCCGCGCCGGCGTTCTTCCCAGGCTCAGTCCGTTCGCGATACACTCTCCCCATAGCCATTCGAAAGGACCGCCATGGCGGAACAGCTTCGCTCGGTTTGACAAAGCAGGAGCCTAATCCCACGCGGCTTGAACCGCCGGCGCCGTAACCGTTAGAATCGGAGCATAGCTTCCGCAATTCAGCTTGTTTCGCCCGCGGCCGCCCCCGCGCCGGCTCCCCGCGCCGCCGAGCTTCTCGCCGCCCTCACCGGATTCCGCTTCCTGCTGGCCCTTTGGGTGATCCTCCACCACCTCACCGGCCGCGGCCAGGCGCTCGAACCCGCCGCCCTGGCCCTGCCGCATTGCATGTACCAGTTCCTTCGCGGCGGTTACCTGGCCGTCACCACTTTCTTCGTGCTTTCGGGCTTCGTACTGTCCCGCGGCTATATGCGCACCCAGTGGACCGGAGGCAACCTGCTCCGCTACGGCGTGGCCCGCTTGGCGCGCATTTACCCGGTGTACCTGTTGAGCCTGGCCGTGATCGCCCCGTTCGTTCTGGCCGATCATACGCCCGGCAAAGTCCCCTATGCCGGCGCTTACGCCCTGTTGCTCCAGGGCTGGCTGGGGTCCATCCCGGTGAACTGGAACACGCCGGCGTGGTCGCTGTCTTGCGAGATGTTCTTCTACATGGCGTTCCCGCTAGCGGCCCTACTCATCCGGCGCGCCAACTGGCGCAACACGCTGGCGGTGGCCGCCGGCGCCTGCTGTCTCACGCGCGTTCTCTCGACTCTGGGCGTTCCCGACGGCGTCAAGCCTCTGATCCACCTGGCGGATTTCGTCATGGGGATAGCCGCGGCGTGCGTTTACGATCTTCTGTCACGCCGCGCGCGGCGTCCGGCCGGCATGTGGCTCTACCTCCCCGGATGCGCCCTCGCGGCGGCGTTGATCGCCTGGCCTCAAGCCCTGCCGCCCGGCGTGGATCTCAACACCGCTCTGCGTCCCTTGAACGCCGTCCTGCTGCTCGGTTTGGCCTTGGGCGGCGGCTTAATAGCCCGCGCGCTTTCTTCGGGGCTGGCGGTCTATCTCGGGAAATCGAGCTACGCCATGTACATCCTTCACGTCCCCATTCTGTGGTGGTATCGCCGCTGGAGCCACGATTTCTCGCCGGTTCTCTACATCATCATCGTGATTGCGTTATCCGCGCTGGTCTATGGCGTGTTCGAAGAACCGGCCAACCGCTACCTGCGGAACCGGTTGCGGCGAACGCGGGCCTGACAAATCGCCATGAGCGAGACCATATCTCTATCGATCCTGAACGAGTTATTCGACTACAACTACTGGGCGCGAGACCGCCAGCTCAATGCCTGCACACTTCTCACCGAGGAGCAGTTCCTGCGTCCCCTGAAGTGACATCCCTTCTGCGACAACTGGGGGTGCAGCCGCCCAAGGTGGATTTCCTCCACCCGTAAGGGCCGGGCACGCCCGGCCCTTTTGATGAAGCCCTGGCCTACAGCGCCTTCAGCAGCCGATTCCAGCGTGTGTTGAGGATGCTGTTTGGCGTTGCGTCGGGCGTCTCTTCTTTGGTCTCGTAGGAGCCGTAGATCAGAAGGGGACCGCCCAGAATATCCGCGCGGGGCACAAACCCCCAATAGCGGCTGTCAAGGGAGTTGTCCCGGTTGTCTCCAAGGACGAAATATTCGCCTTCGGGTACCAGCACCTCGCCATCGCGGACGTTGTTTCGCACCATCCCCCACCCTCGGTCGGGCAGGTGCTCGCCAGGGTTCGATGGGAAGTTGTCCCGGTAGGAGTCCGTGTAGGCCGTCTGGTGTACCGCGTACGGCTCCGGCACGGCTGCGCCGTTCCGATAGAGCTGCTTGTCGCGGATGTGTAGGCGGTCGCCGGGAACCCCGACCACCCGCTTGACGTAGATCTGGTTGCGGTCCACGGGATACCGGAACACGATCAGGTCCCCGCGCCGTGGCGTGCGGCCCAGGCGCCAAATCATGGTATCCGTGAGCAAGCAATCGCCGCGAAGCACGGTCGGTTCCATGGCGGCGGTTGGCATCATATAGAAGCTGAAGCCCAGCCAGAGGCACGCGTCCGCCACTAAGACGGCGATCCATGGCCAGTAGCGCCGCGAAGCCGCCAGGCGCCAGGATTGCCTGGCCGCCCGCAGCGGCCAGTACCCCAGCGCGAGAGCGAACAACGCGCAGATGCCGATCGAGAGGGCCTGGGAGGCGGCGGTGCCGGGTCGCGGCCGGAACACGGCGGCGATGAGGGGTTGCGCTACCAGGCACGCCAGAACCACCCCGGCCCAGGCGTGCCCGCGCCGGATTCCCCAGGCGGAAACGAAGAACAGGGCGGCGTAGGCCGCGCCCCGTAGCGGGTCGAAGAACGCGGCCGCGGTGGCCAGGGCGCCAAGAACAATGGCGATCCAGAATGCCGCGCGCGCCGTGGGAGCCGAAGATGTCGGTTGCATGTGTTCGTCCTTGTCTTTACGCCTTGGCCCCGTGCAGCGAGGCCAGGGCCAGGTTGCCGCCGAGTCCCATCGTCTCCACCGCGGAAGAAGGCACGATCACCATCGAACCCTTCTCCTTGATCGCTTCGTAGAGCATGTTCATGGCGCGCAGATGCAGCGCCACCGGGTTGTCCTGGTAAATGGCCGCCGCCTCCGCGAACTTGGCGGAGACCTCTGTCTCGGCCTGGCCCAGGATGTTACGCGCCTGCCGCTCCCTCTCCGCCTGCGCCTGCCGCGACATGGCATCTTCCAGGGCCTGCGGGATGCGCACGTCGCGAATTTCCACCGATTGCACGGTGATGCCCCACGGGTTGGTCTTCTCGTCGAGGATGCGCTGCAGCTCGCGCCCCAATGATTCGCGTTCCGTGATCATCTGCGCCAGCTCGTGCCGGCCGATCGATTCCCGCAGCCCCGTCTGCGCGCTGAGCTGGATCGCGTCCACGAAATCCTGCACTTCGAGAATCGACTTCTCCGCGTTCCACACCACCCAGAACACAATGGCGTCCACGTTCACCGGAACCGTGTCGCGCGTGAGCGTGGATTCGGCCGTGACGTTGGCCACCCTCACGCGCTGATCCACGTAGCGGCTCAGCGTGTCCACGATGGGAATCACGTGAAACAGCCCCGGCCCGCGCAACCCCACGTAGCGGCCCAGGCGCAACACCGCCACCTTCTCCCACTGGTCCGCCACCTTGAGCGCGAACAGCAGGTACAGGCCGACGGCGCCGCAGACCACAAACGGCGCGCGTTGGCCGGACAGGGCCGACGCCCCCAGGCCCGCCACCAGCAAGATGCAGAACGTAGCCGCGCCGATGGTGCTCACGCGCACTGGTAGTTGATTCGATTTCATAACGTCATCTCCGCTTCCTGTCCGGTTGGCTCTCGACGGGTGCATCGCGTCCCCTGGAAGGTTCTCGCTACCGCGTCTTTCCCGCTTCGCTCCGGACATCATGTAGCCGCTCCAATAGATCCTCGACGGTGAAGCCGGCCGAACCGGCGCGCGCCACGAACTCGCCCACCAACTGGTTGAGCCGCCGCTGCCGCTCCACATCGTCGCGCTTCACCTTCTGGTGACCGATGAACGTGCCGGTCCCCTGCTGGGTCTCGATCACGCCCCGGATTTCCAGCTCCCGGTAGGCGCGCATGACGGTGTTCGGGTTGATCGAGAGATCCACCGCCACCTGCCGCACGGTAGGGAGTTGGTCGCCGCCCGCCAGGGTTCCCGCCGCCATGCCGCCGGTGACCTGGTCGATAATCTGGCGATAGACGGGAACGCCGCTCCCCAGGTCCAGCCGGAATGCGAATGACCGCGATTGCTTCGCAGTGCTCATCTAGAATGATAGTGTACTAGTTTTATGATACAGTCAAGAGAATTCGGTGGGATAAGGCTCCCGCCTTGTCAATCCGAGCGAAGCTCGGACCCGCACAAGCTTCAGCGACATGGCTTTCCGGAATAAAATGGCGAGAACCGTCGGCCGCAGCCAAGGCGAGTCCGAGCTTCGCTCGGATTGACAAGGCCGGAGCCTTGTCCCACTGACAAGGCAGGAGCCTTATCCCACGTGCCGGCGCTCTTCACTCGTACCGCAGCGCCTCGATGGCGTTCACGCGCGCCGCCCGGGCCGCCGGCAGATACCCAGCGGCCACGGCTGCCAGCGCGAGCGCCAGCGAGGCTGCCGCCACCACCACGGGATCGTAGGAGTTGACCCCAAAGAGCTGGCTCTTGGCCAATTGCGCCAGCGCCAATGCGGCGGGTATGCCGATTCCCAGGCCGATGGCCAGAATCCACAGCATCTCCCGCATTACCATTCCCTGGATGCCGCCCGGGGCCGCGCCCAGGGCCATGCGAATGCCGATCTCCCGCGTCCGCCGCACCACGCTGTGAGCCATCACTCCATACAGGCCCAGCATGGCCAGCGCCGTGGCCAGGCCCGCGAAGGTCGCCGAGAGGTTCAGCACCAGCCGGTCGATGAATATGTTGCGACGCACCTGGTCCTCCATGGTGCGCAGCTCATCGGCGGGCAAGCCCGGATCGAGAGACCGCGCCACCCGCCGGACCTGCGCCATCACCCGATCCGCCGGGAGCGTCGAGCGCAGGTAGAACGACATCTCTCCAGCCCCTTTGTCCTGCCGCCAGGGCGTGTAGTACACGCGCAGCGGCTTCTCCTTCACCGCGCGGTAGTGGCTGTTCTTCACCACGCCCACAATTTCGATGTCGGGTATCGCCTTAGGCCCCCAGCCGACGGCGAACTTACGGCCCAGCGGACTCTGCCCCCCGAAGAAGTCCTTGGCGAACTGCTCGTTGACAATCGCCACCTTGGGCCCGGCCAGGTTGTCGCGCTCCGTGAACTCCCGTCCCATGACCAACGGAATCCCCATCTTCCCCAGGAAGCCTGCGCCAATCTCGTTCAGGCACGAGTTGGTGTCCCGCTTGGCGCCGGGTTGGAAACCCTCCACCGTGAGGGTGCTCATCCAGGTGCTGTCGCCGATCAGCGGGACCATCGCCGCCGCCACCCCGCTCACGCCGGGAATCGCCGCCATCTCGCTCTCCGCCCTCTCGAAAAGCGCCCTGCTCTGGTCCGGTTTATAACCGTTCAATTCGGGCGCCAGCCGGAAGGTCACCAGGTTCTCCGTACGCACTCCCAAGTCCGTGTGCATGAGGTTCACCAGGCTCTTCAGGAACAGCCCGGTGGGTACCAGAAGGATGGCGGAAACCGTCACCTGCGCGCACACCAGCGCCTTTCTGACGCGGGCCGCTCCGCGCGCCGAAGAGGCGTGCCCGGATTCCTGGTTCAGCACGCCGGCCGGGGCCGCGCGGGCCGCCTCCCACGCCGGGTAAAGCCCGAAAATCATCCCGGTGACGAACGAAACTCCCAAGGCATAGAACAGTACCGGCCACTGGAGCTCGGTGGTCAGAAAGTCCGCGGGCGCTCCGCTGTTCACCACCTGGGAAATCATCATTTTCAGAGTCAGCGAGCTGAGCACGACCCCCGCCACGCCGCCTGCGGCCGCCAGCAGCAGCGCCTCGGAAAGCATTTGCCAGGCGATCTCGCCGCGGCTGGCTCCCAGGGCGGCGCGAATGGCCAGTTCCTTACGCCGCTCCGCCGACCGCGCCAGCAGCAGGTTAGCCGCATTGGCCATGGCGATTAGCAAAACCATGGCGGTGGAGGCCAGCAGGATGAACAGGGGCGTTCTGCCCGCATCGCGGATTTCGCTGTGCCCCTGCCGTCCCTCGATCAGCGTCAGTTTGGAGGCTCGCAGGCGATTGAGCCCCTCCTTGTCGAACTGGCTGGCCTTGCCCTGCTCTTCCACGATTCCGCGGTACACCGAGTTCATCGGCCCGGCGGCCTGTGCCCTGGAGACTCCCGGTTTGAGCCGCGCCACCAGGTACAGCCAGTAGTCGTTCTGTCGTGTAGCCCCCTTCCAGTCCGGCGAAAGCAGCGTCTTCGTCGCCAGCGGCACGAACACGTCCGGCTGCTCTCCGAGCGTGGTCCCGTGGAAGCCCTTCGGCGCCACTCCCACAATGGTGAAAATCTGCCCTGCGATGCGCATGGGCTGGTTGAGCGCGCCGATCTGCCCGCCCAGCTTGGTTTGCCAGTAACTGTACCCCAACACGGCCACCGGGTTCCCAGCGCCGCGGTCGTCTTCCGGCGCGATGGTCCGGCCGACCACGGCGTTCACCCGCAGCACGCGGAAGTACCCACCCGAGACATACATCACCGACCCGGCCACGGTCTGGTTCCCGTACGCCAGGTTGGCGCCGGTATCCCGAAACGCCGCCACTTCGGCCAGGTCCCGCGGCTGGCGCTCCAGTTCCCGAAAACCGGGGTAGCTGAATACGTAGTCGGAATCTCCCGACTCGTTGTTGGATACGCTCCCGCTCTTGGGAGCGCCCGGCGTGGTGACCAGCGCCAGTTCCTCGGGCTTATCCACCGCCAGCGAGCTCAGCAGGATCTGATTCAGCATCGAGAATATGGCGGTGTTGGCGCCGATCCCCAACCCCAGCGACAACACGACAACCAAACTCAAAAGGGGAGCTTTCGAAAGGCTGCGAAGCGCGTAGCGTAGGCGAGGCATGGGTATTGTAGATGATACGTCGGCCGGGGCGAATCGTTCCGCCTATTTCTTGATAAACAGCGACAGCGCCATCCCGAATCCGATGGCGATGACGATGCGGCGGACCGCCGTCTGCCCGATCCGTCGCGCCACCCCCGCCCCGCCGTACCCTCCCGCGATGGCGGCCACCGCCATCAGCAGCACATACGGCCAATAAACCATCCTGGCCCAGATGAAGTACGCCGCCGCAATGCCGTTCACACTCCCTCCGAACACCACCTTCAGGCTGTTCATCTCGTGGATGTCGCGCAACCCCATGATGCTCAGCGCCGCCAGCATCAGAATGCCGATGCCCGCCCCGAAATAGCCCCCGTAGAGCCCCACCAGCAACTGGAAGAACAGAACCGAGACGAACCACGCGCGAGATTCGTGCCGCTTCCGCTCGGCGCTCCCCAACTTGCGCTGGATGGGCTCCTGAGCCATAAAAAGCAGCGTGGCGGACAGGATCAGGTAGGGAACCAGGCGGTCGAACGTGGCGGCGGGAGTGAACCGCAGTAAAATCGCTCCCGCCAGGCCGCCCACCAGGCTGGGGACGATGAGCGCCAAAAGACGCGGCTCGGCGCCGCCCAGCTCCCGGCGGTATGCCCAGCCGCTGCCCACCGTGCCCGGCCAGATGGCTACCGTGTTGGTAGCGTTGGCCGTCACCGAGTCGAGGCCTAGCCAGATCAGCGTCGGGAAGGAGACCAGCGTTCCGCCGCCGGCCACGGAGTTGATGGCGCCGGCCAGAAAAGCCGCTCCAAAGGCCACGGCGGTATGTGAAAAGTTCAAAGCTGGCGCAACGAGCGTCACTGGGGACCGAATAGCTCGCGGCGGCGATCAAGGGCGCGCCGGAGCGCAGGTGTGGGGTCGGGCGGGTCGAGAATGGCTTCGACGATCCGCCGCTGGTCTTCCATGGAAAGGCAGATGATCTCGTCTTGCTCGATGGTCCGGCATGCTGCCTCGCGTGAAGCCGCGGCCACGAAGGTAGATGCCTTTTCCATTCTTCCAATATACGGCAAGTCGCCGCGCTTGCCTTGGTGGGGCCGGGCCTTCTGGCCAGGCCCCACAGGGCTAAGGTGATTCCCCTATCACCATTCGGGGCCTTATATTCCCCAAACAACCGTGCAAATTCGCATTTTGGCGCCCTATTATGGTCTTTGCTTCCCTCCCGCGCCTAGAATGCATCCATGGCGCAATTCCAGATTCTGCAACCGAAGACTACCTACACGGGCTCCGCCATCGAGCCGCTCCAGAAAGGTCTTCCCAAGATCACCCAGTCGCTCTGCCCGGAATGCACGCAACTGATTGAAGCCAGAATCTTTGAGGACGCCGGCAAAGTGGTGATGGAGAAGCATTGCCAGGACCATGGCGACTTCCGCGACGTCATCTATTCCGACGCCAAACTGTACCTCAAAATGGAAGAGTGGAGCTTCGGAGACAACCGCGGCTTCTCCAACCCCGCGGTGACCAACGCGACCCGCTGCCCGGACGATTGCGGCTCTTGCAACATGCACACCAGCCACACCGCCCTGGCCAATGTGGACCTTACCAACCGCTGCAACCTGACCTGCCCGGTGTGCTTCGCCAACGCCAACGCCGCCGGATACCTTTACGAACCGGATTTCGAAACCGTCCGCAAGATGCTGCAAGCCCTGCGCGATCAGAAGCCGGTGGCCAACCGCATCGTGCAGTTCTCGGGCGGGGAGCCGACCATCTACCCGCGCTTCCTGGACGTGCTCCGGATGGCCAAGGAGATGGGTTTTTCCCACTTGCAGGCGGCCACCAACGGCATCAAGTTCACCAGCCTGGAATTCGCCGAGCAGTGCAAGGAAGCCGGCCTGCACACCCTCTACCTCCAGTTCGACGGCGTATGCGACGACGTGTACAAGCGCACGCGCGGCGAATCGCTGTGGGATAAGAAGCTGCAGTGCATCGAGAACGTGCGCAAGGCCGGGCTGAAGATCGTCTACGTCCCCACCATCGTGAAGGGGATCAACGAGCACCAGATCGGCGACATGCTGCGGCTGGCCCTGGAGTACATCGATTGTTCCAGCGGCATCAGCTTCCAGCCGGTCTCTTTTACCGGCCGGATCTCCCGCCATGAGCTCGAATCCAAGCGCTTCACGCTTTCCGATTTCGCGCACGCCGTGGAGCAGCAGACCGGCATCGCCCGCGCCCATGAAGACTGGTTCCCGCTTTCCTGCGTGACGCCCTTCTCCAAGCTTCTTTCGGCCATGCGCGGCGCGGAAACCACCACCCTGAGCTGCCATCCGCACTGCTCGCTGGGCACCTACCTGTTCGTGGACCAGAACCGCAAAGCCACCCCGGCCACCCGCTTTATCGACGTGGGCCCCATGCTTAAGGAAATGGACCTGCTGGCCCGCAAGGCCGGCAAGCGCCGCATGCAGTTCTTCACCAAGATCGAAGCCTGGAACAACCTGCGCAAGTTCTTCCACGAGGACCGCTCGCCCGAAGGCCTTACCTTCGACCGGTTCCTGCAAACCCTGCAAGGCATGACCGACAAGAAGTACGGCCGCGGCTCCAACGACGGCAAATTCACCTACAAGACCCTCATGGTGGCCGGCATGCACTTCATGGATTCGTACAACTACGACGTGGAGCGCGTGAAGCGCTGCATAATCCACTACGCCGCGCCCAACGGCCTGATATACCCCTTCTGCGCCTACAACTCGGGCCCCGTGTTCCGCGAAAGAATCGAGAAGCAGTTCTCGGTTCCCTTCGAGGAGCAGGAAGACATGAAGCTCCTGCAGGCCAAGTCCAGGCAGGGCTGCGGAACCTGCGTCGGCGAACCGGAACTGGTCTGATTCTTCCCCGGCCCGCACGACGTGTGGGGCCAAGCCTTCGGGCTTGCCGCCGGCCTTCCGGCCGGCGTTCCGCGGCATCTTGCGGCGCGCCAGGTTGACGCTCGGGAGCCGTCAACGGTACAGTAGAATTGTTCGCTTCCTTCCGTCCGGCAAGTCCCTATCGTCTAGCCCGGCCTAGGACATCGCCCTTTCACGGCGGTAACGCGGGTTCGAATCCCGCTGGGGACGCCAAGCCAGTTTCGCCTAGAATCCAGGGCGCTGTGGGGCTGCGCATCCGTCCCTGCACGTTTTCGGAGTGGTCCCCGGCTTTCCGGGTCTGCTTGACGGAATCACTCATTCGTCCTCACCCTTCATTGGCGCTCTGCACACCTTCACAAACTCAAAGCCGAGCGTAGTGAGGTGAAGGGTCGTTCTGTGCGTTAACCCAATTGTGTTCCACGATGGTGGATACTCTTCAACCTCGGCTGTACGTTCGGAAGCCAGCAAGCCGAGGCCTACCAAATTGTCGAGTGTCGAATTGAACTGAGTCTTTTGGGCCTCAACGACCTCTTTGCCAAACTCTTCATAGTCCCCCTCGGTCGTGCACCACCGCGTTGACGTCAGGCCGAGATTGCCATACAGGAAGCCCAGTTGATCAGCGGCGTGGCCGTGCAAAGCAATCCTGAGGGGCCCATCCTTCTGATCTTCTTCATAAAGGGCGTCGAGGAACTTCGCATCGGCGCTCGACAGGCGAGACAGAACCTGCGGGAACGACGGGTGTACAGGCCCTTCCAGAGCAGCATTCGCCAGCAACGCAGCCCAACGCTCTTGAAGGTAATCATCCTCTTCCAAGGATGCATATTGGAGTAAAGGCACAAGAGTCTTTATCGGCACAGGCCCAGGCTGTATTCTGGCCGCCTGCAGCATGTCCTGTGCCATTGACCAGATCTTGCCGCCAATCCGAGCCATCTCCTCGCGTATGAAGTCGGTTATCTGGGCAAATGGGATCTGGAGCGTAATGTTCACATTCCCGCCCGCTTGGATCTGGAGCGCGCCTTCACCGGCCTTCTGGGACTGGCTATCTTGGGCCATGCTTCGTGTCTTCACCTCCGATAGTGATCTTGCCGCCAGCCTGGATGTTTGTGGAGTGTGCGCCGGAGCGTTGCTTCTGCACGAGGGCAACTGAGCGTCTCGAAACCAGGCGACGAATGAGCCAGACGAAGCCGCCGAGAGCGAACACGCCGACTCCGCTAAAAACCCAGGCCCTATCCGCTCCAAAAATGTCAATCATCGCAGCCTCATTTCGTTCCATGGATCGCTCCCGCTTTGCTGGCCTTCGCTGCAAGGTAGTTCACAAACGCCGAACAGGATACCAACATGAATTTGGCGTCATCGAAATCGAGAGTCGATTCCTCCAAAAGTGCATGGCGGATTCCTTCGGCATCGCTGGTATAGCCATACAGGCTGCTGGACGATTTCTTCAGGGCCGAGTGCAGGGCGATGCCCTTCTCTTGCAGCTTATTTAGGGCTTGCCCCAGCGTGGCATCGTCCTGGCCGGTGATAATCTTGCACATGGCCTCCACGGCAGAGATGGATTCTTTGATTGAGTTTCGGTAGTCGGGCGATTTGCGGTCGGAAAACAGGACTACACCCCTCGCAATGTGCACGCGCACAGCCTGGAATGGCGTGGGCAAGTTGCTGGCGTCATGGACGGCCTGTAGTTCTTCTGTGTCGGTAATCTGAACCAATGTTGTACCAGAGAACCTCCACCCAGACATCTCGCGCCGGAGTATATAGTCGCAGAACGCTGGAAACTCGTGGTCACGGGCAAGTTGCGCAGAGATTCGTGCAATGGCCTCGACGAGATCGTAGACTTCATTCCAGGCCACCTTAAAGAAATGCCCTTTTAGATAGGTAAGAACGTCAAGCCCGCTATGGGGTATCTCGTCCGCCCGCAGTTTGAAGAAGTAACGCCAGAGTGCACCGACGAGCTGGTCCTCGCCTGGGTAATAGTACCTTTGGAGGAACTTCGAGAAGAGGCGATCATAGCTGCGGATTCTTGCCCAAATCGATCACTGATTCTCGCCTGAAACCGATCACCATTCCCGCCTGAAATCGATCAGTGTTCTCGCGCGAAATCGATCAGTGTTCTTGCGGGAAGTCGATCACTTTT
>Ga0181520_10005134_pt1 | contig 21130 bp, 14 predicted proteins | sample PEATcosm2014_Bin_29_FD_132451 | JGI IMG/M metagenome (GOLD analysis project Ga0181520, IMG submission 132451) | Peatland microbial communities from MTU Mesocosm Facility, Houghton, MI, USA - PEATcosm2014_Bin02_30_metaG | ecosystem: Environmental > Terrestrial > Soil > Wetlands > Peat | place... | reverse complement strand
CTCGGTGCTTGCCCCCGATTCTGCCGCCATCAATTTCAAATCGAAAAATGCGAGTTATACTCTATCCCGTGTAATATGTGATCGTTACAGCGAGCGACCCGGTTTTAGCCGGACACTACTGAGAGAAGATAGAGGACCGTCTCCATGAAGTTATCCGGTTGCACCGGGCATCCTGGCACGTTGACGATGGGCAAACCCGCTCTCGATTTCCAGTCCCATCCCAGATAATCGGCCAAGCCCATGCACCCGGTGGGGTTGCCCTCCATTGCGTGGATACCGCCATACGTTGCGCAGGTGCCGCAGGCAATCACCGCCAATGCCTTCGGAGCAAGACGATCGATCCACTCGTTTGTGGTGATCGGTTGCAAGGTGTGCGGATCCGTTCCCAGAGCCGCCCAGTAGCCTTCCTTTTTGATTTTCTCGTTGGGTATCGATCCCTCGATCACCAGGACGAAGGGGTCGAGTTTTCCCTGCTCGGCCTGATACCAGTGCTTGAGAAAATCGTCTCCACATTCGTACGCAAGCACAGGGTTATGAAGGTGGACCTTCGGCAAGCCGGGGATGGCGCCGAGCAGAACATCTTCGATGCTCGGCTGCGTTGCAGCGGTGATAGACACGGAGTCTCCATCGCAACCCAACCCCGCCGTCATCCAGACGATATGCACTTCCGCAGCTGCGGGTTTCTTCTGTGTCGATCTGCCGTGAGGCACTGTTTCCGTAGGCATGTGCGGATTCTCCTCTCAAGGCGACGAGCTGTGCCGATCAACTCTGGAAAGTTATCCACGACACGGTTCGTTCTGCCTCTGTCTGCTTTCGGTTGTGGCCTTGCAGTTCGTCTGTGACATTTTTCGACGCGGGCGATACAGAAACATCCGCGCGGAATTCGCCGACTGGGACATCTCAACAGAGTGCCAGCGAGACTCACAAGCGGGCGTGGCCTCATTCTGAATGAGTACCGGATACCCAGGATGGCATAGGGGAATCCCCGATAGGGAGCGCCGTACGGTGTCGATCGGAAGTTGGATTGGTGAAGTCTAGGAAGGTCTGTCGCTCAACTTCCATTGAATGGCATGTTGCATCAGTTCGCGCCCGGTACGAAGCGACAACTTTTCTTTGAGATGCGCCTGGTAAGATTCGACCATCTTCATGCTGAGGTGAAGCACGTCGGCAATCTGGCGCGTGCCAAGGCCCTCGCCAATAAGGCGGAACACCTCAAGTTCTCGATCGGAAAGCGCGGCGAGTCGGGAGTCGGTTTCAGCGGTGCGGCCGGACATATATTGTTGCAGGAGTTTGTTGGCCATTCGGTTACTCAAATAAATCTTGTCATCGAGGATGCGGCGCACCGCCACCAGCACCTGGTCGGTGGCCTCTTGCTTCATGATGTAGCCGTTGGCACGGGCCCGCAAGGCGCGTTCCGCATAGATTGACTCGTCATGCATGGAGAGAATCAGCACCGGCAAATCGGGGCACAGCGAGCGAAGGTTTTTCAGAAGATCCAATCCATCGGGACCGTTAAGCGAAATGTCGGCTATGACAATGTCGGGTCTGGATTTGGCGATGGCCTTCATGGCTGCCATTGCTTCTTCTGCTTCTCCACAGACGGTCAGGTCCGGCTCCCGATTGATCAGCATGGCCAGGCCCTGGCGCAACAAGGGATGATCGTCCACTACAAACACGGTCCTCTTGCGGACCCGTGCCATTTCTCGCACGTGGGAGACCTCCGTGGCATGCATCCCGTCATTCCTCCGGCAGCGGAAACCTGCAGGTCACAATGGTTCCGCGCATCTTGTCCCGTCGCACATCGAGCGCCCCGCCGATCATGCCTGACCGGTATTTCATAATCTGCAGTCCCATCCCCGGTCCTGCAATCGGCTCCGATATGCCTCTTTCATCGTCTTTGATTTCCAGCCGGCCCCAGCCGGACGTGGCACTCAGTTGGATTTGAATCGCGCGTGAGTGTCCATGCTTGATTGCGTTGTTCACTGCCTCCTGGGCAATGTGGTAGAGATGCGTAGCCACACTGTTGTCGTGAATCAAGACAGGCGCATCGCATTCAAAACGGCACGATACGCCGAACAGGTCTTCCACTTCAGCGGCGCATAACTCGAGCGCGGCCATCAGGCCCTGAGCTTCGGAAACAACCGGAAGCAAGCCTCTCGCTAACTCACGCGTCTTGTGAACCGCTTCATTGACTAGGGAAACAATCTTGGCGGCATCGCCGGTCTCGCGACTGTTCTTCTCTGCCAACCTCGCCTCGTGAACCTTGGCCATGAAGGCGATAGCGGTCAGATGCTGTCCGAGGCCGTCATGCAGATCCTGACCGATGCGCCGCTGCTCGCGCGCACTGATGTCGAGAATGGCCTTCTCCAGTTGCTTGCGCTCTGTAATGTCTATTCCAGTGGCAATAATGTAACCGGAGCTTTCTCCGTTGGCAGGCAAGAGCGTCGTGGTCCAGGCAATCAGGCGCCGGTCTCCATGGCGGGTAACCCAGGACGTCTGGTAATTCTGCGGCAGCAGATCCGTGCGCAGCAATTCAAAAACCGACTTGAAGCGTTCCGCTTCTTCCGAAGGAAGCAATAACTCCCAGAAGCACTTTCCCTGGACCTCCTCCTGCGAGTAGCCGCTGGTCAATTCGCACGCCGGGTTGAATTGCTGAATACGGCCGGCATCGTCGAGCACCAGCACCAGGGCGCCCACGGTGTCCAGAATTGCCGAAATGAAATTGCGTTCTTCTTGCCGTTCCACTTCAATTCTTTTCAGGTCGGAGATGTCGAAAGCCACTCCATGGATGAACCAGGGACGACCGTCTTCTCGTCGCTTCATCCGCGCGTCGCATTGAAACCAGATCACGCGCCCATCGCGTGCAATGAAGCGATAGGCCGTCAGCAGCGGTTGTCCTGAGTGGAACAGGCTGGCGGCCTCCTGGCTCCAGCGCTGCTTGTCGTCGGGATGAATGTGCTCGAACCAGCGGGCCGGATCTTCCAGCCACTCTTCGGGCCGGTAGCCAAGAGCCGCTTTAATCTGCGGGCTTGGATAGGCTTCGCTGATGCCGCGATCGAGATAGACCATGAAAACTACAGCCGGTATCTGCTCAAGGAGGGCGCGGTACTTTGCCTCGGGGCTGGGCGCCTGCCAGTCGTGGGTCGCTTCCGGTTCATGACCGAACACCCGGTGCAGCTCTGAGCAAGGCTGCGTTACCGGCGCATCGGCGGCTTCGGGCAGCCCTTCCCTTCTCTGAAGGGAATCTGGATTATGCCAAGGCTTCTGAGCAGGTTCCACGAAGGAAGACATGTCACACTCCTGGCTCCGCGTTCTGCGCGCGGTACTCTCCCTATAGAGTTCTTCTGGAATTAATTGGTTGTCCTGGAGCGTCGGGGTTTTTGGGCCAAGCTGGACCGTGGTCGACACTGACACGGAGGAGCGGCGAAATTGGGGGAAGCCGGTGTCAAGGCCGGTGTCTGGCAAGCAGAGCTATTCCGCCTTCATCAACGTACCGATCAGCGAATCCCTGACCCCGTTGGCCATGCTGTCCACATTGCGCATTACCCTGACCCAGACGTAGACCGCGACGGAAGAGAACAACAGGAAGATGGGCACGGCCAGCCAATGCTCGTCAAAGAGCCAGCACAGGGCAAAAACGACCGCACCGACCCCGATCATTCCAAGTTGGACGAGAAGGCTGAGCAACCCGTTGGCTTGCGAACCGCGCTGGCGCGAAATTCGTCCTGGGTTCAGACGATAGGGCATCTTGAGCGAGAAGATATTGCCGGCCGCCAGGTTGCCGGGCAATGAAAACAGCAGCCATGCCCCAGTCGCCGCCATCACCGCGACGTCGGGCATGCCCAGGCGCAAGATGGCCAAGACCCATGCGAAGAACGCCACCAGCACAAACAGCACCGAATGGAACAGGTTCTTGGCCAGCATCACGGTGCGAATCGGCGTGGGCGACAGAAAGTACAACTGAATGCCTGCGCCCTCGGCGCCCAGGTTGTTGTAAAACATCTGCGTGAAGCCCAGTTGCGCGTAAACCATGCAAATCGGCAACGCCAGCGGGAACCCATGCCCAGGCGCACCGCCGCCTTTGTTGAAGATGCCGGAGAACATGAGCACCAGCAACAGCGGCGCGCCAATGGCGTACAGCAGCGGCAAAGTCCGCATCAGGCTGCGGATTTCCTTCTCGATCACTGCCGCAATGGGACCGGAGCCAACCGCGCCGTTTTTTTCCACCGCCGCTTTCCGGGCAGCCTTCTGCCTGGCCACCGGCGCTTTCTTGACTGCCGGAGCCTCGCCCAGGCTTTCGCCGCGATACTCGGATTTGAGCCGCAAGGCGAGGGCGCCACCCGCGGCTAGCACCCAGAATCCAAGGCCACCCAGTTGTTCGAGGCCAGTCTGTGGATCTTGTTCTCCGGCCCGCCGCACAGCCAGCGCCGCCAACCCCGGCGGTAGCCACTCCTGAACCGCATTGATTTTGGTCAGCAATGGGCCGTATTCGGCTTTCATCTTGCGGAATTCCGACGCACTGTGTGGTCCTTTGCCAAACCCCTGATGGCGAAACGCCGGATTGAGAAAGTTCAGGCTCAGCATGGCCAGCATGAACACCATGCCCAGAATCTCCCGCGTCTTCCGCTGCTGAAGCCAACGATCGATCCAGGCAAAGATCGACCGCACCAGCAGTATGTTGAATGCCGCAAAGACCGCCAGCGCCAGCGCCGTCCAGCCCATCAGATCGGGCCGCGCCAGGGTCGTTCCAACCAGGATGCCCAGGCAGAACAGCCCGCCCAGAACGGTCGAGATGTCTGCCAATCCGAAGACCACATAGAGCAGGAAAAACGAGCCGAAACGCACCGGAAAGCGCAGCAGCACGGTCAGGTCGAACTGCTCCTGGAACGAGGCCAGCATGATCGGAACAATCTGCCAGATCAGCAGTACTACCCAGAACAAGATGGGCAGGTAGCTCCATTTCTCGTCCGAAACCAGGGCATAGGCTCCCAACCCGGCCATGCCGCCCAGAAAGAGGCCGCCTACCAGGTAAAAGATGTAGCTCAAAGTGCGCGCGCCCAACTCGAAGACGCCCTTGTTCGAGCGCAGGCTGTTGCGCAGCATAGCCCAGCGCAACCGTCCGAGCGCCGCATATTGCGCGCGCGCCTCGGCGCCCAACACGCCACCCGAGGCTGGTCTTGGAGCGCCGGTCCCGGTTATGCCAGCCATGACAACTCCTGGGCCGGTTCCTGCTGGCCGCCCGCGCCGACGATGGCCAGAAAAATCTCTTCCAGCGTGAGACGCTGTTCCTGCTCTGCCCCGGGCAGCGTTGAGGCAACACCGGCGCGCAGATCCTCGAGCGAGCCGTTGGCCACCAGTCGCCCCTTGCTGATAATAGCCACGTGGCTGCAGAGCCGCTCCACAATCTCCAACACGTGCGTGGTCAGAAAGATAGTGGCGCCGCGGCCGATCATGCCCATCAGCATCGACTTCAACATCCCGGCGGCAATGGCGTCCACGCCCTCGAACGGCTCATCCAGAAACAGCACCTTGGGCCCGTGTATAACCGCCGCGGCCAAGGCCAGCTTTTTCTGCATCCCATGGGAAAAGTCGGTCACCATCTTGCGGTTCTCGTTGGCCAGTTGCATGAACTCCAGCAACTCCTGGGTGCGCTCGTTGGTCGTGGCGCGGTCCAGGCCATACATGCGACCCACAAAATGCAGATACTCCGGGGCAGTCAAGCGCCCCAGCAGCGCCATGCCTTCCGGCACCACGCCGATCTGCCGCTTCAGGTCCAGAGCCCCGGCGCCGAATGGCTTTCCCAGAATCTCAATGGATCCAGCGCTCGGCTCCAGCAGACCGGTAAGCATCTTGATGGTGGTGGACTTGCCCGCCCCGTTCGGCCCCAGAAAGCCAAAAAATTGCCCCGGAGCCACGCTGAGCGTGACATCGTCCACAGCCGTCAGCGCGCCGAAGCGCCGGGTGAGCCCATGTGTTTGAATCGCCGCAGTTTCCATGTGCCGCCAGCATAGCAAGGTTGGCCTATGGAGTAAAACCGGAGGAGCGGTCGCCCCTCTAGAAAGTGGTTCCCGCGGCGCTGCCTCTCATCTCATTTGACTTGTCGCCATGACACTGGCGGCAGAATTGCGCGGTCTGGTTTGACAGGGGGTTGGTGTCCTTGGGGTTATAAGGGGCACGCAGGAAGAACATGGTGGCGTAGTTCCCGGCGGGCAATCCTGACGTCGAATCGTTGGTCACTTTCACTACATTCATCGAATGCTGGTCGTGACAGGTGGTGCAAACCACCACGGCGTTATTGCTGTAACTGCCAGGCTGCACAAAGAATCCATAGTTCTTGACGAACCTGCTGGAAGCTTCGCCGTTCATGCTGATCACGCCGTTGGCCTGGGTACAGTCCCAATGAGCTGTGCCGCCGCAATTGAGTTTGGCATTCAACCCCACGGGATGCTCGTTGACGTAGTTTCCAGCGCCGCCGCTGGTGGTTCCGAGCAGCGTTGGAATGGAGTTTCGATTCGGGTAGGTCGCGGGCAGACTCTCGTAGACCTGGTTCCTCATCATGGCGCTCGACGCATAATTGCCGTCGTGGCAGGTCAGGCAAGCGAGCATGCCGGCAGCATCGGGTGTCTTCGCCGAAATGCCGCTCGGCAACACTTCGACAAATTTGCCGCCTCCTGTAACGATCGTCTTCCCATACAAACTGCCTGCATCTTCGCCCCAAAGAGCAACATTGCCCGTGCCGCCGCCCAAAGTTCTGGCATTTCCAATGCTGGTTGTGCCGCTGTGCGGTGCGTGACATGCCGTGCAACCGCGGCCATAGTTGAGATGGGCGCCCAGAACATCCGTGGAGGAGGCGCTGCCGGTTTGGGCTGCGGCAAAGCCTGCACTTGCGCAAAGAGTCAGGGTCACGAAGAAAAACCGGTTCATAAGAATGTGCCTCATTATGTGTTATTCGGCGCACAGAAACCCGCGACGCCAGTTATCGATGCCGGAAGGTTGACCTTCGTGCGGATTTGGCTCGCTGGGTACAGCTTTCCCGTGCCGGAATCCAGAATCCGCAAAAAAGGTACGTCAGAGCATGGGTCGCAGAGGCTTTTCGACGCAACAAAGAGAGGTCCGCTGCGGGACCTTGTATCGCTGCGAGTGGGGAGAGGCTGTTGGCCGAGGCGGTAGAGGCGCTGAGTGTCTCAGCGTTTGCTCGTCGTGGGTGAACAGCTCAGCAAAAACCGCTGCACGCCACTGGATCCGGCATTGAGGCCAGCCGCATCTGGCGTAAAGCGTTCGTTGCCGGCGTCAGCATGATCGCGCCAGAACGATCGGTCTTTTGCGACAGAAGCAACGTCAACCAATCGACGATGCAGCCTCGATCGCCAAGCCGGCGCGCTGCATCTTTGTGCAGCGTCTACGGCCCTTCTCAAAAACCATGACCATTCTGGACGCCAAGAGACGCTGTGTCAAGGAACCGAAGTGTGCCCTTCAGGAGCTAAACAGGCTCAAGACAACCAGAGCGATCTCTTACGCTACATCCTCGCCGTGCGCCAGGCCGAATTTCTTCAACTTGTAGCGCAATGCATCCCGGCTGATGTCCAGCAGTTTCGCAGCATTGGTCTGGTTGCCGTTCGATTGGCTCATGGCCAGCTCAACCATGGAGTGCTCCACTTCTTCCAGCGACGTTCCGCCTTCCGGGATATAAAGCCGCGGTAATGTTCGTCCATTGGGCAAGCTGCGGCCACCGTCGGCCGGCGAAGTGCGCTCAAACAGCGTTCTGCCCCCCGACTCACCCACGGAAAACGGCAGATACATGGGACGCAGAAACGGGTCGTCTTCCAGAATCATTCCGCGCTCGATGGTGTTCCTCAGTTCGCGAACGTTTCCCGGCCAGTTGTGGCTCAGAATCAGATGGCGGGTGTCGTCGGTAATGCCGCGAACGGCTTTCTTGAACCTGCGGTTATAGCGATCGATGAAGAACTCCACCAGGGGGAGGATGTCTTCTTTTCGATCGCGCAACGGAGGGATGAAGATGGCAATGATGGCCAGGCGGTAGTAGAGATCCTGCCGGAACTGGCTTTCGCGAACCGCCTTTTCCAGATCGCGGTTGGAGGCGGCGATGACGCGCACATCCACCTGCATATCGCGAATGCCGCCGACGCGGCGAATTACCTGATCTTCAAGCACGCGCAGCAGCTTGGCCTGCAGCAAGGGCGAAAGCTCGCCGATTTCGTCCAGGAACAGCGTCCCCCCATCGGCCGCCTCGAACAGGCCCTTTTTCATCTGTTTGGCGTCGGTGAAGGCGCCCTTTTCGTGCCCGAAAAGCTCGGCTTCCATCAGTTGCTCCGGGATGGCGGAACAGTTGATGGCGACGAACGGTTTTGCGTGCCGGGAGCTTTCGTAGTGGATAGCCTTGGCGATAAGGTCTTTGCCCGTGCCGCTTTCACCTTGAATGAGGATGGTAGAGGCCTCGCAGGACGCCACCTTTTTGACAAAGTTCATCAACTCCGTCATTTTGGGCGAAACACTCACCACGCTGTCGTAACCAACTTCGCGGCGCGCCTCGCCGCGCGGCGGTTGGGCGCCGTTCCGCACACTGGTGGCCTCGAGCGCGCTCTTGATCACCACATGTAACTCATCGAAATCGATGGGCTTGCCCACAAAATCGTAGGCCCCGAGCTTGAGGGCGGCCTTGACGTCGTCAAGCTGGGGATCCGCGGTAATCATGATCACCGCGCGGGCATCGCCGGCCTTCTTCAGTTGGTCGAGAACCTCGATGCCGGTCAGGTCCGGCATGCGCACGTCGAGCAGGACCAGGTCGGGGGATTCCTTCTGCGCCAGCCTCAGTCCGGCCTCACCCGCATCGGCTTCAATCACTTGATAGCCCCATTCTTCGCATTTCTGGCGGAGCGACCAGCGCACAAGGCGTTCGTCATCGACGATCAGGATTTTCTCAGCAAGCATCGGCATTCTCATTTCCTACGTAAGCAAGCCAGCCTGTCTTGGCAGTTCAGCTTTCACCGGTTTGTTTGAGGTCTGGGGAGCCGGTGGTCCATGGGGGGCGGGAAGCCGTCTGGAGGTGTGATTCCCGGCACATCCTGGACTGGTTCTATTAGAGGACTTGGTGCCTGAATAATAATGTGATTCAAATCACTCGTAAAGCCAGGCCAAAGCGAAGGCTAGGCTCCTGATGCCAGGAACGGAGGGTGGGGAGTCGATTTATGGTAGTTAGCGGCTGGGCGAATGAATGCGGAACGAGACGCAAGCTGCTGAATCGACAACGGATTCTGCCCGGCTCCAGCACCGGCGGGCACCATCGTCCCAGCTAGTCGGTTTCGACAGACTCTAGCTCCGCCGCGGGCACGCTAAAGGGGAGCATCACTTCGAAATTGCTGCCCTTGCCCAACTCGCTTGTCACGTTGATGCGGCCGTGGTGGTCTTCGACGATGCGGCCCGTCAGCGAAAGCCCCAGCCCGGTGCCGTTGCCCCGGGTCGTGTAAAAGGGTCGGAATATCTGCGGCAACTGGTTTTCGGGGATGCCGCGTCCTGTGTCGGCGACCAGGACGCTGGCGCAACCGTCGTGGGAACCCAGCACCACCCGCACGGTGCCGGCGCCCTCGATGGCCTGGACCGCGTTGAGAAGCAGGTTGAGCAATACCTGGTGAATCTGATCGCTGTCGTGTTCTACCTCGGGAAGGTCGGGCGCCTTTTGGAGTTCGATCTTGATGGGTTGGGAGAGCACTTGCTGGCGGGCCAGCATGACGGCATGTTCCACGGTGGTGTTGAGGTTGCTGCGCATCATCCTGGGAGGATGCGGGCGAGCGGTTTCAAGCAAATCGGTGAGGATGCGGTTGATCTGGTTGATCTCCAGGCGCACATCCTTCACCATGCCGCGCGCTGGGCTGGATTCGGGCAGATCGCGCCCGATGATTTCAATGACGCCGGCAATTCCGGCCAGCGGATTGCGGATTTCGTGGGCCAAACCGGTGGCAAGCTCTCCCAGCGTTGCCAGGTGTTCGGCGCGAGACATTTGTGTGCGATGCATGGTCTCAATCTCCTTGCGGCTTTCGCGCAACTGCTGCATCATGTGGTTGAAATTGCGTCCCAGATCTCCGATTTCGTCATTGCGCCGGGAGAAGCTGACTGCAACATCCAGATCTCCTTCGCTGATCAACCCGACTTTTTCCTGCAATTCGACCATGGGGCGCTGAATCAAATAGGCCAGAGCGCCAATCGAAACTCCGCAGATGAGCACCGCTCCTGCCGCTGCCACCATCAGCACCGCATGACGCTCAGGGTCCCGAAACGACATGGTCGCCAGGGTGAGCAGCAGAAGACCCGCCAGCAACACCAGGACTACGGGCAAGATTGCTTTAAGCTGCCAATTGACGCGGACTGTATCCAAATTGAAATCCTCCCCCGGTTGGAGCGTCGAACCGGCTCCCTATCCCCCCGCATCGAAGCCGTCCCCGGCATCGAGGATCTCCAGGACGAGCGGGGAGCGGCGCGTTTTGTGAATGAAGCATTGAGATTCCGGAGCCATTTCATTTTCCCGTTTGAGAGACAACATGCATGTGGCGCACCACACTGAGTGGCTACCGCAAACAAAAGATACTAAGCAGCTTAAATAACATTGAGTCACTACACACCCAATGCGTTTTGGGCTAAATCACGCAGCAAGGGCGAGTTTCACGGCGTTTTGACCCAGTCCTGGACGGCGTATTGATGCGATTGCCCTGCCCTTCAACGGTTCGTGGCCGCGGCGGTTCCGGAAATCGGATATTGGACCCTTCTGTCGGCATGGGCTATGCTGCAGCAATGACTCCCCGCCGCTCTCTGGGGCATTTGACCGAATCCGCTGCGGCAGAACGCCCAACATGGAGTCCAAATCACGGTCAGAGGATTCTGTGCCGAAACCAACGGGATCGCCAACTTGTTTTTGTTCAAACGGTTACGCGCAGGCAGCAAGACTCGACCGGCCTCTCCGATAACGGCAACGCTCGTGCAACAGGCATTCTTCGGAGGCCGCATGACACTGCTCCATCTTCGCGTCTGGTTCGGCGGGACGATCGCGAACCACGGCGGTCGCAGGCTTGGTTTACAGATCTGGATTTGCATTGTCTTGCTCGGTTTGCTGGCCAGACCGGCAGCCGCAGCGGTCCATCCGGTGCAACTGGACAAGAATGTTGACGCCGCCAAGTGCGTCGAGTGCCACAAGCAAAAGACCACGGGCAAGTCGGTGCACTCGGCCATGGCCATGGGCTGCCTGAGCTGCCATGAGGTCCGGGTCGACAGGGGCACGACGCGCATCAAGCTCATCACCGCGACCCCGGCTGCCCTGTGCATCACCTGCCATGCCGACAAAAAGGCTGCGGATATCAAGGGCACCGTGCATCCTCCCGCGATGCGCGATTGCCTTGCCTGCCACGACGCGCATAGCAGCGACAACAAGAACCAGTTGCTGAAGCCCATGTCTGGCGGCGAAAAAGAAAACCTCTGCGGCAGTTGCCATTCAAACCTCTTGACCGCGCCGGAAAAAGGCAGCCTTCATGCCGCTCTCGAAATGGGCTGCGACACCTGCCACCTGACCCACAAGACCGGCCCGGAGCCAACGGCAGAGAACCGGTTCCACCTGACCAAGGCCGCCCCCGCGCTTTGCCTGGATTGCCACGATGCGAAGGATGCCGGGCTTCAGAAAGCTCACCAGAACCAGCCTTTCGCTACCTCCAACTGCCTGGAGTGCCACGATCCGCATAAGTCGGACTCGCCCAAGCTGATGGCGAAGTTCATGCACGCGCCGTTCGCCGACAAAAACTGCGAAATGTGCCATGCTCCGGCCAAAGACGGAAAAGTGGTATTGACCCAGCCCGACGCCAAGGCCCTTTGCGTAACCTGCCATGACGACAAGGCCACGCAGATCGACAAAGCCAAGGTGCCGCATCCCGGCGCTGCCGGCGATTGCACGGATTGCCACAGTCCGCACGCCAGCAACCAGCCCGGGTTGCCGAAGACCGACTCGGTCGCCATCTGCCTGGGATGCCACAGCGACGTAGCCGACGAGGGCAAGAAGGCCTTTCACCATCAGCCGGCCTTTGTGCAGGGCTGCTCCACCTGCCACACACCGCACGGCGGCGACAACGATCACCTGCTGCGTCTGCCGGGTAATGCACTTTGCCTTGAGTGCCACGGTCCGCAGGCTGCCCCGCAAAAGGTTGAAGGCGAGAATATGCTCTCGATCTTCAACGGCGCGGTGAAGTTGCCCGACGACTATTACAAGAAAAACAAGGTGGCGATTCTGCCCCTGCGCTTTGGCCTGGGACATCCGGTGGAGTATCACCCCGTCTCCGACGTCATGGACCCGGCCAACCAAAGCAAGGTGCTGACCCCGCTAAGTTGCCTCTCCTGCCATCAGCCGCACGCTTCGGCGCAGGCCGATCTGCTGGTAAAAGACCAGACCAACAACATGGCGTTCTGTGACAGCTGCCACAAAAACAGAATCGACATGAAGCAGACGACTTCCCCTGGGAAATAACTGGAGTTCAAGATGTTACGCTTCCTCATCAATCCGACGCGCAACCCCAAGCCGCTCGCGTTGTTCCTGTTAGTCGCTCTCGGTCTGGCGATGCCCTTTGCCGCCCACGCCGACAAGAAAAAGAAGGCCGCCCCGGCCCCCGTCCCAGCGCCTGAAGTGGGCCCGCGGAAGTTTCCATTCGACCCCACCAAGCTGGTGTGGCCCAGCCCGCCCAACATCGGCCGCGTGCGCTGGCTCAATTACTTTGCCGGGGTAAAGATCGACTACACGCCGGTTGCAACCACCAAGCCCAAGCCGACCTGGATGGATAGGCTCGCGGGCGGCCAGTCTCAAGATGAAAAGTTCAACCCCAAGACCTTTCCCTTCCAACTGATCGGACCCTATGGCATCGCCGTCGATTCCAAAGGGCTCTTATACGTGGCGGATCAAAAAGTCGGGGCCATCTTCATCTTCAACACAGAGACGCGCGAAACCAAGCTGATCCGCAACGGCTATGAAGCCCATTTCGGCTGGATCAACGGCCTCGCCATCGATGACGACGACTCGCTGTTTGTCTCCGACGGCAAGATGCGCAGGGTATTGGTCTTCAATTCTCTACATGAAGTAACTAACCAGATCACCGAAGGGCTCGTGGATCCGGTGGGCATTGCGCTCGATACAGAGAATCGCTTTCTGTATGTGGTCGACACCCAGCAGGACCAGGTGATTGTGTATGACGCGGACACTTATAAGTTGCTGCGCCGCATTGGAACCGGCGGCAAGAATCATTACCTGACTACGCCCGGAGACTTCGGCGCGCCACAGGGCGTGGCTCTGGACAAAGAAGGCAACGTCTACGTGACCGACACCCTCAACAACCGCGTTGAGATCTTCGATGCCGACGGAAACTTCATCAGCTTGTTTGGCAAGCACGGCGATGGGCCAGGATATTTTGCCCGTCCAAAGGGCATTGCCATCGATAGCGACGAGCACATCTGGGTCGCGGACGAAATGACCGACCGGCTCCAGGTGTTTAACCGTGAGGGTCAGTTACTCACTTACATCGGGCTCGATCACGGCGAACTTCCAGGCCAATTCAAAGCTCTGGTGGGCGTGGCCATCGACAAGCAAAACCACGTTTACACCTCGGAGCAATACCCGGGCCGTGTGCAGATGTTCCAGTACGTGACCGACGCCCAGGCCGCAGCCGACAAGATCCGGCATGAAGAAGAATTGCGGAAGGCTGCCGATCTGCGCGAGAAAACCAAAGCCGCGGCGCCTGCAGCCAGCCCCGCTGACGCGCCGGCTCAGAAGTCCCCGGATGCGCCCGCGCAAAAAGACAGCGGTCCTGCCAAGGCGCCTGGGCAGTAACTCCTTCCCCTTCGCTTGCCACACGTTTCCGGCGGCTGAAGAATCGGCTACCGGAAGCGCCTGTTTTCTGCAGACTGCCGCAGTTGATCGAAGGAAAAGTCTCCGCCGCCCAGCAGCCCAATAGCCATCAGTCCCAGTAACATGCAGAAATCGGTGCGCGCCTCGTGCATGGCCGGCCAGAACCCTTGCTTGAGAAACATCGGGACTTTGGTGGTTGCAATCGCCACGGCAATGTCGATCAACAACGGCACGGTGGCCGCCAGTGAATACAGGCCAACCATCAGCAGCGCGCCGCAAACAATTTCGACGACGCCGACAAACGGGCCCGTGAATTGCGGCGCTGGGATCCCAATCTTGGCAAAGCGGCCTGCACCCAGTGCTTCGGGGAAAAGGAACTTCTGAATGCCTTCGGATAGGAACACCCATCCGACCAGCAAGCGCAACAGGAGGAGACCCCACGCATTTCGCATTTGAGAATAGAAAGTCTCCATACGTTTCCCTCCCCCTGCCCAGCGTAATCGAAAGCGAGGAGAAATGGTCCGGCGAATTGCAAAGCCGATTCAATCGCCGCACGCTACGCTTCAACAGTTTGGGCAGCCTGCGCAGCCGCCACTCTCACGCCGCGCAGATCGATCTTTCCCGTTCCTAACATTGGAAGCGCCGCCACATGGAAGAACTGATTGGCACGTGGCTTCCACAACGCGGGCAGATCGCACTGCGGCAGTTTTTCGAGCACCGGCGATAGCTTCTCAACCGACAGAGTGGTGAGGACGACAATGCGCTCACCCTTCTTTTCGTCTGGAAGCGCGGTCACGGCGAACACCTGCTCAGTTACTCCGGCCAGATCGTGCAGCTTGTCTTCAATCTTGATGTGTGGAACCATCTCTCCGCCAATCTTTCTGAAGCGCGAAAGGCGATCCGTAATGGTCAGAAAACCGTCCTCTTCCATCAACGCCACATCGCCGGTTGTGTACCAGCCGTCGTGCAACACTTCGGCGGTCTTTTCCGGTTTGCCCAGGTAACCTTTCATCACGTTGGGGCCCTTCACCAGCAGCATTCCCGCAGTACCGGGCGCCACCGGCTCACCGGTATCGAGATCCACAACCTTCACCGAAACGCCGGGCAGCGGATGCCCAATCTTGCCGCGCCGTGCGCCCACTTGCCGGAATCCTGGAGCGCGGAAATCGCGGCCATTCACAGTAACAACCGGCGAACATTCGGTGCATCCGTAGCCTTCAAGCGGACGAATGCCGAACGTATCTTCAAAGGCCAGCGCAACGCGCTCAGGCAGTTTTTCTGCGCCCACCAGAACATATTGAAGGCTGCCGAAGCTCTCCGGAGAACAGCGTCGCATGTAGCCTTGCAGAAAGGTGGGCGTGGCAATCAAAAAGGTGACACTGTACTTCTCTACCAGGCCGCCGATAACTTGCGCGTCCAGCGGATTGGGATGGTAAACGACGCCGACGCCATTGGTTGCAGGCATCCACAGGGCCGCCATGAATCCAAAGGAGTGGAAGAACGGCAGGATGCCGAGGATCTTGTCGTGCCCATCGAGCATGAACACTTGCGACACCTGCTGAATGTTGGCCATGATATTGAAATGGGTCAACATCACGCCTTTGGGTTCACCCGTGCTTCCACTGGAGAAAATCACCGTGGCCAGCCGATCGATGGCAGGCAGGTTTCTGTCGTCTGTTCCAGGGACACGGGCCGATGCCGGCTCGGTGTCTTTTGTACGCAGCGAACCGCGCAGCAACGCCGATGGAATGAGCCACGCAAACGCGAGCGCCGGCAGCTTCTCGCTGAAACGCGGAGCGGCCAGCGCGTCTTCAAGGAAGAGAGTGCGGCCGGGAATGACGAGATTGGGAAAGCGCTCGACGAAAGCCTTTGAGGTAATGACCACATCCACGCCACACTGCTGCGCGCACGAGGCGATCACGTCGCTCGACGAGGTGTAGTTCAGATTGATGGGAATGCGGCCAAGCAACATGAGCGCATAGTTGGTCAGCGCTGCGCCAACCGATGGGGGCAGCAACATGCCCACCATGTGTTGCCCTCCGATTTGATTCCGCAGTCTGCGCGCAATGAACATGGTCTTGGTCAATGCGGCGCCGAAGCTGACTTTCGGCGTTCTGCCGTCGGCCATCATGAAGCGCAGAGGATGACGCCTGGCCGTCCTCACAAACGCGCGATCGAGCGTCTTCATGCGGCTCTTGCGGCGTTGGAAGGCATCGGCTTGCAGTTCCTGCACCGCACTGCGCACTTGGATGGCCGTGGACGTGGGTGGCATGGGCGAGCCAAAACTCACTGTCACCGGATACGGAATTCTCCGCGGCATCTTCCACAGAAAACGGCCGCGCTCGAAGCTGAAGATGCTGCCCCATACGCCGTCGAGGTTCACGGGAACGATGGGCACTTCGACGCCCTTCATGATGCGCTCCAAACCGCGGCGGAATGGAAGCATCTGGCCGGTGCGCGTGATTTGTCCTTCGGCGAAGATGCAGACCACTTCGTCCTGGCGCAGCGCTTCGCTGGCCGTGTGCAACGAACGAATCATGTCGCGCGGCCGCTGTTCGCTGGAGATGGGAATGGCCTTCATCATCTTCGCGAACGGCTTCACGATTTTGTGCTCGTAGATTCCCTTGTACATGAGAAAGCGGATCGGCCTGTCCGTCGAGGCAATCAGCAACGCCGCATCCACGAACGACATGTGATTGCACACCAGCAGGGCGCCGGTCTTGTCAGGGAAGTTATCGCGCCCCATGACTTTGACGCGATAGATGGAGTGCGTGATGAAGAACAACAGCAGGCGTCCGAACCACTCCGGCAACAGGATCAGGACATAAGCTGTTCCCGCTGCGGTAATCATGGAAGCCGCAACAATCACTCCGCGCGGATCGAGGTGAACATACGCGGTGAAAACATAGTAGACGCCGGCGGAGATAGCGATTCCCACGAACGAAAGAAGGTTTGCCGCGGCGATGATGCCGCCCTTGTCTTCTTCCTTGGGGCGATGTTGAATCAGCGCATTCACGGGCACCGCAAAGAACCCGGCCCAGAAGCCCAGCGAACCAAGCAGGAGCGCCGAACCCAGCAGGCCGTAGTGCGACGTGCCCAGCAGAAGGCCCGAGCAGGTCATGCCGATGGAGCCCAGTGGAATGAGGCCGTACTCGATCTTGTTTCCGCTCACCAATCCGGCAATCATGCTGCCGATGCCAATGCCCACAGCCAGCGTGGCGTTCAAATAACCGGTCTTGGTCTGGCCGATATGCAGCACATCGGGCCCGTAGACCACGATGGTTGAAAACAGCAGCGAACCGAGAAACCAGAAGTAGGTGTTCCCTGCCACGGCCAGGAACAGCGGAGGGTCCTGCCGCATCAGCTTGATCTGGTGGCCGAGGTCTCCAAAGATGTTGGCGCGAAATTTCTTCTGCGGCGCGGCGGCGGGAACACGATCCACACCGAAGCTTGTCAGCAGCCCGATGCAGGCAAGACCCACCAGCGCATAGCCCGCATAAATCTCATGCCCATGGAAGCGCTCGGCCATGGTAGCGCCGGTGACCGTGCCGACGATAATAGCCAGGAAGGTGCCGAGTTCGATGACTCCATTGCCCCAGGACAGCCGCTTGGCGGGCAGCAACTCGGGAAGAAGTCCATATTTCGATGGCCCGAACAGCGCCGCTTGCGAGGCCACCAGGGTGAGCGCGATCAGCGAGACGGTGAGCGAGTGAGTCGCCAGGCCGGCCGTAGCCACCACCATCGAGCCGATCTCCATCCCCTTGGTCCAGATGGTGATGGTCCGCTTGCTGAACCGATCGGCCAGCCACCCGCCGGGCATGCTGAAGAGCACGAACGGGATCGAAAACATCAGCGTGACCATCGAAACGAATGTCTCTCGCTCGTTCCGGGCCAACCCCATGCCCACAATCATTGAGAGCAGCAGGTTGCGCAGAATGTTGTCGCTGTATGCGCCCTGAAACTGCGTGGCAATCAGCGCCCAAAAGCCGCGCGTGCCGCGTACAGGCTCAGCAGAGCGCTGCGAAAAATCGCCGGGAATGTCGAAGTCCGTTGTCGTCATAAGAAGTGGCTTGCGTCTTGTGGTGCCAATTGTAACGTATCGTGTAAGCTTGGTGGCTTGACCAAGCATCAGTCCGGCTGGTGTTCTAAAGAAGCTCCGATCAAATCGACGGTGTGGAACTCCGATGAACCCGGCAGTGTGAAAGGGCACGACTTCAGTCGTGCCGTAAGCAGCTGAAAATGAATCCGGGCTTTAGCCCCGAGGCAAGTTTTTCAGCGATTTGGACTATCGCCACAGGCTGCAAAGCAAGAAGCTGGACGGGTTAACGGATGCGTTCGTGAAAGGCAATGAAAGAAATGGGCAACGGAACGGCACTTTGGCTTGTGACTGGTTTGAGTTTGACAATGGCAGCCTGCGGAAGCAGCGTGAGCGGCAGCGGCGGTGGTGTGACCCCGCCCGCCACCACTACCTACACGCTTACGGTGAACTCGGCAACCCCGGCCAGCGGCGCGGCAATCACGGTGACGCCTGCCGACACCAACAGCGCGGGCAATGGCTCCACCAGCTTCACTCGCTCCTACGCGGCCGGAACCGCGGTGACACTGACCGCCGCAGCCACTGCGGGCGGCAACGGCTTCAGTTCCTGGACCGGTTGCACCACGGCCACCAAAACCACAGCTTGCTCGGTCACCATGAATGCCAACACAACGGTGACAGCAACCTACGCCGCCAATGCCATCACATCCATCGCAGTCACGCCGAGCCCGGCAGCGGCCACCATCGGCAGCCAGCTTCAATTCGCCGCCGCAGTGGCCGGCACGGGGAGCTTTGGCGCCGGCGTTACCTGGTCGGTGGCAGCGCCCTCCGGCAGCACGCTCAGCCCCGGCACCATCTCGTCGACGGGACTCTACATAACTCCCTATCCTGCTCCGGCAACGGTCACGGTAACGGCCACCAGCTCGCAGGACACGACCAAGAGCGGCAGCGTTGTGGTCGCACTTTCGCAACCGGCTGCGGCGGCAGGCCCGGCGCTCACGGTCAATGTCGCAGGGCCCACGCTGCCCATCAATCCGTACATCTACGGGATGAACGCATTCTCGATGGCGCAGTCGACAGGCAAAGCAGTCAATCTATCGGTCGACCGCTGGGGCGGAGACGCGACTTCGCTTTACAACTACCAGCTCGACGTCACCAACGCCGGCAGCGACTGGTATTTCATGAACGGCGTTAGCGCCACCGGCCAGCAGGATACCGGCGCCTTCAACGCTCAATTTCTTACCGACCAATCCGTCGGGGCAAAGACCATGGGAACCATTCCGCTGCTGGGTTGGGTGGCCAAGAACGGCACATCGTGCAGCTTCTCGGTGGCCAAATATGGCGCGCAACAAGCCGTCAATCCCTATAACTCCGACTGCGGCAATGGAAAGTTGCTCAACGGCAACAACGTGGCCAACGACCCCAACGATGTGGCCACGACCATCGACACCAGTTATGCCACCAATTGGGTAAAGTACCTGGTAAGCAAATTCGGCACGGCAGCCAAGGGCGGCGTGGCCATCTACGATCTCGACAACGAACCGGACTGGTGGGACGGCGGACATATCGATGTGCACCCCAAAGCCTTCACCTACGATGAGGTGGTGAACAGAGGCATCGGCTATGCCAAGGCCGTCAAGGCGAGCGATCCCACCGCCGAAGTGAGCGGCCCGGTCATGTCGATGTGGTGGGACTTCTTCTACTCGAAGAAGGACGTCGAAGCGGGCTGGGGTACGGGTCCGTGCTTCCAGCCGTGGGCTAATCCGGTTGACCGCAACGCGCACAACGGCGTCCCGCTGCTGGACTACTACCTGCAGCAATTCAAGGCCGCGGAAAGCACCTCCGGGATGCGATTGCTGGACTACCTGGATCTGCACACGTATTTCGCGGCCAATTACAACGGCAGCGGTGTCGGCCTGGCGACGGCGGGCGACACCGGCGAGCAGCAAACGCGCTTGAACTCGACCCGGGTCTTCTGGGACTCGACTTACACCGATCCGAATTACCCGCAGCCCAACTACCCGACCGACGCGAATTACACATCCTCCTGCAACGTACCGCTCGTGGCGCCGCAGATGATTCCCCGCATGCACAACTGGGTGAACGCCGATTACCCGGGCACCAAGCTGGCCATCACCGAATACAACTGGGGCGGCCAGGAGCACATCAACGGAGCCGTTGCCCAGGCCGACATCCTCGGCATCTTCGGTCGCGAGGGCCTCGATCTGGGAACGCTGTGGGGACCGCCCGATCCGGTGAAACAGATTCCCGGCCTCATGGCCTTCGAGATCTATCGCAACTACGACGGAAACAACGCGCAGTTCGGCGATCTCTCGCTCTCCTCGGTCAGCGGCGACCAGAGCCGGCTATCGGTGTATGGCGCCCTGCGTTCGTCCGACGGCGCGGTCACGGTGATGGTGATCAACAAGACCTACGGCGATTTGACCGATACCCTTTCGCTCCCAGGCCTGACGCCGAACGGCAAGGCGCAGGTCTTCCAATACAGCAACGCCAACCTGGCAGGCATCGTGGCTCAAGCCGGTCTGACGGTAACGCCCCCGGCAACCGGAAGCACCACCAGCACCGTAAGCGCCACCTTCCCGGCGCAGTCGATCACGCTGTTGGTGATTCCAAAACTGTAGTGAGTTGCAAGAACATGAAAGCGGGTGAAGTGCCGAAGTAATGCCCATGCGAAGCAGCGTCGTTCTTCCGCCCGATGCGCCAAACAATCGGGTGCCCCAGGTCCGCTCGCTTTTGGGGACCTGGGAAAGCTCAGACCTCTACCGTTCCTCTTCGCGTAACGAGGATGTTCTGAAAGCTGACATCCTCGCCGCATCGCGGTCCATTCCGATTCGATCCCTACGGTGCCCCCTATTCCATTCGCGTAGTGGCGGAAACTCGACCACGGCCAATCGTCCGGGCAGGTGGCCCCCGCATCGACTCTGCCTCCATCGATCTTGAGTCAGGATGAAAGGCCGTGCCCCATTCATGGCGGCCCTATAAAACTGCGATGAACGGGGCACAGCCTCTTCTGGCCCGTGATGATCCGATGACCGGGCCACCTGGCCCCGAAGTCGTCCTTTCCGGATTCGGTATCGCGTTCTTTGCCGGTACAGCGTGACCCGACGCGGTTTAATTCCGCCTGTCCGCGCAACCCTAATGCAGTCGTGGAGTTGCAGACGGTCGGCCCCTGATACAGGGCCGGATTT
>Ga0181520_10005131_pt1 | contig 21146 bp, 20 predicted proteins | sample PEATcosm2014_Bin_29_FD_132451 | JGI IMG/M metagenome (GOLD analysis project Ga0181520, IMG submission 132451) | Peatland microbial communities from MTU Mesocosm Facility, Houghton, MI, USA - PEATcosm2014_Bin02_30_metaG | ecosystem: Environmental > Terrestrial > Soil > Wetlands > Peat | place... | reverse complement strand
CGTAGTCGTCGAGGACGGCGCGCTCGGCAGCCGGCAGATGGTCGTAAACGCGCTGGGCCGTCAGGCGAATCTGCAGCACGCGTTGCGTCTTGTCGTTTGTGACGAGCCCCGGACCCAGAATCTCCGCCAGCTCGCCGTTGGCGTTGCGGCGGAAGGCGTCCATCTGCCACAGGCGGTCCTGCGCGGTGACGTAACCCTGGGCCATGAACAGATCGTCCTGGTTGGCGGCTGCAATGTGCGGCACGCCGTGGCCGTCGCGCTCGACTGTCACCGGCGCGGAGAGCCCGGCGAGATGCAACTCGCCATCGAGTACCGGCAGCGCGGCCTTCTCCGCCGAGCGCAGCCACAGCAAGCCTGCGCCCTCGGCAACCAGCAGCAGCGCGGCGAGCCCGCCAAGGGTGAAGAGTACCCTCCGCAGCCAGCGGCGACTGCGGCTGCGAGTGAGGGATTTACCGGAACTTGCGGGCGTTTGAGGTGCTGATTCAGTGTTGGGCATCGGTCCAATTCAGGATAACTCCCGAGCAGGGCCGATGCGATTACATCCCTTGGGTCGGCTCTGGCAGGCGCGCGGTGGAGAGTATCTTCACAATCTGACCGGCCATTGGCCCGGAGGCAACGATGCCGTCGAAGGCGGTGACTCGGCCTGCAGCGAGCACAATGCCCGACCTCCTGTCAGTGAGGACGTAGGTGTGGATGTGAGTGAAGATGAGCCTGTCAATCTGAAGGTGCAGGTCGGCCGAACCCTGATTTACGACGATGTTCAGGCCCAGCTTCTCCCAGTCTTTTTGTTTCAGCAAAGCCCGTTCCATGGTGCCGACGGTCAGAAAGGCCGTCTGCGAGCTGATGTGGATCGTCCGGGCGTTCCTGAGAATCTCAGCGCGATTGACGGGGGCGCTGGATTGCGCGCCGGATTCCGGTTGAGCGGCGGCGGCTCCCAATGTGGGCAGGCCGGGCGCGGATTGCTGGAGGTGCTGCGCCATCAGCACAGGGCAAACGACGAGGAACAGAATACCTTGCAGGATGGAACGATTCATCGGAACTCCTTGTCTGTCTCTACAAGGACCGATCTTAGGGAGTGGCCGGGCGGGTGAGGGAGGCGATTGTTACAGTTTCGCGAGTGTCACATTGGTGGATTCGCGGGGGGCCGGGCGGCAATGGTCCCGGCGAGCGCATTTTCCATCTCCCGGAACTGCGCGGCGGAGGCTTCGCCGACCAGGCGATAGACGATTGGGTGGCAGGCCTTGGGCAGGCTTTTTGCGGTGAACGCATCGCAGACCACCCCGGCGGCCGCTTCCAAACCGCGTTTCCATCCGGGTCGGGTGGCATCGCGCACCAACAGGCTTTCCGGGGCCAGCCCGGCGGCGATGAGCATGGTCTGCGCGATGCGCTGAAACTCCTTCCAGCGCGACGCAATGCCCACTAGTTCTCCGGCATGCTGCGGCATATAGCGCTGCAAATTGAGCATGAGTTCCAGCGAGATGGGATGAACCTGAAGCACGGTCAGATCGGCTCCGGCGGGCAATAGGGTGCGCACCGCCTCCGCCTTGCTGGGCACGGCAACGGGCATCGCCCCATCCAGCAGGCCGGGCTCCGCGAGCTGTTCCGGCGAGCATCCCGCCACTGGCAGCGTGAGGGCCTGCGCCATCTCGTGCATCACGATGCGGCGCAGCTCTTCGTCCGGCTCGATGACCAGCCAGTGCGAAGGTGGGACGAGAGTGAGCCAGCGCCGCAGCCGTTCCTTCACCAGAGAGTCCGCCGCGCCCAGTTTGCGCGCCTTGACCATCAGGTCTCCAATCAACTGGTCGAGCGCAAACTCGGTGGCCAACTCCGGCGCGAGGGGCGCGGAGGGCCGCGTAGCGCGCACAAAGACTCCGCTGCCGTGGCGGAACTCCAGCCAGCCTTCGTGCTCCAGTTCGCGATAGACGGCGCTGGCGGTGTTGGCGTGGATGCCGAAGCGGCGCGCCAATTCGCGGGTGCTGGGCAACCGCTGGCCGGGCAACAACTCCTGGCACAAGACGCCCAGCACAACCTGCGTACTCAACTGTTCGCGCAGGGAAACTTCGCTGGTTCGGTTCAGCCAGAGTCGCATGGTTCTATCCGGCGGGTTGTATTTGCACTGCGATTCTCTTGCGGCTGTAGAGGGCGATCAGCGCGGCCAGAAGCAGCAGAATCACCGGCAGCACCAGCAAACTGCCTTCGGGTCCGTCGGCGCCGCCGCTCCACAGCGGGCTGCCTGTGGGGCTGGTGGTCAGGTAATGGCCCTGTGCGGGCAGGCCGCTGTCGGCAGTGCCGTAGAAGTAGGTTTCCGCCCAGTCCCATGCCGCGTGGCAGCCGATGGCCCACCAGGCCGAGCCGGTGAGGCGCACGCTGACGCAAAACACAAAGCCGACGAACGCCGCGGCAAAGATGCCGACCCAGTTTTCGCCATTGTTGCCGGTGTGGATGACGCCAAAGAGCGTGGAGGTAACCCAGGCCGCCTGCCAGAACCCACTCCCCGGGGCTTTGCGAATGTGCAGCATCAGGCAGGGAAATAGTCCCAAAAGCGCGATGCCATAGACGCCCCAGACGCCGTTGCCTTTGGCCACCACGAGGAGCACGCCGCACATGACGCAGACAAGGCCCAGCGCCCACCAGAAGTTGATGCCGCGGGTGAGGGTGAACTGCAAATAGCAGCGAAAACTGCCCTCCTCAAAAAAACCGGTGAGCAGAAATACAACTCCCCACATTGCTGCATAGCCGAAGATCTGAACGCCGGAAAGAGCCACCGGACCAAATTGGAGATTTCCGCCCAAGGCCAGCACGCCCACCAGTGCCGAGAGAGCGGCAAAGCCTGCCGCCAAGCCGCCCGCAAAGTGGACGAAGCGGCGCGGACCGGTCAGATTGTAGTCCAGGATGCGCCGGCGCTCGATGAGCGCCATCAGCGCAGCCGCGCCGAGCAGCGCCAGGAAGGAGATCGTCTCCTGGATGAACGCAGTGGCAGGGGTGAAATTGCCCGTCTTGAGATGAAGGACCTTGTGCACGATCACCGTGGCCGCGGAGCCCAGGGCAACCATGAAGAGCAAGGTCAGGGCAAGAAAGATGAGGACAGACCAGCCAGCGCGCAGGCCCTGGCTTCCAATGAAAATCCAGCGCAAGCCGCGGTACTCCTGTTCGGCGGGCGCAAGGTCGTGAATCCCGGATGCAAGCGGCATCTCGTTTGGCGGCGTTGCGGCGGGAATGTCTACAGCGGGCAGCTGGTTCTCCGGCTCCATCGAGCCTCCTTCAAATCGACACAAGAGAGCCGTGTCCAGATGGGTTGAATTGTACTGGAGAGAGACTACGGCCCGGGAGGTTGCGTAGTTCCGCGGCGGCGCTGCCTCGCGTGGACACGGCTGGCTGAAGGGGGGCTGATTTCCCACTCTTGCGCCAGAAAGTCTGAATGCAGGTTCTTCGACTCGCTTCGCACGCTCAGACGGACAGCGTGGATGGGACAGGGCGCGGAGCTGTTGTGGCGGGTCAGGCTGCTACTCGTCGCGCAGGGCGGCCATGGGATCGATGCGGGAGGCACGGCGAGCCGGAAACCAGCTTGCCAGCAGGGCAACGCCCACAATAGCCGCCGAGATGCTGGCAAAGACCGCTGGATCGTTGGGGCTGACTTCGAAGAGCAGGTTCGCTACCCCATGCGCCAGTCCGAGCGCCAGCAGCAGTCCGGTGCAGACACCGATGCCGGTGAGCCATCCGGCGCGGCTCAAGATCATGCGCAGAATGTCCTCGCGCCGCGCGCCCATGGCCAGCCGGACGCCGATTTCGCGCTTGCGTTCTCCTACCAGATTGGCCATGACGCCGAAGATGCCTACGGCCGCAAGCAGCAGCGCGACCAGAGCGTCAAAGCCCAGCAGCCCGGCCACATAGAACATGCCGGTCAGCTCTTCGTGGGTGTACTGCGCGTAGGTTTCCACCAGGTTCAGAGGCAGCGCGGGGTCGAGCGCGGCCAGCGCCTTGCGGGCCGCGGGCGCCAGCGCCAGCGGATCGCCGGGAGTGGTGATGGCGTAGGTGATGGCGTCGGGCGGCAACTGGGCCACGTTCATGTAAACGGCGGCTGGGCGCTCGCGCAGCCATAGCGAGTATGTGGTTTCCTCGACGACGCCGACGATGGTGAGCCATGGGGTCTGGGTGGCGCCTGTTCCCATGCGGATGTGCTTGCCGAGCGGCTCCTCGCCGGGGAAATAGTGAGTTGCGAAGGAGCGGCTCACCACGGCGACCGGCTGGGAGTGCAGGTCGTCGCCATTGCCGAAGAGGCGTCCGGAGAGGAGCGGGATATGGAATGCGTCAAAGTAGCCGGCACTTACGGGCAGGCGTAGCGCGGTGCGGGATTGGCCTGGAGCGAGCGGGCGGTTCTCGATTTGTGCGTCGTCGTTCCAGCCATCGTCGCTGTGGGGGAGTGCGCCGGTTAACTCGGCGTGATCGACTCCCGGCAAGGCGCGCAACCGGTCAAGACTCTGGTTGTACCAGAGGGCTTGCTTCTGCGCGGTGTCGTAGCGCGTGGCGGGCAGGTGAACGTTGAAAGTGAGCGTGTGCGTTGGGTTGTAGGGGTCGGTCTGGTGCATCATTCCCAACATGCCCTTGGACATCAGCGATGCGCCAATGACCAGCGCCACTGCCAGCGCGATCTGCGCCACTGCCAGGATATTGCGGAGTTTGTGGCTGCGGCCCGCGCCCACCACGGCGCGCGAGCCGGACTTGAGCTGATCGACAAGGTTCACCCGCAGGGCTTCGAGAGCCGGGGCAAATCCGGTCACCACGCCCGCCAGGATGGCCAGGGCCAGCGAGTAGACCAGCGTGCGGCCGTTCAGCGAGATATTGGACCATCCGGCCATGAAGCGGGCTACCCGCTCCGGCATGAGGACCTGGTTGATGCGCATGTCGGCCGCGGCAAAAAGGATTCCTCCAACTCCACCGACGAGTCCGAGCAGAATATTCTCGGTGAGCAACTGCCGCATCAGGCGTCCCCGGCCCGCCCCGAGCGCGGTGCGCATGGCAATCTCAGGCCGCCGCGCGATGCCGCGCGCAAACTGCAGATTGGCGATATTGGCGCAAACCACCAGCAGCACGAACAGCGTTGCGCCTTGCATCAGGTTGAAGTAGAGCGGGGTATATTCGCCATTGATGTCGGCCAGCAGCGTAGCCACTCTCACCTGCCAGCCCAGATTTGTCTCAGGATAAGCGTGCGTCAGGTGCTCGGCGATGACATTCAGATCCGCTTGGGCCTGGCCGGGCGTTACGCCCTTGCGCAGCCGGCCGACCACCATGAAATCGTGGGAGACTCGGTTGGCCAGTTGTGCGTCGGTTGGCGCCAAGGGCAGGTAAAGATCGGCCCTGGAGGGATACTGCATGGATTTCGGCATCACCCCGATTACGGTGTAAGTGTGCTGATCGAGCTCGATGGCGCGGCCCACTACATCGGGGTTGGACGCGAAATGCGACTTCCAGAACGCGTAGGCCAGCACCACAACGCTGTTGCGCCCTGGCTGGGTCTCGTCTTTGTCATAGACCCGGCCCAGAAGCGCGTTGGTTTTTAAGACGCTGAAGAAGGAGGGCGACGCGTTCACGGCCCACACGTGCGCGGCATCGCCTGCGCCGGTCAAGCTCATGTCTGTGTGGCCATGCACGGCCAGCTCTTCAAACGAGCGGCTCTGGCGCTGCCAGTCGGCAAAGTTGGCCAGCGCCACCTGCTGATCGTCGCCGTGGTTCCTCTGCTCATAGACGACTACCACGTGCTTCAGGTCCGGGACCGCGAGCGGGCGGAAGATCACCGCATCCATGATGCTGAACCCGGCGGTGTTGGCGCCGATGCCGATGGCCAGGGTCAGCACCGCAGCCAGCGTAAAACCCGGAGATTGCCGCAACTGGCGCAACGCGTAACGCAGGTCCTGGAGCAGGGTTTGCAAGAAAGCCTCCGCAATCGCTCGAGAATTAAATCAGAGCACCTACCTCTATTCAGTGCATTCTCCCGGCCAAACGGACTGGCTCGGGGAAATGTTGATTGCAAATGGCTTATTGCTCGGCCCGCGTAGTTCGAGTTGCTGCTTCACGTTCAGAATTGGAAAAGGCCGTCCGCAAACGAACAGTTGCGCGCGGTAGACGGGCGAGGGGCGTCTCAGACGATTCGGGCCAAAGGCGAGCCCCGTGCCAGACTGCGAGAATCTCAGCAGCATTCGGCGAGACCTGGTACACCGCGATGTACGGTGAGCGTGGGACGACTGCCTCGCGTGCTCCTTGGATGCGGCCCTCGCGTGTGGAGTTCGTCATTTGCCCTCGCCGTCTCATGGTTTCCAGAATTCTGCGTCGCATGGTAACGGCCGCTGCCGCGTTTTCTCCGTGCAGGTATTCGACCGGTTGTCAGGGAGATCGGGTCTGAATCCTTGCAGGGACCGGGCTGAGCAGGTTGTGGAAAAGCCCGAAAGAGCGGCGAAATCAGCCTGCCGGGGCCAAAAAGGCTGCGGAAAGACTCGGTGAGTCAACCTGCAAAAAATGAAAAGCTAACTTCCGGGGCTGAAGCCGCGATGATTCTACTGTCCTTAATCGGGGGTTAAGACACCCGCATCCCTCCGATATTGAGTTTTCCCGCAGTCTGTGAAGCCCGCACGCTTCGTTCCATGTTCAAGTCTCAAATGCAATTGTCAAGGCCAAACTCAGCCCGCGCCTTGACACAAACGGCCCGGCCCTTGATGCTTAACAGTTCCGGTAATTCCATTTTTCTTCGCAAGGAGACCTCAGGCTTTGCAGGTTCGCGTCTTCTACCACGACAAATGTTTCGACGGAGCTTGCTCAGCCTCGCTGTTCACGCGTTTTCACCGTGAATGCATCGATTCCTCAGCAAGCTACGAGTACCACGGCCTGGTGCATCGCGCAGGTGCGCTCTTTGACGAGAGCGAGTTCACTGGCGACGAGAACGCCATAGTCGACTTCAAATACTCGGCGTCGCCGCGCATTACCTGGTGGTTCGATCACCATCTGTCGGCGTTTCTTACCCCGCAGGACCATCAGGATTTCGTGGAATACCAGAGGAATGCGGTCCCTCCGGGGCGCAAATTCTTCGACCCCGATTACACCTCCTGCACCAGCTTCCTGGCCCACATAGCCTCGACAAAATTCGGCTTCGACACGGCTCCGGTGGCGGAACTGATTCACTGGGCCAATATCGTTGACGGCGCGCAGTACGAGAGCCCCGAGTCGGCCGTCGAAATGGCCGCTCCGGCTATGAAGCTTACGTTGATCATCGAGTCCACCCAAGATCCGGTCTTCATCCCGCGCCTGATCCCACTGCTGACCGCCATGCCTCTGGCCGGGGTGCTGAGCCAGCCTTTTGTGGCAGAGTTGCTGCCGCCGCTGCTGGAACGCCACAAGGCGGCCGTCAAGCTGATTCGCGAGCGCTCGGAAGAACGCGACGGAACCATCTTCTTCGACATCACCGACCGGCCGTTGGAGGGCTTCAACAAGTTCATCCCCTACTACCTGCATCCCCAGGCGACGTACTCGATCGGACTTTCAAAGTCCAGCTTCCGCACCAAGGTCTCGGTGGGTTCCAACCCCTGGACCAAGGCCGATCCGGAGAAGATGGTGAACCTGGCCAAGGTCTGCGAGCGCTACGGCGGTGGCGGCCATGCCCGCGTGGGGGCCATCAGCTTTCCGCCGGACAAAGGCGACCAGGCGCGCGTTGCGGCGGCGGAGATTGTGGCCGAGCTGAGGGCCAGCAACCCGCAGGGCTGAGTTGGCCGGAGGGTGATCAGGTTGTTCGACTCGAATTGGGATTTCAGCCACGCGATGTGGACGGTGGTCGTGGCGGTGACGATCGCCGCGATTGCCACGTTGATGATTCGAGCGTTCCGTTCTCAGGACAAGAGGCCTTGGCCGACTCTCTTGGTTGGAGCCTACGACATCTTGCTTCTGCTTTCCGTGCTCTTCGGAATTGCCACGCAAGTGCGCTCGGAAGGATTCGGCTTCGTCCCGCTGCTTGTCCTCACGATGCCCTGGAGCTGGCTTGCAGGATGGGTGGTAAAGAGCACAGGCGCTTGGGATTCCAGCTTCCTGACGGGCAATTTCGCGGGGCTGTTGTTCATCAACTCGACCATTTTCGTCTTGCCGGGAGCGGTAAATAGCTGGATTCTCTATGTCCTTCTGAAACGGCATCAGAGGAAAGTGGCGGAAGATGAGGCGTGGGAGCAGGCAAGACGCAATCGATAGCGCATCAGATTCACGTTCCTCAATATGCAATGTGGGCTACAATGTAGCTCAGGAGTCCCCTATGGCCGCCAATGCCGTTGTCCGTGCCAGAATCGATGCACGTGTGAAGGAAGAAGCCACGGCGATCTATGCCGCCGCCGGGCTTACGCTCTCCGACGCCTTCCGCATGATGCTCATGAAGACGGTCGCCGAGCGCGCGCTTCCCTTTGCACCGCTGACGCCCAATCCCGAGACCGTCGAAGCCATGAGGGCCGCGCGTGGCGGCGAACTGGTCAAGGTGGGCAGCATCGAGGGCCTGATGGCCGATCTCCATGCGAACGATTAGCCGAACTGCCCGCTTCAAGAGGGATTACAAGCGCGAAGCGAAAGGCCAGCATCGGGCGACCCTGGATGCGGATTTGATCGCAGCATCTCTCTGTTGGCCGCCGACAGCCCTTTGCCGGAAAATTTCGCGATCATCCTCTCACCGGGGAGTGGAGCGACCATCGCGACTGCCATGTCAAGCCCGGTCTGGTGCTGATCTTCCGGCTGCCGGACGCGGAGAGCCTGGAACTGGTCAGGTTGGGTTTTCATAGCGAACTGAGCTTGTAGTCGTTGAGACTGAATGCGCGGGTACGCCTTTGGCTTCATGTTGGGCCAGTCGGCGCGGCGGCGCTCCAGGAAGGCTTTGACGCCCTCTCTGAAGTTGTCGCTGAAGCGCTCCTGGGCGTTGGCTTCGATGGCGTCTTCCAGTTTCTCGTCCAAGCGGCGCTGGGAGTGCTTGGTCAGCCGCCCGCTTGACGGGATCGTAGGAGGGATTGTGGCCGAAATCGCTTTGGCTCAGCTCAAGAATCTTGTTCTTGTCGCCGGGCACGCGGTTTATATTGGGCCGGATTTCCTGAATCCGGAGCAGGACAGGAACTGGATTCTACAGGATTTCCAGCGTGGCGAGCCGCCCTTCTACATCGAGCACATTCGCTCGGGTGTGGATATAGCCGGCCGGGACAAGACGTCGTTGCTCGTCTATTCAGGCGGACAAACACGTCGCGAGGCAGGGCCTCGAAGCGAAGCGCAAAGCTACTGGAACCTGGCCGAACATTTCCAGTGGTGGTCACAGCCCGAAGTTGCCGGCCGCGCTACGACCGAGGAATTTGCGCGCGACTCATTCGAGAATCTGCTGTTTGCGATCTGCCGTTTCAAGGAGTGCGCTGGCCAGTACCCCGACCTGATTCATGTGGTGTCATGGGCATTCAAAGAGGAACGTTTCGGGCTCCATCGTGAGGCACTTCGCTTTCCGCAGGCCCGCTTCAGGTTCCACGGTGTGAACCAGCCAGCGGATCTCACGGGAGCGCAACGGGGAGAGGCGAAGGCTATCGCGGCATTTCGCAGAGACCTGTACGGAACGGGCGAGGACCTCGCCCGGAAGCGCGACGAGCGGAATCCTTTTCACCGGCACAATCCCTATCTCTTGACCTGCCCGGAGTTGGAAGGGCTGCTCCGCCACCAAAGCTCGGATTTTTACCAAGGCAGCCTACCCTGGACTCAATGAACCACGCCCAAGCGGCGGGGATTGGCGGGCAAAGACAATCGCCGCCGCTTGGGCGTGGTTCAGCTACGTCTTGACCTTCATGCTGGGCCACTCGGCGCGGCGGCGTTCGAGGAACGCCCTGACGCCCTCCTTGAAGTCCTCGCTGGAGCGCTCCTGGGCGTTGGCATCGATGGCGTCTTCCAGTTCCTCGTCCAGGCGGCGGCGGGAGTGCTTCGACAAAAGGCGCTTGACCGCAAACATGGCGTGAGGACTATTCAGCAGGAGCGTCTGGGCCAGCGCCTGGGCCGATTGCGACAGTTCTTCCCCGGCGACGATCTGCGTAACCAGGCCAATTTGCAGCGCTTCTTGAGCTTTCATTAAGCGGCCGGTCAGCAGCAACTCGCGGGTGCGCTTTTCGCCAACCTGGCGCAGCAGAAATGAAGCCGCAATGGCCGGCACAAAGCCCACCCGCACTTCATTCAAACCGAATTTAGCTTCAGGGACCGCAAGCGTGAAATCGGCGATGGTGGCAAGCATCATGCCGCCCGCGACCGCCGGGCCATTCACCGCGGCGATCACCGGCTTGGGGAAGTCATAAAGCGTGCGCAGCGCCAGGGCCATGTTTTCCGAGTCGCGGCGGTGCTCCTCTGGCGTGCGGGCATTCATGGTCTCCAGGTGCTCCATGTCCAGTCCGGCGCAGAATGCCGGACCGGCGCCGGTGAGGATGACCACGCCGCAGCCGCAGGTCTCGGCTTCGCGCAGCGCCAGAGTCAGCTCCTCGATCAGCAGCGGGCAGAGCGCATTGCGCTTCTCCGGGCGGTTCATGGTAATGGTCTTAACGCCGTTAGCGGATTCGGTGAGGATGTGCCTGAATCGTGCCATGAAAAGGACCTCCCACGGTTGACGGCGTGCGCCATGCCGTTTGTAGAACAGCCTATCCTAGCGCAGTCTTGCCGTCGAACACCGGTGATTCGAGTCACGGCGCAGCGCGAAGGCTTTTCACTTGGCCGGATGGGCGACGCTGGTCACCAGCCAAAGCACCAGCATGCATACGGCGTGAATGAAGAGCAGTTGCCTGACCGCGCGGGTGACGCTGACGCCGCGGTCCAAGGTGAATTTGGTCAGCAGTCCCTCGAGCGGAAACTGGGCGAAGATCATGGCTTGCGGCAAGGTGCGCTTGAGCTCGTCGCTGAAGCCGGTTTCAGGCAGCCCGCAAAGCAGGGACAGGGGAAACACAGCCCTCATGCCCCAGGGAGGATAGGCGGCAGCAAAGTCGCGCAACATCGGGGACAAAAAAGCCAGTGCAAACCCGGCAGCCAGCGGCCACCAGGAGACCCAGCCCGTGGGCGGCGGGTGGTATTTTCTTTGCCGCGTGTGCTTGGACGACATGACGGGGCCATGCCCTTTGCGGGCGCCGGCCTTCCGGCTTTTGGGACTAGGCAAGACTTCAGGAATCTCAGTCATCGGGGGAAGCGGTCAACCTCGGCGAGCTACTCCATGGTTTCATGGCCCGGCTGGCGGCGCAATCGGGCCGGGCCAGCGCCACGCTGCACATGGGTCTCTCGTCAAGATTGTCCCTCAGATTCCGCGGGAGTTTTGTGCCGCATGATGGCTTCGGCCGATGTTAGGCGTCGATCTCGCCAAGCCCCTGTTCAACCTGCGAGGAAGACACTGGCTTCGCTCTCGGCAAAGCCACGCTCCAACTTCTCTTTTTCGTCCGCAGACAGCATGGGAAGCCTCCGCAAATCAGGCGATTGAGAGCGTTCCACCTGGGTCGATTCTACCATCGTTGCTGTTTTGAAACCCGCGCGCTGTAGCACACTGGAGGCGACATGTCGATCAAGTTATGGGAACGCCTGCGCGGCTACGATAGGTGGATTCAAACCGAAGCAACAGTCGAGTCCTCAAATGTTGAAGAGATCATCGATGGATTCGACCCGAGATCCGAAACAACGACCTCAACCCGGCATGGGTACGAAGAGCTTGTTTGGAATGACGGATCCGGGATTGTATGGAAAAGGGAAGTCGATGTGGGAGAAGACTCCCCGCTCTTTCAGCTCTACGACGGGAAATCGGTGACCATCCGACTCAACCCAACTTCGCCAGGAGAGTGTTATGTCCGGGAGCTCTTGCGGGATCACGTGAATCTCGTGGCAAAAATCGCATTCTGGGGAGTGGCCGGAATAGCCCTGATTTTCGCCCTGAGCGCAGTGCTCCGATCCGAGATGATCCTGCCCGGAGAACTAAATGCTAAGGAACGTCGAACGGGTGCTTGCTCGAAAGCCGCGTTCCCTCGGGGGCTAAAGCCCCATCACTTTTGCAGACTTTTTCGGCACGACTGAAGTCGTGCCCTTTCAAAGCAGAACCGTATCAGAGGTTCCCAAAAGATGGCAGCTAACAGCTAGAAGCTGTTCCTACAGCCCCAGTTCTCCTGCCCGCTTCTTCATCGCCTCCAGACAAAACGCAATGTGCGCATCGAGGTCGACGCCCAGCTCCGCCGCGCCGCGGATCACGTCTTCCCGGTTGACGCCTCGGGCGAAAGCCTTGTCCTTCATCTTTTTGCGCACCCCGGCCACTTCCACGTCGGCGATGGCCTTGGTCGGCTTGACCAGGGCGCACGCGGTTAGGAAGCCGGCCAGCTCGTCGCAGGCGAAGAGAGATTTGGCCAGGTGCGTCACACGCGGCACTCCGGAGTAGTTCGCGTGGCCCAGGATGGCGGTGCGCATCTCGATGGGCCAGCCCAGCCGCTCCAGCTCGCGCACGCCCACGAAGGGGTGCTCCTCGGCCGTGGGGTGGCGCTCGTAGTCGAAATCGTGCAGCAGGGCAGTGGCTGCGTAGAGTTCCATCAGGGCCGCGCGCTCCGCGCCGGCCAGTTGCAGCCGGTCAGCCTCGGCCTCGCCGCAGGCGGTCAGGCAGATCTCGACAGCCAGGGCATGTTTGCGCAGGCTCTCGCCCTGGGTCCACTGGGTCAGGAGTTCCCAGGCCTGCTGACGGCCAAAGAGGTGGTTTCCGGATTCGGAATCGGTGTCAAGGATGGAATGCATAATTATTTTTACCTCCTGTTGCTGCATTTGGTTCGCGTTTTTTAGGGTTTTTCAGGGTATGATGGGGGAAACTTAGGTTTGACCCTAAGTTTCTACTTGACAATTATGGTTCATTCCCCCGAAAGTAGCATGTATCGCGGTGCGAAACGGCACCCCGGAGGCCCCGCTCTGGCACTCCGCACACAGTCTATGGCTACCAATCTGGTTAGCGTCGAGACGCGCGATGTTGTTCGCTGCGATCACTGCCGCCTGGTGCAGTTCAGGACCAGCAATTCCATTTGCAGAAGATGCCACAAGCCTCTCGAGGTCGAGGAGCCGGTGGTTCTTGCGCCGCAACTGGTCACCACGCCGCCCACCCCAGCCTCGGCCGAGGCCGGATTGCAGGTCAAGTGCCAGGTGCGGGAGATTCGCCGCGCGCGCCATTTGAGTCAGCGTCAGCTTGCCAGCCGCATGCAGGTGCCGCGCACCTACATCTCGAAGATTGAGAACGGCAAGGCGATTCCCACGCTGGGTTCACTGGAGCGTTTGGCCTTGGCGCTCGACGTGGACGTGTGCCAGCTGGTGCGGGATACTCGCAGCCGGCGGGAAGAGGAAGTTGTTGCCATCCTTTCCGATCCCTTTCTGGCGGAGATTGCCGCTTTGCTGCCACTTCTCGATCCACTCCATCGGACGCTGTTTGCCGGATCGGTGCGGGATATGGCCCTGGGCAGGCGGCGGACCGCATAGGTCCAGTGGGGAGCGCCTTGTGGACCGCGGCAGTGCCGCGCCCGAAGATCTTGTAGCCTGTGGGGGCGTTGCGCCCTGCCGTGTGCGTTAGGGGCGATTGCGGCGCATGGGCGCTTGTGCTACGGTCGATGGTGCAGTCTTTAGCTCCTGGTGCCGTGTGCCTAAATGCCGGGTACAAGCTCGACCAAGCGTTCGACCGCCCAAGCTCCATCCGGTCTGCACGTTGACCAAGGGCCTCGGCAAGGGATGTGCCAGACCCCAACCAGGAAGCCCGACAGCAATGCAGAGGCGAGTTCTTTGTATCCATCTCCTAAGCTGCGCACTCATGAGTTGACCGCGGAAGAGCGCGCTGTCTATGCCACGCTCAAGTCCGAGCGGCTGCCCGAGCACGTGGCCATCATCATGGACGGCAATGGGCGCTGGGCCGGTCACCGCTCACTGAAACGCTTTCTGGGCCACCAGCAAGGGGCCAAGAGCGTTCAGCTTGTGACTGAGACCGCATCGCGCATCGGTTTGCCGTGGCTGACGCTTTACGCATTTTCGCTGGAGAACAATCTGCGCCGGCCGCGCGCCGAGGTCAACTTCCTCATGCGGCTGCTCAAGAACTATCTTGAGACCAACCTGCAGCGGATGATGGACAACAACGTGCGCATGAAATACATCGGGCGCACCCACGAATTGCCTCCCGAAGTGCAAGAGAAGATGCGCTGGGCCGAGGAGGCCACGGCGGCCAACACCGGGACCACGCTCACCCTGGCCCTGAACTACGGCGGCCGGTCGGAGATGGTGGACGCCTTCCGCTCCCTGGCGGCGGAGATGAAGCAAAAGAACCAAAGCCCGGAGCGCATTACCGAGGAAGACATCCACCGCCATCTCTACACGGCGCACATGCCCGACCCGGATCTGCTCATCCGCACCTCGGGCGAGATGCGCATCTCGAATTACCTGCTGTGGCAGATCGCCTATACCGAGATCTTCGTCACCGATCGTTTATGGCCGGATTTTCGCGGCATACACCTGCTTGAGGCCATTGCGGACTACCAGCGCAGGGAACGCCGCTACGGCGGGCTGGGCGAGGGTTCGGGCGAGGTGGAAGAAGAGCCGGAGCGGATCAAGATCGCGGCGGGGTGATCGCCGGCTGTGGAAACATCGGCGTGATTCCACCAAGCAGAAGATATCCGGCTTGTTTTCCGATGCATAGAGTTTGGACTCGCGGGGAAATCCTGCCCTAGCCCACCCCGACAGTGTATTCTCATCCCTGAATGAAACGTGTCCTGACCGCTCTCATCCTGATTCCGTTGGTGCTGGCCCTGGTGTTTCTGGGGCCGCGGTGGCTATTTACGCTGGTAACTGGCGGAGTGGCGGCGCTGGCGGCGTGGGAGTTTATGGGAATGGCGGAGCGCAGCGGCGCCAAACCGCCGCGCATTGCCATGTTGGTGGCCGTAGGGCTGCTTTTTGCCGGCAATTTGCAGTGGCCCGACCAATCGACGGCTATCTTCGGCATCCTCAGCCTGGCCCTGTTGGTGTATTGCACATTCATTTCGCCCATCGAGCAGGTCATGCCGAATGTGATGACCTCGGTCTTTTGCTTGCTCTATACCGGTCTGACCCTGGAGGTCTTGCCAGCCCTGCGCGAGACCCCCGAGGGCAACGGGCCATCGCTGGTGACATTTTTGCTCTGCGCGGTTTGGGCGGGAGACATTGCGGCGCTGTATGTGGGGCGCGCCTTGGGCCGGCACAAACTGGCGCCCAGACTGAGTCCGAACAAGACCTGGGAAGGCACGCTGGGCTCGGTGGGGGGCAGCCTGCTGGTCACCGGCGGTTTGCTGGGCCTGGCCCACCTGCTGCAGATGTGGGACAAGGTCTGGCTCTCTTATCCGGAAGATGCCTGGTATTGGCTGGGGCTGGCAGTGGTGGTGAACATTGCGGCGCAGGTGGGTGATTTGGCCGAATCGGCACTCAAACGCTCGGTGGATGTGAAGGACTCCGGATCGCTGCTGCCTGGACATGGCGGTGTGCTGGACCGCATCGACGCCTTGCTCCTGGCTGCTCCGGCGCTGTGGTACGCGCAGCTGATTCACCAACGGTTCTGAGGGTACCTGTCCTCTGTCTTTGAAATCGCCGATCTGTAGCTGTGGATATGGCAGGAGGTGGAACTGGCCTGCCTGCTTTCGCATGCCCAATCGCGTCTTGGTCAAGGATTTACGATAATGAAGTCAGAGGAAGTGATCATACTTTGAAACGACTCGCCATACTCGGTTCCACCGGCTCCATCGGCCAAAGCACCCTTTCTATCGTCGAACAGTTTCCCGAGCGCTATTCGGCCGTTGCGCTGGCGGCTGGGCGCAACCTGGACGAAGCCTGCGCGCAGACCCTGCGCTGGCGTCCCAAGGTGGTCTCAATGGCCACGGAAGAGCTGGCCGGGCAGCTTTCCGCGCGTTTGCGCCAGGCTGGGGTCAGCGGAGTTGAAGTGGTTCACGGCACAGAGGGCACCGTGGCCTGCGCCGCCCTGCCGGATGCCGACTTTGTGGTTTCTGCCATCGTGGGCGTTGCCGGCCTGGAGGCAACGCACGCCGCCATTCTGGCCGGCAAGCCGGTGGGACTGGCCAACAAGGAATGCATGGTGGCCGCCGGGGAAATCCTCACTGCTGCCGCGCGTGAGCATAACGTGCTCATTGTGCCCATCGACAGCGAGCACAATGCCGTTCACCAGTGCCTGCGCGTGGGCGAGCACAGCGAGGTCAAGAACATCTGGCTGACGGCCTCGGGCGGACCGTTCAGAAACCTCCCGCTCGACCAGTTTGCCTCCATCACTCCAGAGCAGGCGCTTAAGCATCCGACCTGGGTGATGGGCCGCAGAATCACCATCGACTCCGCGTCGATGTTGAACAAGGGCTTGGAGATCATAGAGGCTTGCCGCCTCTTTGACGTGCCGCCTTCGCAGGTCAGGGTGACGGTGCACCCCCAGTCGACGGTTCACTCTCTGGTGGAGTACGTGGACGGGTCGATCCTGGCGCAAATCTCGGTGACCGACATGCGGTTGCCGATTCTTTATGCGCTGGCCTATCCCGAGCGGCCCCACTCCACGCTCACCTTCGATCTGGCTGCCCTGCGTCACCTGGACTTCGAGCAGCCCGACTTCGAGCGCTTTCCCTGCCTGCGTCTGGCCTATGAGGCCGCCGAGAAAGGCGGCGCCCACTGCATCGCCCTGAATGCGGCCGATGAGATCGCCGTCGAAGCCTTCCTTGACCGGCGGATTCCGTTCATGGGAATCCCGCGTACAATTGAGAAGGTGCTCGCATCCACGCCGGAAGCGCACCCCGCCACCATTGCACAAGTGCTTGCCTCCGATGGGGAGGCGCGTGAAACGGCTCGTGCCATTGTGGCCCAGTCCGCATCCAACCAGACGGGGCTGCCGGCTTAGCCGGAGCCGCATTGTCGAGGGAAGAACCGCTACCAAATGCATGAATTTCTAGTTTCAGCCGCCGCCTTTATCGTCCTCGTGGGCATCATGGTTCTGGTCCATGAGTTCGGACACTTTGCCGTTGCCAAGTTCTTCAAGGTACGCGTCGAGGCGTTCTCATTCGGCTTCGGTCCGCGGCTCTTCGGCTTCAAGTATGGCGACACCGACTACAAGGTCTGCCTGCTCCCGGTGGGCGGCTTCGTCAAGATGACCGGTGAAAGCCCGGAGCAAAACCTCGAAGCTCCCGGTACTCCCGTGGCGGATTTTGCAGACGATCCTGGAGCTTTCACCTCCCATCCCCGCTGGCAGCGGATGCTGATTGGCCTGGCCGGGCCAGTATCCAACTTCATCCTGGCCTTCGTGCTGATGATCTTCTACTTCGGCTGGATTAACGAAGTCCCCGCTGTGGAAGTGAATGCCACCACGATCGAGTGGGTGACTCCGGGTTCGGCGGCAGCCCAGGCCGGATTTGAACCGGGCGACATCATTCGCCGTTTCGATGCCCAAAACGATCCCAGTTGGGACAGCGTCTATGCGCGCGCCAGTCTCAACCAGAACCAGACCGTTGCTGTTACCGTGGACCGGCTTGGCGGCAAGACGCTGGAACTGACCTTGCATCTGCCCACTGAGTTGAAGGGCGACGATCTGGCCGGTATGTTGCCCCAATACCTGGCTGGTCCCATCGGCGTTCAGGAAGTGGCGCCGGGAACACCCGCCGAGCGTGCCGGCCTGCGCTCAGGCGATGCCATTCAGAGTGTGGATGGACATCCGTTCCATACTGTCACCACGCTGCTGGCCTACATGCAGGCCGGCCAGGGGAAGCCGCTCTCTCTGGTGGTCTTGCGCAATGGCTCCACGGTGCAGATGACAGCGTATCCGGCAAAGCTCGATACCTCATTCAAGCTGGGATTTGCCACCATCCCGGTTCCGTATCGCACCGCCCCGCTTCCGTTGTCCAAGGCGTTTTCCAAATCCACCGCTTTCTGTGCCGACAACTCGTTTCTGATTGTGGAGATGTTGCAGCGGATCTTTACCCACAAGGTCTCGGTCTCACAGCTCTCCGGTCCGGTGGGCATTGCGCGCATGGCAGGCGAAGCCACGGAGATGAAGGGGTGGTTTCCGAAGTTCGGGCTCGCCGGAGAGATCAGCCTCAACCTGGGCATCCTGAACCTGCTGCCGTTCCCGATTTTGGATGGCGGGATGATAATGTTGCTGTTGATTGAGAGCGTGATTCACCGCGATATCAGCATCAACTTGAAGGAACGTATCTACCAGGCGGCGTTTCTGATGCTGATGGTCTTCTTCGCGTTTGTCATCTTCAACGATGTGACCAAGCTGCCGATCTTCACGCATTTGAAGCCGTAGCGTAGCGTCCCGGCCGCCTATGCTTGGGACAACGATGGGTGCCCCTGGTCCCGCTTTTGGGACCAGGGAAAGCAAGAGCGCTAACCATCGGACGGTTCATCGGATGTGCAAAACCCGACAAAACTCTGGGAAAACCGTGTAAAAATCGTGTTCCACGTGGAAAACTTGGTACGCAATTACGAAAACCTGGCACGAAACTGCCAGCCATGGGAGTCTTTTGCATGTCAGTGACCGCCGAAGTGAGGGTGCGCTATGCAGAAACCGATCAGATGGGCATTGTGTATTACGCCAACTACCTGGTGTGGTTTGAAATTGGCCGTGTCGAACTGCTCCGCACCCTTGGCCTTTCCTATCGCATGCTGGAGATTGAGCACGAATGCATTCTGCCAGTGGCTGAGGCCAGTTGCCGGTATCGCTCACCTGCCCGCTACGACGATCAGATCCTGATCGAGACTCGCCCGGCTCTGCTGCGCGGAGCGGTGATCAAGTTCGCCTATCGCATCCTGCGCAAGGCCCCGGAGGGCCAGGAACCGGCACTCCTCGCCGAGGGCGAGACGGTGCATGTGGTTTGCGACGGCCAGTTGAACAAGAAGCACCTGCCGGAGAAGTACGAAGCCGCATTGCGCACGATGATGGCGGAAGCGTAGAGCATTCTTGCCCGCCCAGCGTCAATTTGGCAGAAAACTCCCGACGTCTGGAAGATTGTCTATCGTCAGGGAAGGGTATTCAGAGTGCTTGACGCGGTGTAGTCAAAGCACGGCCAATCCGAATCGCCATCTCGATTGCTTTGCCCTAAATCAGCGGGCCCCCACTCAGATGGAGAATCGTATTGAGAAATGCCTTCAATTCGGGGCACGCAGCTGCGGCGACAGTCAAGTCCTGGCCGCGCAGGATTCGATGGGCATATAGAACTTTGGAATAGTCGCGCCGGCATGTGCCGATCCGGAATATTTCTTTGATATGGAACGAAGGAGGACGATTGTGATTCACGGATTCCGGCGCGCCCGGCGGCGCGGTCCGGTTGTGCCCGGCAACTTTCTGTATTTCGCTCCAATAAGGTAAGAGCCAAGCTTCAAAATCGTGCTGCGCGACGTGGGGATAAAAGCAGGCATTCTGTCCAACCCACGCTTGCATCTTGGCCTTGGCGTCGGCAGCATCGCGAAAGTCCTGGGTGCCGGTATACACGTCAGTCAAAGCGATGACCGCGTCCGCCTTATCGCGTCCACTCAGCAGGTTTTCAACAGTGCGCCGAAGCTTCGCTTCCTTGGGTATTCTGCCGTCGTAAGGGAACATATCGAGGTTGGGCATTCTGTCTGCGAGGCGTCTCTTGAGAAACTCTCTCAAGTGGGGAAGAAATGCTTTTTCGGTCCGTCCCTCAACGAGGATAGCGATCTTCACGCGCGCGCTCCAAGCCGGCCATTACTCCAAAGCTGGTCGAGTGAGTAATCCTCCAGCCATGCATTGAGATCGAGTTCATCGGCCCATTTCAGCGAGGTCATTCCATCTTCGCCCGCATCCAGGACCACGATCTCGCTCGGTTGGAGAAAACGAATGAGACGGTCCGAATGCGTGGCCACCACAAGCTGCGTTCGGTTAGAAGCCTCCCGCATCATATCTGCGAGCAGGCTCAGTAACTCGGGATGGAGGCTGACCTCGGGTTCGTCGAGCAGGGTGAGGGCAGTGAGGCCCGGACTTTGCAGCAGCGTGGCCAGCCACAGGAAGCGCAAAGTGCCTTCGGAAAGCTGGTGCATGTAAAGCGGTTTGGAGAAGCCAGTCTCGCGCCATGCGAGGGCCAGCGTTCCAGCCGCGACCGGCGGAAAATCGAGACGATCGAAGCGCGGAAATGCGGCGCGGAGCGCATCTTCGATGGCATCGAAGCGATCCCTTTCAGTTTCCCGAAGATAGAAGAGGCAGGAAATCAAGCCCTCGCCATTGCGGCCTGGGAGCGTCGCAGGCTGCATCGGTTGCGGCAAGCGCACGGGAGATCGCGGATCGACATTGAGCACATGATAAGACGTGGAAGAAGCTAGTCGATTGCGGAACTCCTCTGGCTGCCGAAACATCTTGGGAACTTGCGACAAAGATGTTTCAAAGGGGTTGTGTATCCAGTTTGGCCGAACAATATCTTGCTTATCTACTTCGTAGTATTTGATGTCTGAATTATGCGAATCGATATGGCGAAAAACTTCCATAACGCCGCTAATATGCTCACAGAGAGTTTCCTCAGCGATTGCAAATGAGACAGCCTGTGGCTTGAGAGTAAGTGAATACTCTATGAGTCCATGCGGCGCATTTCGCATTGCAATTCCAAGTTGCATCTCCTCGGCCTTATCATAGGTCAAGATGTTCGATAGTCCAGATAGCTCCGAGATAGCCTCACTCAGCTTGCCTTGCGCGGACTTTGCCAGGAGGGAAAATACGTCCAGAATCGATGTCTTGCCCGTCCCGTTGGCCCCGATCATCACGGAAAGCGGGCGTAACGGCAACTGTACGTCGCAGAGGCGACGGAAACCGTGGATCGACAGATCCATAAAGCGGGATGTCTCGGGGGCTGTCATTGCTTGCCTCTTAGTTTCCTCAGCCTCAAGAGCATTGTCAACGGTTCCGTACTTGCTCCGGCGGGGAAAACCTTCCGCAAACGGGCGTAGCCTACTTATCCCTTGCCACCACAAACTCGGGCAGCCAGAGCAGGGCGCGTTTGAACTCCGAGTCGGGCAGAGGAGCCAATGTCTGGAGGGCCTGCTTGGCGTAGCGTTCGGCGGCGGCCATGGCGTACTCGACCGAGCCGTTGCGCACCAGGATCTCCTGGATTTGCTCG
>Ga0181520_10005130_pt1 | contig 21147 bp, 14 predicted proteins | sample PEATcosm2014_Bin_29_FD_132451 | JGI IMG/M metagenome (GOLD analysis project Ga0181520, IMG submission 132451) | Peatland microbial communities from MTU Mesocosm Facility, Houghton, MI, USA - PEATcosm2014_Bin02_30_metaG | ecosystem: Environmental > Terrestrial > Soil > Wetlands > Peat | place... | reverse complement strand
CGCCGCGACGCCGAACATCGTCTGGGCGGCGCCTTGCTTCTCCGGTGGGAACGCATCGAGCAGCACACCCTGGCTGGAGGGCTGGAGTCCGCCGCCGGCCAATCCCTGGATCACCCGGAACAGAATAATCTGCCCGAGGCTTGTGGCCATGCCGCACAACGCCGAGGCAATCGTAAAAACGGCGATCGACAGTAGAAAGTAATTGCGGCGGCCCAGGTGGGCAGAGAGCCAGCCGGAGATCGGCAGAATGGTGGCGTTGGCGGCCAGGTAGCTGGTGAGCACCCACTCGCTGTCGATAACCGCCGCCGACAGCCCTCCGGCGATGTAACGCAACGCGACATTGGCGATGGTGGTGTCCAGCACTTCCATGAACGTCGGAATGACGACGGCGACGGCGACCAGCCAGGGGTTGATCGCCGGACGAGTAACTGCATGGGGTGAAAGGGCCACGGTGCTCATGGAACAGCCCGGAGTTACTTCAACCTCTCGGACGTAGCGGAACGGCGCGCCAACGGGACGATCCGTTGCAAGAAAGCCCCGGCATAACGCCCGGTGGGCGGTTCTTTGTAATAGACGTAAGGGACAACCGATAATCCGACGAACAAGGGAACCTCATCCGGATCGTAGTTGGTGAGTTCAATCCGAACCGGCAGCCGCTGGACGATCTTGACGAAGTTCCCCGTGGCGTTTTGCGGCGGCAGCAGGGAAAGGGTTTCACCGGTCCCCATGGTAAAGCCCGTGATGCGACCCTCGAACTCATGTCGAGTGCCGTACATGTCCGCCTCACAGCGTACGCGCTGGCCGATGCGCAGTTTTGCCAACTGTGTTTCTTTGAAGTTGGCGTCGATCCAGATCTCGGTGAGCGAGCGGACGGCCATCAGACTTTGCCCCACCTGGACGTTGTTGCCGGGGTTGACGCTGCGGCTGGTCACCACGCCATCGATTTCGCTGACGATGTCGCAGTAGCGGAGATTGAGATCGGCATCATCCAGGTCGCGCTGCGCCTGGTGGAGCTTGGCCTCGGCCTCCTTGATTGCGGGCGCACGGGGGATGAGGCGGGCAAGAATGCGGTCGAGATTTCCCCCGGGATCCTGCTTGTAAAAGGCGGCGATGGTCTCTTTGGGCGTCGCCGTCCAGGAACTGGGAAAGTAACCAAACGCAGCCGCGCTTTGCAGCAAGTCTCCCAACGCCTGCCGGACGGCGGAGAAGTTCTGGTCTAAGTCGGGCGGCACTTCGGTCAGGTCGTGGCCCTTGGGCGGCTCGGGCGGAAGGCCCAGCCCGACACGAATGGCGTGCACAGCCTCCAGGGCCTGCTCGACGGCCGCCCGAGCGACCTTGTTCGTCTCGCGGCGCAGATCGAGGTCTTCCCTGCTGAGCGCCCCCTGCGGCGCGAGATCTTCGCCCCGTTTCAAATTGGCTTGCGCCAATTCCAGAGTCGCTCTCCTGCTGTTAAGGGTCGCTACACTGGCGTGCAAATTGGCGATCTGGTTGTCGACGTCCTCAATGGCGCGCTGGAGCTTGTAGCGATTAGCCCGGGCTTGTGCCACCTGGCCGCGCACCTGGGCTTGGGCAGCCGCCAAGTCGGTTTCCGCCGCTTCCGCGGCGGCCTTCTTGATGGCGACTTGGACGCGGTACGGCTCCGAATCAAGCTCAACGAGCACTTCCCCTTTCTTGACGTAGTAGTTGTCATCCACCAGGACCTTGCTCACCTGGCCCAACACGCGGGGAGCGACGAAAGTGACGTGACTATTGACATAAGCATCATCGGTGGAAACCGTATTCAGCGCCGTCACCACCCACGGGATAACAACGATGTATCCTCCGACCCCCAGGCCAACCACGGCCCCTGCCAACAGCAGCCATTTTCGCAGGGGATGGGATGGCGGCCCGGTTTTGGACGGTTCTGGAGCGATGCCGGGAAGGGAACTGGTTGCCGGGGCGTCGTGTTGTTCTGGATGAGCCGGCTGATCGACCGGCACGGAGGGCAGACTATTCTTCGCGTCCGTCGGCGCCGGCTCGGCGGGCAAACCTTTGGTCGCATCGCGTGGCGCTTCCTCGGCAGAAGCCGGCCTTGACTCTTCTGCAGCTCGAGAATGCCGATCGTTCGTGCCCTTCATACTGGTACTTCTCCTTTCTGCGAGTCAGCACCACAGAGGATCAGGCGAGATGCTGCCAGCCCGCGACACGTTAGTACCGGTACGGTTGAACGCCCGCTCCAGGATCACTCCGGCGTGACGTTCCGGCTTGTCATGAGACTCCCCACTGATTTCACTGGTTAGATCATCCGCCTCCACGTTAATTGTAGGCAGACGTAAGCAAGAGGCACGTCATCAGTTTCAAGGAATGCCCTCACTTCAGGTCGTTATTACGCCACCATCTAATCGCGATTCGCGCGATCCGCAAACTGGCAAGGAAGAGTGTGTTTTTACACAAAGGCTATAAGTTCTGTGCCAATCGGCGGTCTGTCGGCCCAGTTGTTTTCGCACCATTTGACAAAGGCGAAGAAACCCTGGTTCTGCCATCAAGAGTGCGTAGGCTTCCGAGTTGGTTCAACCCGCATGCGCGAACTGACCAGCCGCCTGCTCGACCGAGGGCCGCGTGAGAGTGCGTATAATTCAAGCGATTATAGAGGTTGTCGGCAACCGACGGATCGGGAGATTACCGCCCCCCAACCATCGGCTTCTGCTGACGGTTGCGACATTGTTGTCCTCAGCCTCAAGCGACCAGCGTTTTCCGCCGGTTTTCTTCTTTTCCGTTCGAAGTTGCTCGCGTAGAATTTCCTTGTAGTAGGGCGTGCGGGAGCGCCAATCTGGTTGTCGATGCCGGTGGCGTTGCACTCCATGGCATCAAGACAATTGCCTACACCAGTCGGATCCCAGCTGACAAGTTGTTGACGATTGGCACTGACCATGTCCGCGTCGGAGAACGAATGGACTTACCTGCGGGGTTGGCGTTCGCTAACCAACACGTTGCTGCTATGTACGGCAATGGCTGAACACCTTTATGACGTCGACAACACATCCCGAACGTCGTCCTGGCTGACGTCCCTGCCCGCTTTAACTGCGCGGATGAACACCATGACCCAACGCGAGAAGGTGCGATCTTGGTAAACATACTCTCAACTGCAGAAAGGAATACCCATGTCCATTTCAACCCAAACCCGCAACGAGCCAGCCAGCGGATTGAAGCAGAAACCGTCGGCGTCCATTTCCGCCGTCCAATCCGGCCCAAGTTTCAGAATAGCAGACGCGATGAATTACAAGGCATGGGTTGCGAAGGCGGCGAAACAGCCGATGGTGCTGGAAACCGTTGAACTCGGACCGCTCGGGGTCGAGGACGTTGAAGTCGCTGTCGAACACAGCGGTTTGTGTCACTCTGATCTCTCCATCTTGAACAATGACTGGGGCATTTCGCAGTACCCCGCGATTCTCGGCCACGAGGTCATCGGTCGGGTCACGGGCATAGGTGCGAATGCCAAGGGTCTCAAGGTTGGACAGCGCGTCGGCGTCGGCTGGTACTCGGGTAGCTGCATGCACTGTCACCAATGCATATCGGGAAGCCATCACCTTTGCCCGCAAGTGCAAGCGACCATCGTCGGTCATCGTGGCGGGTTCGCGACCCACATCCGCTCGCACTGGGCTTGGGCGATCCCGCTGCCAGAAAGGCTGAACTTCGCCGAAGCCGGGCCGCTCTTGTGCGGGGGCATCACCGTCTTTGCGCCGCTGGTGATGTACGCCAAGCCGACCGACCGGGTGGGCGTCATCGGCATCGGCGGATTGGGCCACATGGCGGTCAAATTCGCGGCCGTCTACGGGTGCGATGTGACGGCGTTCACGTCGAGCGAGAGCAAGTTCGATGAAGCCAAAGGTTTCGGGGCGAACCACGTCGTTTCGAGCAGGGACTCGGCGGCAATCAGGAAACTCAGTGGCAGCTTCGATCTTCTGATCAGCACGGTCAACGTGAAGCTCGATTGGGACACGATGATCGGTGCGCTCGCGCCCAACGGCCGGTTGCACGTCGTCGGCGCCGTGCTTGAACCCATTCCGGTCGCGGCGTTCTCGCTCATCCTGCAGCAGCGCAGCGTCTCAGGCTCGGGGTCCGGCTCGCCGGCGACGATCGAGACGATGCTCGACTTCGCTTCACGGCACAATGTCACGCCGCAGAACGAGCACTTCCCGATGAGCAATATCAACGAGGCCTTCGCCCGACTCGAATCAGGCAAGGCCCGTTACCGCATCGTGCTGGATGCGGATTTCTGATCCACTTGACTATCGACTGTTCTTGGTGGCAAGACGTTGTCGAGGCCAACAAGCATGAACGGCCCACGGAAGACAGCCATCGTGACCGGAGCTTCGCAGGGGATCGGCGTGGGAATCGTGAAGGGGTTTGTCGAACGGGGTTTCAACGTCGTTGCCAATTCCCGGAAGGTGACCCAATCCACCGAGGTCGCGGCTTCCGACCGCGTCGCGCTGGTGGACGGCCACATCGGCGAGCAGGCAACTGCCGTCAAGATTGTCGAGACGGCGCTGTCTCGCTTCAAGTCGATCGACGCACTGGTCAATAACGCCGGCATCTTCTTCACCAAGCCGTTTACGGACTACACGACTGAGGACTTCAAGTCGCTCGTCTCGACGAACGTCGAGGGTTTCCTATACGTCACCCAACTCGCCATCAAGCAAATGTTAGCACAGAAGACCGGCGGGAGCGTCGTCACGATCACGGCGGCCCTTGCTCGCAACCCGATCCGGGGCGTCACGGCGGCGGTGCCGATGCTCACCAAAGGCGGTCTGGAAACGATCACCCAGCACCTGGCGATGGAGTACGCGAAAGACGGCATCCGCGTGAACGCCGTCGCGCCGGGCGTCGTCTATACGCCGCTTCACCGAGAGACTCCGAAGGAGGTGATGGAGAGCCTGTCGCCGATGGGTCGGCCCTCGACGGTCAAGGACATCACGGATGCAGTCATGTACCTGACCGACGCCGCGACGGTCACTGGTGACATTTTGTACGTCGATGGCGGCTCTCATTTCGGCCGCTGGTAGTTGAGGAGCTTTCGTCACGACCACAAACTCAACGACCGCTGAGGATCGTCTCGCCAAGCTCGGCATTCATCTGCCCGATGCGCCAACCGAAGCCACGTGTGCCCCACGCTCCGCCCCGGCCGCGAATGCGGCGGCTTCTTCGTGGCGCACATCGACCCATTGCACCTTGTCGCTGCGACGAATGGCGTCGGTTACCGGGTTGAGGCTGTCGCCGACGATCCCGTAAATCCTCTGGACGCCCGCCGCGGCAAGGCTGTCCACCAAGTCTTCTGCCACAGTCCGCGACATGATTTGTCTTTTTCAATGAGTCGATACGCCCCGCGGTCATCCCCGTCCCTTAATAGAAACCTTGGTTATCCCGTTTGACGCTGACTTTTCCCGCGTAGCGTCGCGCGATGAATACGAAATAAGCGATAGCAAGCCCAAAAACCAGCGGCCACCAAATCGCTGCAACGAACAAAGCGTTCGCATTGGAAGCGACATCGTAGGCGCTCAGCGAATTCTCGGGTGCCAGCGTCGAGTGGAGCATTACCGGGAAAACAGCCGCGCCCCCCGTGGTCAACAGGCCCACGAGAAAGGCATTCGATCCGACGAAAGCCTGCATTTCCCGGCGGGCCGAGAGGCCCCAAATCAGCGTCGTGACCGAAACGATGACAATCAACACCCCCAGCCAGCAAATTGGATTGTGAATCGCGTGCGCGGGCACGTCGGGACGCACGACCCAGGATTCAACCGAGATCACAACAAACAGTGGGGCCATCACCGCCCAGAGGTACGTCGCAGACGTCTGGCTGCGGGTGTGCACCGGGCCTTCCGTCTTCAGCGTGAGATACGTCGCGCCGTGAGCCGCCAGCGTGACGACCGCGAAGATCGCCGTGGACACCGTGTACCAGTCTAGCAGGCCCACCGAGCCGCGCACGCTGAAATCGGTGAAGAAGGCCATCGAGAAACTGCCCTGGGCATCCAGCGGCACACCGCGGGCTAGGTTGCCTGCCGCCGCGCCGAAGACGATGGCCAGAAGCGTATTGGCGAGCACGAACACGAAATCCCAGAACCCCTGCCACATGCGATCGTTGATGTGGCCGCCGACTTCCAGCGAGATTCCGCGCAATATCAGACACCACAAAATGAGAAAGAGCGCGAGGTAATAACCGGCAAAGGCGGATGCCAGAAGCCCGGGGAATACTGCGAGCATGGTACCGCCGAAACCAACCAGCCACACTTCGTGCCAAGACCAGAGCGGACCGATTGCGGCGATGACCTGACGGCGCTCCTCCGGGGTCTTGGCCACGAGCCAGTGAAGCATTCCGGCGCCCCAGTTGCGGCCATCCAAGACGACGTAGATGATGAGCATCAAGCTCACAATGCAATACCATGCCGCGATCATGCCGACACCTCCATTTTGCTCGCGCCTGCCGCATCGACGTCGGGACCGCGGTCTATCTCACGCCCAACCAGAAAGAGAAAGAGCAGGCCGAGAACGAAATAGAGGCCGACGAAGCCAATCAGGGTAAAAATGGTGTCGCCGTTGCTCACCACTTTGCTGTAGCCCTCGCGCGTGCGAAAGAGACCATAGATCAGCCAGGGTTGTCGCCCCAACTCCGCCGTCATCCACCCCAGTATGTTGGCAATGTAGGGAAATGGGAACGCGAGCATCAGCACCCAGAGCAGCCAGCGGCTGGATTCGAGTCGGCCGCGCCAGATTTGGAGACCCGCATAGGCCATGAGGGCAATGAAGACTGTGCCCAGCGTGATCATGAGGTGAAACGAGTAGTAAAGAAGCTCAATATTGTCGGGCCATGTATCCTCGGGAAAGTCGTCCAGCCCGCGTACAAACTTTCCAAAATGCCCGTAGGCGAGAAAACTGAGTGCGCCGGGAATCTCGATCGGATTCTCGAGCCGCCGCGTTCTGACATTGGGTTGCCCGATCACAGCGACCCCTGCGAACTGGCCACCCACAAACTTGCCTTCCATTGCGGCGAGAGTCACCGGCTGGTGGCGACCGACCATTTTGGCCTGCTGGTCGCCAGTCGGGAGTGCCACAAGAATGGAGGTGACCAGTCCCGCAGCAGTTCCAGCGCGCAAATACAATCGCGCCTGCTCCAGATGGAGTCCGCGCAAGGCGTAGAATGCGCCCACGGCCGCGACCACTAACGAACCTGTTACGAGCGCGGCCATCTGATTGTGGGAGAACTGGATCCATGCCCACGGATTGCGCAGGTACGCGCTGAGACTGCTAATGCCCAGCAGGCCATCCGTTTCGGCGCGATAAGCCACGGGATGCTGCATGAAAGCATTTGTCGCTATGATAAAGTAGCCGGAGATCCAGCTTCCCAGCGCGACCGCCAGCGCGGCCAGGAAGTGATATCGCGGACCCAATCGCTTTTCGCCCCAGATGAGCGCGCCGATAAAGGCACTTTCCAAAAAGAAGGCGAACATGCCCTCCATCGCCAGCGTCTGTCCGATGACGCCGCCAGCGTATTTGCAGAAGCCAGCCCAGTTCGTCCCGAACTGAAACTCCATCGGAATGCCGGTCACCACTCCGACGGCGAAATTGAGCCCGAAGATCTTGGCCCAGAATCGCGCGGCCTGGTTGTATTTCTCATCACCCGTGCGCAGGGCGCGCCACTTCCAATAAACCAGGAACCACGCCAGCCCCATGGTGAGCTGCGGAAAGAGATAATGGTAAGTTATCGTGAAGGCGAACTGAATACGGCTCCAGGCGGAAGGATCAAATGCGTTCATCGTTTCTACCTCTCCAGCCCGGTAGACACCTCTTCAGCACAGCCACCGGGGCAACACGGCGACGTGCACGCGCGCGAAACGGGCGGAGAGGATATCCAATGGGTCATTTCCTGTTTTCCTCATGAACCGCTCGCCGCAGCGAGCTGAAGTTGGCCAGCGGCTTCGGGCACTTCAGGTCGCGGCGCCCCATCATGCTCACGCTGAATAATGATTCTGGCCGCTCGGTCGCGACCCAGCCCGCCTCGTTGGCGACGAAAGGTCCGATCACAGCCACGACATATGCCGTGAGAAGCCGGCGTTGGAGAGGACGGCCCCGCCACCAGAGAACGAGGCCCAGGGCCACGAAACCCGTCAAGGCGCCCCAAGTGTAGACCATCAAATGGTAGACCGCAATCCCCACCTTCAGAAAAAAAGCGTCGATGTAGCAGGGAGCAAAGAGTTCGACCTTCATCAGCAGATCCTCCCTGTCAACCCGCCATCCACGAAAATGAAAGCCCTCGGTTCGAAGCTTGGGTTCAGGGATTACACGATGCCATTTCCCCTGGCCGCGCCTCGCACGAGTGAAACGATTCACCGCCAACGACCTCCGCGGTCACACCTGCGCTTGTGGTCGGGCGTCGACGAAAAGTGCGGCTGTCGGCAACGCGTGATCGCTTGATCGAAGAAGATCGCCTGCATCATTGTCGCGCGCAACAAACCCCAATCATTTTCCGCGAGTCGCTTCATGGATCAATAGGGAAAGTCCCGCTTTTGTCTATAGGGGATTCCCCTGTATCCACGGAAGACCCGTCGAACCACTCGCAACCCGCCGCGATCTCGCTAGTGGCTTCCGCCGTCTTCCATTTCGATGCGCTTTGCGTATTGATCGAGTTCCGCCAGCGTTTCCTCGGCGCAGCGCGAGGGACGAACCACCTCACGGTCAAGATCATCTTGGTCAATCGATGTTGACAGGCCGCTCCACTTCAACACATCGCTGACGACCCAAGCCTGTCCCATGCCCAAGCCCGGTGCGGCGAGATACTTCGCCCGGAGAGCTTCACTTCGAATTGGGTAATGCCTGTCATCGTCGCGAGATTCGTTTCCATTGAGTTCTCCAAATACCTCAACGACTGATCGACAGAAGCCGATGGGCGCAAGTCACCGCGAGCAAGCCGTCGCCGACCGCAAAGCCGACCCGTTTGGTGGACCCCGAGCGGACATCACCGGCTGCGAGTATGCCTGGTACGGTGGTCTCCAGCGAGCAAGGGTCGCGATCACTGCGGGGCCATAATCCGGAACGAACGGCGTCGGTGCCCGTCAACAGGTAACCATTGGCATCGCGAGCAAGTTCAGCCGGCAACCACTCTGCCGACGGCTCGGCGCCGATGAATACGAATACGGCCGAACAAGGCACTTGGCGTAACGCTTGAGTCGCGTTATTCTTAAGGGTAATCGCTTCCAGGTGATGATTTCCGTGCAGCGCTTCGATCTCGGTTTGTTCATGAAGAAGCACGTTGGCGGTTGCTCGGATGCGCTCGGATAAGTATTCCGACAAGCCAGGACCTAGCGCGCGACGGATCAGTAAATGCACGGTGCGCGACGGGCAGCACTCTGCCAGAAACATCACGGCCTGTCCGGCCGAGTTGCCGCCCCCAACCACGGCGACGTCGGCGTCGTGGTGGAGGTCGGCTTCAACCGTCGTGCAGGCATAATAGATGCCGGCGCCTGCAAAGCGGTCCGCCCCAGCAGCCTCCAGTCGTCGCCAGCGGACGCCCAAGGCAAGAAGCAGAACCCGACAGCGAATCGCCGCGCCGCAATCCAGTTGCAGGACGTGCAACTCGTCGACGGACCGGGCGGGAGTTACGCGCTCGACCAGGACCGGAGCAACGATCCGGGCGCCGAACTTGAGCATTTGCAGGACTCCGCGGGTCGCCAAGTCCGCACCGCTCAAGCCGGCCGGAAAACCTATGAAGTTCTCAATCCGCGACGAGCCCCCGGCCTGACCGCCAGGTCCGAGCCGGTCGAGCATCAAGGTGGAAATGCCTTCCGACGATGCATACACGGCGGCGGCGATGCCAGCGGGACCGGCGCCAACAATCGCCAGATCGACATCCTGCGTAGGGCAATGTTTCCAGATGCCCGCCTCGCTGGCCAGCTCTTGCAGAGAAGGGTTCACGAGGACTCGCCCATTGCCGCACTCAATCACCGGCGTCTTTTGCGGCGAGCCCAGTTCCACGAAAACACGTCGGCCCTCCTCGGTTTCCGTGTCCGACCACGTAAAGGGGACGAAGTTTTTATAAAGAAACTCGCGCACCGTGTTCGTATCGCGGCAGCGCCCTGGACCGACGACACGGAGCCCAATCGTGCCCAATTTCGACAACAGCTCTCGCCGGCGAGTGAACGCGGCGATCAGCTTTTCGCCGAAACTCGGTACACGATTCAACATGGGCCGAAGGTGGCGGCCTGGAATGCACACCAGGTGCGTCTTGCCCCGCGCGACGCCGGTCACGTTCACCGGGCGGCTAGCGAGAAGGTCGATGTCTCCGGAGAACTGCCCGGGCTCATGAACGACGATCACCCGGTCATCGTCCCTCGGATTGCGGATTTCGATCTGACCGTCTTCTACAACATACAAATCGATATCCGCTTGACCGGCCCGGAAGATTGTCTCACCATCGGCGTAGTCACGGGCGATACCCAAGGGCTTAACCATCGCGATTTCTGCGTCGGTAAGTCTGGGAAACGCGACGTCTTCTATCTGAACCATTCCAGCTCCCCAATGCTGTGACGAGTCGCCTTGTCAGATGCTTATTCCTCGCCGTGCCAAACGGCCGCGGCCGAAACCTCGTTCATCTTTCGCTTATGTTGCCGATTGCCCAGAGAGACTTCTCTCCGACTTTCTGCGAGGAGTTCTCGGCAGCGACGGCTGCGCCGCCGGGACGGCAGCGAACAATGCATTGAGCCCCTCGGCCATCGTGGGGTGCGCGAAAATGGCGTCGCGCAGCAGCGTGTGGGGCAGCCCGCCGAGTATCGCCGTCTGCACCGCGGCCATGACCTCCCCGGCCTCGGGGCCAATCATCGTGAAACCGAGAATGTGGTCACCCCGCTCTTCGATGAGCACTTTCATGAAGCCGCGGGTCTCACCGAGGGTCCGCGTCCGCAGCACGTTGCTCATCGGCAGACGTGCGACACGCACCGCGACTCCCCGTTGCCGGGCTTCCCGTTCGTTAAGGCCGACCCGCGCCAGCGGAGGATCCGTAAACAGGCAGTAGGGCACGAGGCGGTCGTGTGTGCTGCGGTTCCCGCCAGCGAGGTTGTCCCGGATAATCTGAAAATCGTTCTCGGAAACGTGCGTGAACTGCGGGCTGCCGGCACACTCGCCGATGGCCCAGACATTGAGCGCGCTCGTCTCAAGCCGATCAGTGACGTTGATATAACCTCGCGAGTCCAACTCGACGCCAGCCATTTCGAGCCCGATCCCGGCGGTATTGGGGGTACGTCCCGTAGCGGTGAGGACATCGCTGCCGTCTATCGTGCGTTCCCCTGCCGCGGTGCGCACGCGCAGGCGGACGCCTTCTCCGGATCGCCCTTCTACCGAGAGGACGTCGGTCGCAAGAAGTATCTCGATCTCTTCGCCACCGAGAACCTGCCGGATTTCGTTGGCGACGTCCGGGTCCTCGCGGCTGAGGAGTTGTGGTCCGCGCTCAAGAAGGGTCACGCGGCTGCCGAAGCGACGGTACGCCTGCGAGAATTCCAGCCCCACATACCCACCCCCAATGACGATAAGGTGCTCGGGAAGGTGGCCCATTTCGAGTACCTCGATGTGCGTGAGCGGTCTGGCCTCCGCCAGCCCGGGGATGGGCGGAATCGTGGCGTGGGTCCCCAGGTTGAGGAAGACCCGGTCGCCTGCCAGGATGCGCGTGCCACCGTCGTTCAATTGGACCTCAAGCGTTTTCGGAGCGACGAAACGCCCCGCGCCCATGATTAACTCCGCGCCGCTCGCCTCGTAGTGATCCAGGTGCATTGCGACGAGGCCATCGACCATGTTACGCTTGCGCTGGAGCACCTTTGCCATATCCACCGCGAAGTGACCTGAACCGGTCCCGAATTGGGCGCCGTAGTGCAGGAGGTCCGCGACTTTCGCGCTCCAGATTTCGTTCTTGCTGGGCAGGCAAGCGACGTTGGGGCAGGAGCCGCCGATCCAGCGGCGCTCGACGACGGCGGTCCGACGCCCAGACCGCGCCAGGTGCCAAGCCAGGAGCTTGCCGCCCGCGCCACTACCCAAGACGAGGTCTTCATACAATTCCGGCTGGGACATGTTCATCTTATCGTTCCTTCTTCTGTGTTTGGTATGGAGGAGGTTGTACTGAATGACGGGTGCGAGGGCGAGGCGATGGAAACGTCCTCTTCCCATAAGCGGAAGCCGCCGAGAAACGCATTGCGGTTGTCTCCATGCCGGGCGTCAAGCGGAAGGTCGCGAATTCGTTTTGCGTTACCGCCGCCGAGCACGACGTAGTCGGCCACCATCGCCGCCTTCAGCCGCGTAACGACGTCGGCCACAGCCCGACGCCATTTCCTCTTGCCCAGGCGTTCGAGCCCACGAAGGCCCACGTAGTCCTCAAACGTCCGGCCTTTGCGGTACGGCAGATGCGCCAATTCTAACGGCACCACGGTCTTGCCTATGACCATTGCGGAGCCCAAGCCCGTTCCCAATCCGAGAAACAGCATTCGCCGGCCCTGATAGCTGCCAAGTGCTTGCATGGCGGCGTCATTGAGCAACCTCACGGGGCGTCCAAACCGTCCCTGGTAATCGAGATCGATCCAGCCCTTGCCCAGATTGTATGGCTCGCGGAGGGGCCGTCCATCGACTACTGGACCCGGGTAACCAATCGACACTACCTCGTAATCCCAGTCGTGCGTGGCCTCGAGGACGACCCGGATCATTCCGTCAGCCGTCATTTCCGGCCCCGACGGGATTTTCACGACCTCCTGTTGGCCAGTGGCGAGGAGTTTGATGTTGGTGCCGCCCACGTCAATTACAAGCGTTTTCATCGGAATCACCCAGTGATTGCCAAGTCTCGTGGAACCTCGGGCTCATGAGCAGGGGCATGCGAGGTTCGGTCTCCGCGCCGGGTGCAACAGTCTCTCAGCAGCCGAGTCACCAGAGCGGTCCAACCTGTCTGATGGCTGGCCCCGAGCCCTCGGCCGGAGTCGCCGTGAAAGTACTCGTAAAAGAGCACTAGGTTGCGCCAGTTGGGATCCGCGGCGAAACGCTCGTCAGATCCGTGACAGATGCGCCGACCGTGTTCGTCGGCGCGAAAGATCCGCGCCAGCCGCGTAGCAAGCTCGCGCGCCACTTCCTGAACATTCATGAACCGGCCCGAGCCGGTGGGGCACTCCACTCGCAGGGTGTCGCCATAGAAGTGATGATATCGTTCCAGTGCCTCCACCAGCAGGTAATTCACCGGCATCCAGATCGGCCCTCGCCAATTGGAATTGCCGCCGAACAAACCCGTGGTTGCTTCGCCGGGATCATAGTCGACTCGCTGCAGGGTGCCGCCTGCTGAGCAAGTGTAAGGCCGATCCTTATGGATGCGAGACAGCGAGCGGATGCCGTAGGGCGACAAGAACTCATTCTCATCGAGCACGTAGCGAAGAATGCGTTCCAGCCGGGGGCGCGGAGGAATGGCCAGCAGCCGGCGGCCCGAGCCGTGGGGGCCCTGAGGCTCCAGATAAGAAACGTGCTGGGCCAAATCGCGGCGGTTGTCGAGAAACCACTGGAGACGCTTTTGGAACCCGGGCAAGCGGGCGATCGTCTGATCGTCTAACACCTCCACGGCCAACAACGGGATGAGTCCCACCAGGGAACGAATCCGCAGGCGGATCGGCCGCTCGCTGACCTGGAGTTGATCGTAGTAGAAGCCGTCTTCTTCGTCCCAAAGCCCGGCGCCTCCCAAGCAGTTCATCGCGTCGACGATGGCCACAAAATGCTCGAAGAACTTGGAAGCCACGTCCTCATAGACCGGGTCTTCCTTGGCCAGTTCCATGGCCATGGCGAGCATGGTGACGCAGTAAAAGGCCATCCATGCCGTGCCATCGGCCTGCTCCAAGACGGCACCGCCGGGCAACTGCTTGGACCGATCGAACAGGCTGATGTTGTCCAAGCCCAAAAAGCCGCCCGCAAACAGATTCTTGCCCGTCACGTCCTTGCGGTTGACCCACCAAGTGAAGTTAATCAGCAGTTTCTGGAAGGTGCGGGCGAGGAAACGCCGATCGCGCGCCCCGCGTCGCCCGGTCATCTTGTAGACCCGCCAACAGGCCCAGGCGTGGACGGGCGGGTCGACGTCGTCGAAGGCGAACTCGTAGGCCGGCAGTTGCCCGCTGGGGTGCGTATACCACTCGCGCAAAAAGAGAATCAGTTGCTCTTTGGCAAACCAGGGATCGATCTCGGCCATCGGGATCATGTGAAAGGCGGAATCCCAAGCAGCGTACCAGGGGTACTCCCACTTGTCGGGCATGGAGATCACGTCGCGATTGAACAGGTGGCCCCAATCGTGGTTGCGTCCTTGGCGGCGGCTGGCGGGCGGCGGCGGTTGATTCGGATCGCCTTCCAGCCACTCTTTGGTTACGTAATGATAAAACTGTTTCGTCCAAAGCAGGCCCGCATACGCCTGCCGACTGATGCGGCGATCGTCGTCTGATGCGGTCGGCGGGATGCAGTGTCGATAGAACTCATCGGATTCGCTGACGCGGTCGGCCAGCACGCGATCAAAGGCCGCCCCGATCGGTTCCGACGGGGCCTCTTCTTCGGCGAACAGTCGCAACTTGACCGTCGTGGAATCGCGCGCGGGGATGTTCAGCACGTAGTGGGCTGCCACCTTCGTGCCGGTTGCCGCCGGATTGACCGCGTCTGATCGCCCATGGACAACGTATTCATGAAATGCGTCTTTGACGTAGCGGCTTTCGTTGGGGGCTTGGTAGAGCCGTTCGTAGTTCGTGTGGTTGTCGGCAAACAATAGCGTCGGCGCGCGGCCGCCAAGGTCCGCACCGGCACGAAAATGGAACATCCCCAGGGTCGGGTGCTCACAGCGGACGGCTCCTTCCCCGATCTGCCACAATCTGGGCTTTACCGTCCACCCCTCGTGCAGGCAGCCCCAAGACCACGTGTTGTGAAACCACGCGGTGGACAGCAGGTGAAGCATCGCCGCATCGGGCCCGCGATTGGCCACCGTCACTCGGATCAGGATGTCGTTGGGCGATGATTTGGCGTATTCTACGAGCAGGTCGAAATAGCGGTGGTCGTCGAATATGCCGGTGTCAAGCAGTTCGAACTCCGGGTCCCTTCGGCTCCGCCGATGATTCTCTTCCACCAGGCGCGCGTAAGGGAACTCGGCTTGCGGATACTTGTAAAGGGCTTTCAAATACGAAGAGGTGGGCGTGGCGTCCAGATAGAAGTAGCACTCCTTCACGTCTTCGCCGTGATTGCCTTCGGGGTTGGTCAGGCCGAACAGACGCTCCTTCAGGATTGGGTCCCGGCCATTCCAGAGGGCAACGGCAAAGCAGAGACGACATTCGCGATCGGTGATCCCTAGCAGACCATCTTCTCCCCAGCGGTACGCGCGGCTGCGGGCGTGCTCGTGCGGAAAATACTCCCAGGACGAACCAGCGGGCGAGTAGTCTTCGCGCACGGTCCCCCACTGACGCTCAGCCAGATACGGGCCCCATCGTTTCCAATTCTTCTCACGCCGCGCATCCGCCGCCAGCCGCTCCATCTCGGCGTCAATCGATCGCGTTTGCATCATTCGGTTCCGGCTCAGTTCTGTTTCCGGCTCCGTGTTCGGAACGATAGCGACCTTGCAGTTGCTTTGCCCTGGATGCCCTTGTGTCGTCACTGCCAGTCAAAGCGAATCACTGAATATGGAAATCCGTACCTACCGGACACTCCACTTCTTTCGGTACGACCCTAGCATCGCTCGATAGCCTGCTGTCCACATGGGAAATTGTATCGCGACGGCGATGCACGTCCACAAACGAGCAAGTGTCTCCGCGTTAACCGGGGCGGCGTGACATCGACGGTACTTCGGGATTAATGCTTTATCGAACCTAGGCAACCGTCCTACTGCGTCATAGGTTCTGATATTCACACGAGAGAGGAAGTCAGCTTGGACCGGTTGAAAATATTCGGACACGGTGGCAAGTTGCGGGGCGCAACGTGAAAAAACAAGACGAAACAAACGGGGAGAATATCTTTGCACCCAAGTATCTATAGCCGCGATTCACCCTGGGAGCGATAGGCAATCTGAACAATTAGACCAGCGAATGGTGGCCTTTAGAAGGCTAGGGCTTGACGACGAAGTTGCTTGCGTACAATTCCTTTTGTTCGACTAACCAGCCAACGTTCGGTTGGTTCCTCGACTTGTACGCCAGGTTGCGGAGAGAGCGAATCATCCCAGCGGCATCGTCAGTCGGTCCATCCGGTCCAGAACACAACCGCAAGCATATTCGAGGGCACAATCATGAGTGTTACCTATGAGAGGGCAATGGGCGTCGTCGATGAAGTCCCGGTGATGCCGACCGACTTGGATCGACTTTCAATCAACACAATTCGGACCTTGGCGATCGACGCGGTGCAGCAGGCCAATTCCGGACACCCCGGCTCGCCCATGGATATGGCGCCGACCGCTTACGTCCTCTGGCAGCGATTCCTCCGCTTCGATCCGGACGACCCGATCTGGCCCAATCGTGACCGCTTCGTACTGTCCGCGGGTCATGCGTCGATGCTATTATGGGCACTTCTTCATCTGACGGGTGTCAAGGCGGTCAACCGTGAGTACGAAGTGCCAGGCGAGCCATCCGTGACGCTCGACGACATCAAGCGATTCCGCCAGCTTGACAGCAAATGCCCTGGCCATCCCGAATACCGCTGGACTTCCGGCGTCGAAGCGACCACCGGCCCCTTGGGCCAGGGAGTGGCTACCAGCGTCGGCATGGCCATTGCCGGCCGGTGGATGGCCGCCCATTTCAATCAGCCCGGATTCGAAGACTTGATCAACTTTAATGTTTACGCCCTGTGTGGCGACGGTTGCATCATGGAAGGCATCTCGGCCGAGGCGGCGTCGCTGGCCGGCCACCTGAAGCTCTCGAACCTCTGCTGGATCTACGACAACAACCACATCACCATTGAAGGCAGCACCGCGCTCAGCTTCAGCGACGATGTGGCGACGCGATTCCTCGGCCACGGTTGGAACGTCACCCGCGTCGGCGATGCCAACGACCAAGAGATGTTGGCACGGGCGTTCCACACCTTCCTGAACACGTCCGACCGTCCAACGCTGATCATCGTGGACAGTCATATCGCGTATGGCGCCCCGCACAAACACGATACAAGCGCCGCCCATGGGGAACCGCTCGGCGAGGAAGAGGTCCGCTTGACAAAACGATACTACGGCTGGCCGGAGGACGCCAAATTCTACGTGCCGGATGGAGTTGTCGACCACTTTCGTAACGGCATTGGCAAGCCTGGCAAGGAACTCCGCGACATCTGGTTTAGCCGGATGCCTCAGTACCGGGCCGCGTATCCCGAATTGGCCGACCAGCTATATCGCATGCAGCACCGCCAACTACCCGAAGGCTGGGACAGAGAGTTGCCCACCTTCGCGACCGATGCAAAGGGCTTGGGGACTCGGGACTCATCCGCGAAGGCGTTCAACGCCCTCGGAAAGACGGTGCCGTGGCTGTTGGGCGGTTCGGCTGACCTGGCGCCCTCGACCAAGACGCGACTTACGTTTGACGGAGCCGGCGACTTCTTCGCGGACGGTTCCGCCGGGCGCAACTTCCACTTTGGCATTCGCGAGCACGCCATGGCTGCGGTGCTCAACGGCATGGCCCTGCTCAAGCTGCGGGCCTATGGTTCGACCTTCTTGGTCTTCAGCGATTACGCCCGGCCGGCGATCCGCCTGAGCGCCTTGATGGCGTTGCCGGTCATTTACGTCTTCACCCACGACTCCATCGGCATGGGCGAGGACGGGCCGACGCATCAGCCGGTTGAGCACTTGCCATCGCTGCGCGCTATCCCGGGCCTCGTCGTGCTGCGCCCTGCCGACGCAAACGAGACGGCAGAAGCCTGGAAAGTGATCATGAAGCTGCGCCATGAACCGGCGGCCCTTATTCTCACCCGCCAAGCGGTGCCAACCATCGATCGCACCAAGTACGCTCCCGCTTCGGGTTTGACCCGCGGCGCCTACGTTCTGGCTGACGCTCCCGACGGCAAGCCGGATGTCTTGCTGCTGGCAAGCGGCAGCGAAGTCGCACTGTGCCTGGAAGCGTACGAACGGCTCAAGGCGGAAGCAATCAAGGCGCGCGTCGTGAGCATGCCATCGTGGGAATTGTTCGATGATCAGCCACCGGAATACCGCGATCTTGTGCTACCGCCGGAAGTGACCGCGCGGGTTTCGGTGGAGCAGGCCTCGACATTTGGCTGGGCCAAGTACGTGGGCGCCAGGGGACACAGCATCGGCATGCGTTCTTTTGGCGCCTCGGCCCCCTTGAAAGACGTGATTAAGAAGTTTGGCTTCACTCCGGAGCGTGTTGTGGCGGCTGCGAAGGAGCAACTGAGATTGTGGCAGCCACTGAAGGAGGTCCACCGTGACGATCGTTGAGCGGGCCTTGGAGCTGGTGGCAAATGATTCAAGGCTCGGGCTGGGTTCCGGCCATGCCGCCAAAGCCTTCATAAGGGCTCTCGGCGAACGCGTGCGAAGCGGGCTTCTGCGCGCTCACGGGGTGCCGACCTCGGAGGAAACGGCAAGTCTGGCGCGGAAGGAAGGCATTCCGCTCCTGACCCTTGCGGAGGCTGGAATCCTCGACCTCTGCGTCGATGGGGCCGACGAGGTGGATCCCCAGTTGGACCTGATCAAAGGTTATGGTCGGGATTTGGTCCGCGAGAAGATCGTTGCTGCCTCCTCCCGGCGACTGGTCATCCTGGTGGGAGATGAGAAGCTCGTCTCGCAACTTGGAACGCACGGTAAATTGCCGGTCGAGGTAGTCCCGTTTGGTTTGCCATTGTGCGAGCGGCGTCTGGGCGAACTCGGCTGCCAGCCAATCCCTTACTTTCAACGAGGTAGCCTGTTTGTGACCGACAACGGCAACCACATCCTCGATTGCCAAATCCATCCGATCCATAATGCGGCTCGGCTGGAAGAGGACATCCGTGCGATCCCCGGTGTGGTGGGCACTGGGTTGTTCCTGGGAATGGCCGACACGGTGTTGGTTGGGGAGCCGAACGAGTTCCGTTTCATTGAGGAGAGACGTCGCAAGACCAGTCCACAACGACCGGTGTTGGCTGCTTCTAGGATGCAGCCGTGTCTGGACCTTTGAGAGGAGTTGCCATGAGCACATCCATTCTATGGAAGCGGTATCAACAATACTTGTGCGAGGTTCCGTCGCTTGGCTTGACACTGGACGTCAGCCGGATGCGGTTCGAGGATGGCTTTCTCGATCAGATGGCCGCGCCCATCGCGAGGGCATTCGAAGCCATGGACGCCCTGGAACGCGGCGACATTGCCAATCCGGACGAGAAACGTATGGTAGGGCACTACTGGCTCCGCGCGCCGGAGCTGGCCCCCTCGCCAGCCATTGCCGCCGAAATCCGTAACACTGTGGCGGAAATCAAGCGATTCGCGGACGCTGTTCATGACGGTTCCATCCGGACGCCCGAGGGCCTTCGGTTCACCCGTGTGCTGTCCATCGGCATCGGCGGTTCGGCCCTTGGTCCGATGTTTGTGGCCGATGCCCTCGGCAACCCGAGTAGCGATCCGATGAAGGTCAACTTCATCGACAATACCGACCCCGACGGGATCGACCGAATCCTCCACGACCCGGCCGGCCGGATTCACGAAACGCTTTGCATCGTCATCTCCAAGAGCGGAGGCACACCGGACCCCCGCAATGCCATGCTGTTGGTGGATGAAGCGTTTCGCAAGCAGGAGTTGGATTTCCCCAAGCGCGCCGTGGCTGTCACGATGCCCGGCTCGAAACTCGACCGCACCGCCGAGGCGGAAGGCTGGCTCCGCCGTTTTCCCATGTTCGACTGGGTCGGCGGACGCACGAGCGTGCTGTCCGCAGTCGGACTGGTGCCCGCCGCGCTCCAGGGGCTCGACGTCGATGGTCTGCTCGCCGGCGCCGCGGCTTGCGATCAAGCTACCCGCGAGCACGATCTGCAGGCGAACCCCGCAGCGCTGATGGCCTTGATGTGGTACCACGCCACTGGCGGCAAGGGCGCAAAGGACATGGTCGTCCTCCCTTACAAAGATCGCTTGCTCCTGTTTAGCCGATACTTGCAGCAGTTGGTCATGGAGTCGTTGGGCAAGCGTCTGAACCTCAAGGGCGAGCGCGTCGATCAAGGCATCGCGGTCTACGGCAATAAAGGTTCGACGGATCAACATGCCTACGTGCAACAGCTTCGCGACGGCGTAAACAACTTCTTCGTCACGTTCATTCGCGTATTGGAGTCGGGTGGGTCCACGCAAGAAGTGGAGCCGGGCGTCACGGCCGGCGACTATCTGCACGGGTTTTTGCTCGGCACGCGAGCGGCCCTGTTCGAGAACGACCGCGAGTCGATGACCATCACTGTCCCGCGCGTCGATGCCCGGACCATCGGCGGGCTGATCGCGCTGTTTGAGCGCGCGGTGGGGTTGTACGCCAGTTTGATCGGCATTAATGCCTACCACCAACCCGGCGTCGAGGCCGGCAAGAAGGCGGCCGCATCGGTCCTGGCCTTGCAAGGGAAGGTGCTCTCAGCACTTTCTGAAACGCCACAGACGGCTGAAGAGATAGCATCCGCCATAGGCGTCCCCGATTCGGCCGAGACAGTCTGCTTGCTCCTGGAGCACTTGGCGGCGAACGGCCGGGCCCAATCCGACGGAGCCGACTCTCCTAGTCAGAGGACGTTCTGCAAGATTTTGATCCCCCAAGAGGTGACCATATGAATTTGCTCGAATCGCTGAAACGCTGGACAACGGTCGTGGCCGATACCGGCGATATCGAAGCCATCGCCGAGCACAAACCGCAAGATGCCACCACAAACCCGTCCTTGCTCTTGCAGGCAGCCACGAAGCCGCAGTTCCAGGATCTGGTCGACGAGGCGCTCGACTTTGCCCTCCATTCGCCCGGCGGCGACGCGGCTCACACGCAGGTTTTCATGGACAAGCTCTTCGTGATCTTCGGCTGCGACATCCTCAAAATCGTGCCCGGTCGTGTTTCTACCAGCAATTCCCGGCGGAGAACTGTTTTGGACCTTGGCCAGCCCGCCGAGAGCAATTGGGGCGGTGTCACGGCGGACTTGCTGGCAGAACGTGAGAGTGGGGAAGGCGGCGAATTTGCAGAT
>Ga0181520_10005127_pt1 | contig 21166 bp, 19 predicted proteins | sample PEATcosm2014_Bin_29_FD_132451 | JGI IMG/M metagenome (GOLD analysis project Ga0181520, IMG submission 132451) | Peatland microbial communities from MTU Mesocosm Facility, Houghton, MI, USA - PEATcosm2014_Bin02_30_metaG | ecosystem: Environmental > Terrestrial > Soil > Wetlands > Peat | place... | reverse complement strand
TAATTGGTTCGGAGAAGGTGTGCCATGCTTCCTTGATAATACCACTATGACCAGAATTGGTTTAAGAATTGTGGCTTATGCATTGAAAATACTACTACGATTTTATATAAATCCGTTTACATGATAGACACGCTCGGTACAAGATCATGGTATAAAAAAAACAATCCACTTAGCTATTTCTTGGAATATTTCTTGTGGAGAAGTAGCTCTAACTATTTCTCATAAAAGTCTTTTTATAGCAGAGGATAGGCTTTCAGAAATCCAATTTTTGCCTTATTTGTGGACATCTTTTCATCTTTCATGGCCAAATTTATGATGCTCTAAGATAGATTCGCCCCCGATAGTATTAAGCTTAACAATAGAACCCTTTCTTTGATTTATCCCTAGCCTATATATTCCTTTTTCTTTTAAAAATTTGTGAACGTCCTCTTTATCGTAGGCTGCATCCATCGAAGTATCATCTATCTTAGCATCATTTAGCAATTTTCTGACCACTAAAGGATCTGGTGTTCTCTCATCAGTTATCTCGAACGAGATAGTCCTCCTGACATCCACATCTACAGCGATATGGATTTTAATTCAACTTTTACGCTCGATACTGTGCTTTTTCCTTATACATTATCCCCTATTTGCAACGTTTATTTCTGTTTTCTCCACAGCCACTATGATATTATCCACTGGTATTGAAATATCTAACGTTAATTTGGTGTCCTTATGTCATAATGTAGTATAACTTACTGATTTTAGACCAATAATGAAGATGCTAAGGGCCATAAAGTTGCATTCTATCTGACTATAAGATAGATGAAGGAAGGCATATAATATGGCACAAAAGTAGATAAGCGTGTTTAGATAAATACAAGGACGAACATTTTGCATTTATTCATAGATCGAAGTTCCTCATACCACTTATCCAGAAAATCCACGTATAGGTAGAACCATCCGCGTCTAACCAATCGTTCGTTGTACGCTTACCAATTTACAAAAGCTTCCATAAAAAGGGCTTCATAATCCTGCCAACCCCTTAGAACGAGACCATAATTTTTATATATGTTTGTCGAATAACCTTATATAAGCATTGGTACGCCATGAGTAATTACAGTGCAGGGCGATGTATATCTAGAGAAGTCCAATAGTTCTCCCACGGCGAAGGTGAGTTGGTGAGGGTTGCAGTTATCGGAGGAGGTATCGGAGGCGCCGAGCTTGTGAGGCTGGCATCCCAGTACCCCTTGGACCTGGTTCTTATAGAGCCCAAGGATCAGATAGAGTGCCAGGCGCTTTACCCTGAGTACCTGGCAGGCTTAGCCAAGCTTGACGAGCTTACAGCCCCCCTCAAGCCATTCTGCGATAAGGTAGGGGCAGAGCTGGTTAGGGACAAGGCTGTAAGCCTAGGTCTTAGGGGCGTAGTCTGTGAAAATGGAGAAGTGGAGTACGATGTGGCGGTCATTGCCACAGGCGCTGCCCAGAACTACTTCGGCGTCAAGGGTGCCCAGAAGACCTTCTCCATCAACACCTTCGATGAGACGGCCAGAGCCAAGAAGTTCCTGGAGGAGATGAATCCCGAAAGGATCATGATCATAGGCTCAGGGCTGACTGGGATAGAGACCGCCTGCGTCCTAGCGGAGAGCGTCGAGTCCAGCATCTACATAGTAGAGATGGCAAACAGGGTCCTGCCTCAGTTTTCTGAGAGCACCTCCAAGCTTGTGGAAAATGCCCTCTCCAGAAAGGGCGTGAACATCCTCACCTCCACCAGGGTCCAGGAGATCAGTGCGGATAGCATCCTCTTCAGCAACGGCTCCACCCTGGACTGCGACATGGCCATATGGACGGCAGGGATCAAGCCCTCCAAATTCATAGAAGACCTGAAGCTTCCCAAGACCAAGGGATGGATCACAGCCGATCAGTACCTCAGAGCCCTTCCGGGAGTCTTTGCCATAGGAGATGCAGCGTGGATAGAGATCGATGGAAAGCTCTCTACCAAGACCGCCATGGAGGCAGAGAGACATGCAGCTCACACGGCCAGAAACCTGCACAAGCTCGCCGAGGGTTCGGCCCTGGAGAAGTATTCAGTGAGGGCATCTACGGACAGCCAGGTGGCTTTGATATCCACGGGCTGTGATTGCGCCGTGGGCGTCTACGGCAAGGTCTGCATGGACATGCCATCCCATCTGATATACTCCCTCAAGAGCTGGATAGATAGGTCTTTCATTAAAAGATTCAAGTAGATTCCCTTGGTTTTTCAAGGGATACTTTCTATAAAATACCGTTTGGATCTGCTGATTTACCTCTGCTGATAAAGCCCATATCGAACAACAACTACATTGGATAATAGCTATAGCCAAGTCAGCTCAGGGAACTAAGAGGACTAATAAAATACAGGGCAGACCAGGTAGAAATTTACCTGGCAGCCTTGGCCACGCGCTCCACGCCGTCCTTCTTATTAATAGCAAAGGACTTGACGTCGTAGTTGGCCGCTGAAATGATCTCGTCAGCTAAAGCGCCCTCAGCAGACTTCTTGTTCTTGAAGGAGTTCTGCCAGGCACCCTTGGAGAGGAACATGAGGGCCACATCAACCCTTCTCTGGGGCGATGTATCGACTGCCTTGGGCACGGTTATGCCTCCGTACTTGAGCCTGACTACCTCTTCTCGCGGGCCTGAATTGGCTATGGCCCTGGTGAGAACTGCTACGGGGTTCTCCTTGGTCCTCTGAGCAACGATGCCCAGAGCATTCTCCACGATCCTGTATGCCAGGAGCTTCTTCCCGGAGTTCTTCTCCTTTCTCATCATCTTGTTGATGAGGCGCTCTACTATGTGCTGATCGGACTTTTTGAACTGCTGCTTGGCGTGCCTGCCACCAGAATAAGTGACTCCCTGGCGGGCGATGTTCACATAGCCCCTGACGCTTGGGTCTGTGACCTCAACCTCAGCTGTATCCCACTTGCCGAAGACCTTCATCTGAAATCACCTTACGGGCTTCTCCTTTCTTCCCCGTACCATCTCTATCAGGGACACGTTGTTGACAGCGATAACCTTGAACCTGACTCCAGGGATGTCTCCCATGGACCTGCCCATGCGCCCGCCGATGCGGTCTATGGTGACCTCATCATGCTCATCTATGAACCCTATGGCACCGTCACCCGGGCAGAAGGCTGTGACCTGACGCCCGTTCTTGATGAGCTGTACCCTGACTGCCTTTCTTATGGCAGAGTTGGGCTGTTTGCACTCGATTCCGACCTTCTCCAGAACGATTCCCCTGCCCATGGGCGCACCGCCCAGAGGGTCTGCCTTGACCCTGCTCCCGGATGCGCGTCTGATGAAATGAGGATCGCTCCACCTCAGGTTCTTCCTATCACGCTCCAGTTTTCTCGCTGCGTAAATGCCCTTTCCCATTAGATTCACCCTAAACTAAAGTAACTGTGATTTGAGCCTCGGCCTATTGGATGATGATGTCATCCACGTCGTGATGCCTCTGTGCCAGCATCTTGGCTTTTAATATGTTTCTGCCGTCGCGGCCGATGGCAATGCCCTTATCCTTATTCGCAACCTCTACATAAGCCAATCGCTTATTATTCTTATTGACCACAACTACGTTCTTTATGGAGGCTGGCTGAAAGAGGTTTTCGAGGAACTCATTGACGTTATCGCTGTACTCCACTATCTCTATCTGCTTTCCAGTGGACTTCTTGACCCGGTTGATATTGGAGCCCTTCCGGCCTATGGCCGCGCCCATATCCCCTTTCTTTATGACGAATATTATCCGGTCGTTGTCCTCGTCAACCACGCAGTCCCTGGCCATGCCGCCGGTCAGGCTCTCAAACAGAGCTATATACCTAATTCCTTCGGTGGTGAGCTTGAACTCACTCATTACCGCCACCTCGGATCTCCCGCAGCAGCGCCAAGATCTCCGAGTCTCCGGGCTCAATGATGGCCAGGGTGGCTATGGAGAAGGGTTTTCCACAGGCAGATCCGAGGTCCTTGCCCATTCCAGGATAGCTGTAAGCCGGCACATCCATGGATGCCAGCTGAGATCTAACGTCCTCAGGGCAGTCTGCAGAGAAGACTATGATCTTGGCCTTTCCGGAAAGACCGGCCTCTACTGCCTTGTTCGACCCCAGCACCACATTTCCAGTTCGAATGGAGCTCCGAAGAGCTCTGTCAACATCTACCATTTGTATACCTCATCTCTTGGCGATCAGCTTCACGTCTCCAGTGCCAAGCTGTATAGGCTGTCCCACTATGACGTTCTCTGTGACTCCCTTGAGGTCGTCCACGTCCCCGCGCACCGCCGCATCCAGGATGTGGTTTACGGTGACCTCGAAGGCAGCTCTGGCCAGAACCGATGCCTTTTCACCTGATACGCCGTGCCTCCCTATCTGCTTGACCTCCCCGTCCACGGTCATGATATCGGCAACGAGCATGATGTGTCTTACGTCCACGGTCAGGCCCTGCTCGCGCAGGGTATCGGTAGCCTCGTTGATGATGGCGTTTCTGGCTGCCTCAATGCCTAACACTTCGCCAATCTCGTTTATGTTGTTCGTCTTAGTTCTAGTCGGGTCTACCCCGTCGAATTGCATTACCTTTCTAAGAGAAGATCCCTCGGTGTAGAGGATGTACTCGTCACCTTCCTTTCTTATGACCACCCTCTTGATCCCCTCTATGCCCTTGAGGGAGATCTTCTTGATCTTCTCCACAAGCTGTAGAAGCTCTCTGTAGGACGGCTCCTCGGGGGCCATCACCAGGGTGTTGCCCCTCTGATCCACAGAGAGCCCCGTCTCCTCCCTAAGCCTCTCTGCGACCTCCTCGGCAGTGATCTTCCTCTGCGTCAGAGCATCGGAGTTAAGATCAACGATGACGTTCATCTCGGCCAGGTCTGTAGCCAAGGACCCCATGTGAAGAAGGGATGTGGACTCTATGGCCCAAGCCACCTCCCTGGCCAGGTCCCTGTCGTGGGCATAGCCCTCAGCCAGGCGGACGGTCATGGTAGGAGTGCTCGGTATTTTTCTGGCATCCACGATCTCTATGAGACGCGGCAGGCCGAGGGTAACGTTGATCTCGGCCACACCGGCATAGTGGAAGGTCCTCATGGTCATCTGAGTGCCAGGCTCTCCTATGGACTGGGCAGCGACGACGCCCACCGCCTCACAGGGCTCGACCCTAGAGTGGTCGTAGTCAGAGACCACCTGATCCATGATCTCCTGGAACTGCTCCTCGGTCATCTCCTGCCCCGTAAGGCCGGCGATGAGGGCATCCTTAAGAGCCTGGGGGATGCTTAGGGTGGAGACCCGCCCTATGACCTCTTCAGTGGAGAGCTTCAAGATTTTGCCCCCTGGTTCAGAACCTTTTGAATAATACGTTTAACATTGTCGGGGCTGGCATAGTCGCGCCTCGAAGCGTCCACGCCATCCTCTCCGTACTTGAACTGCACTATCATGCCCCTGGTCTCCTGGACGGTCCCGTCGTACTTGACCTCCAGGTCTTGGAGGGCATTGACCAACCTACGCTGCAAGTAACCGCTCTGGGAGGTCCTAATGGCCGTGTCCACCAGGCCCTCTCTCCCACCGATGGCGTGGAAGAAGAATTCAGTGGGGGACAGACCGTCCTTGTAGCTGGACTCGACGAAGCCGTGGGCTTCAGCCCCCATGTCCCCTCGGCTGAAGTGAGGCAGAGTCCTGCCTGCATAACCCCTGCGTATGCGCTCGCCACGCACCGATTGCTGGCCCACGCAGGCAGCCATCTGGGTCAGGTTCAGCATGGAGCCCCTGGCTCCGGATACAGCCATGACCACGCCGGCGTTGTCCAACCCTAGGTAGCGACCTGCGATCTGACCTGCGGTATCTCTGGCCTTTCCCAGGGTCTGCATTATCCTCATCTCCAGGGTCTCATCTAGAGTTCTACCAGGCAGAGACTCTAGCTCTCCGGCCTTATAGGCCTCGATAAGCCTCCGGACGTTCTCCTTGGCGGTACTGGTGGTCTCGTCGATCTGGTCTGCGGCATCCCGGGGGATGTCCTCGTCATCTATGCCGAAGCTGAATCCGGCGTACATGATGCCACGAAGGGCGAGCAGGGTCATCCTGTCCAGGAACTCGCTCGCCATCGAGGGGCTGTACTCCTTTATAACCCTATCAGTGATCTTGCCCTTGAAGGCTCCAATGGCCTCGGCATCGATGGTGCCTTTCAGAAGCTGGCCGTCCCTGATGATAACGAAGGCGTCGTTCTCGCACTCCTCGTGCTTGCAGCTCTCGCAGTTCAAACAGAAATCGGCCTTGAAGGTCAAATTCAAGCCCTTGGGAAGGACTGTGCTGAAAACCTGTTTTCCTATCCAGTAGGGCTCTCCGTTCTCCAGGTAGCCCTTGGGCTCGGGCAGCTCATTTGGCGGAAATTTCTTGAGGAGCTCCATGACACCCTCGCGATCTATGGGCTTGTAGCCGTGGGTGAGGAGGAAGCTTCCAGTGACGTAGTCGTGGATTCCGCCGATGATGGGGCCGCCGAATCTCGGGGACAGAATGTTCTCCTGAACCCTCATGAGTATCTCAGCTTCAGCCCGGGCCTCCTCTGTCTGGGGAACGTGTAAGTTCATCTCATCCCCGTCGAAGTCGGCGTTGTAGGGCGGGCAGACGGCAGGATTCAGCCTGAAGGTCTTGTATGGCATGACCTTGACCCTGTGGGACATGATGGACATCCTGTGCAGGGATGGCTGACGGTTGAAGAGAACTATATCTCCGTCCGTCAGCTGGCGGTCTATCTTCCAGCCGGCATCGATCTGCTCGGCGATCTCCTCGCTGTTCTTGGAGGTTATTTTGATCCTCCTCTGATCTGCCCTGGTGACGTAGTTGACCCCAGGATGCCTGTCTGGACCTCTTCTGACAAAGACCTTGATTGCCTCCTTGTTCCTGGCGTTGATGACTATGGGGACAGAGAGCTCCATGGCCACATCCATGGGCACACCAACTTCGTTGATGCTGAGGTTTGGGTCAGGGGATATGACCGTCCTGGCGCTGAAGTTGACTCTCTTACCGGATAGAGACCCTCTGAATCTCCCTTCCTTGCCTTTCAGCCTCTGGGAGAGGGTCTTCAAAGGTCTGCCGCTTCTATGGCGGGCCGGAGGAACGCCTGAGACCGTATTATCCAGGAAGGTGGTGACGTGATACTGAAGAAGCTCCCAGAGATCCTCTATGATGAGCTGGGGCGCTCCTGCCTCCCTGTTCTCCTGGAACCGCTGGTTGATCCTTATGATATCCACCAGCTTGTGGGTCAGGTCATCCTCGGATCTCTGGCCGCTCTCCAGGGTGATGGAAGGCCTCATGGTCACAGGGGGCACCGGCAGCACTGTGAGAATCATCCACTCGGGCCTGGCCGTGGCCGGGTTCATGCCCATTATTATGATGTCATCGTCTGGGATCTTCTCGAACCTGTCGCGGATATCGGAGGGGGTGAGCTTATGGCCCTCTTCTATGTAGGAGAGGGGACGCTCGAATTTGATCTCCTGCTGAGGAGCCCCGCAGTAGGGGCAGATCTTGTGCTTCCTGGCCTCAGCGAAGACCTTGTTGAGGATATCATCCGAGAGCTGGCCCAGGCGCTCCAGGGTCCTTATCTGCTGGAGGTACAACTCCTTCTCTTTATCCAGGAGCATGAGCCTTGAGCACTCCCTGCAAACGCCCCTCAAGGTCTTTCTTATGATCTTGGCGAAGCCCACGTGGATGACGGGGGCGATGAGGTCAATGTGTCCGAAATGACCGGGGCACTCTCCAGGCCGACCTCCGCAGGATCTGCACCGGAGGCCTGGATCTATGACTCCGAGCCTTGGGTCCATGAGCCCCATCTCAATGGGGAATCCGTCATCGTCGTAGGTGTCGGCCGTGATGATCTTTACCACGCTCATCTTCCTGAACTCCTGGGGGGAGATGAGCCCGAACTTTATCTTTCCAATTCTCTTTGGTACAGTCATGCTTACCCCTTAGACAGCGTCCTCCAGCATGAGGCGCGGAGCTACTCCCAGGGACTTTATCTCATCCAGCAGGAGCTTGAATGCATAGCTCATCTCCACCGGGTAGATCTCGGTGTCGGCGCCGCAGACGGGACAGAAGTCGGCGTTTCTCCTCTTATCATGTATGGCGATCATGCCGCAGTGGCTGCAGACAAGCTCAGTGACCTTGTCCGACTCATCGACCAGACGTTCCTTCAATGCGAGGGCGGCTCCATGGGCTATCAGGACATCTCTCTCCATCTCACCGAACCTGAGACCGCCTTCCCTGGCACGGCCTTCAGTGGGCTGCCTGGTTAAGACCTGGACAGGGCCTCTGGATCTGGCGTGCATCTTTCCGGTGACCATGTGGTAGAGCTTCTGGTAGAGAATGACACCCACGAAGACGTCGGCCATGATCTGCTCGCCAGTGGCGCCATTGTATAGAATCTCCCTGCCGGTGTGGGCAAAGCCGAACTTGGCTAGGGCAGACCGAAGATCTGTCTCGTTCTCTCCCAGGAAGGCCGTGGCATCCACGAACCTTCCCTCCAGGGAGCCGACCTTGCCACCGATCATCTCCAGCACGTGGCCCACGGTCATCCTGGAAGGAATGGCATGGGGGTTCAGGAGAAGGTCAGGAACTAAACCGCTCTCTGTAAAGGGCATATCTTCCTGGGGGACGATGAGGCCCACCACGCCCTTCTGGCCGTGCCTGGAGGCGAACTTATCACCGAGCTCAGGCACCCTCTGGTCCCTGGTCTTCACCTTGACCAGGCGGTTGCCATTCTGGGACTCGGTCAGTATAACTAGATCAACGGTTCCCATCTCGTTGGACCTCATTCTGACCGAGGTCTCGCGCCTGCCCTGGGGAGATATGCCAAACTCAGAAGGCTCCTCCAGGAACCTCGGGGGGCTGGTCTTGCCTATGAGTACATCCGTTGGTGCCACGTCTGAGTTGGGATTGACGAGGCCATCCGAGTCGAGCTGAGAGTATGATTCAGCGCCAGTTGCTCCGCGGACATCCACGTCAGGTATCTCGAACTTATCTTCCTGGCCACCGGGGTACTTCCTCTCCTCGGCCTCGGAGACCCTGAAGAAGTGGCTCCTGGCCAGCCCACGCTCTATGGAGCCCTTACTTACGACCAGGGCATCCTCAATGTTGTACCCCTCGTAAGCCAGTACCGCCACCACGAAGTTCTGGCCCGCCGGCCTATCGTCAAAGCCTATGGCATTAGAGGTCTTGGTCCGGACCATGCCCCTCTGGGGATAGTTCAGGTAGTGGCCACGGGTGTCGGGCCTAAGCCTCATGTTGGACATGGACATGCCCAGACACTGCTTGATCATGCCCGCGCCCATGGTGTTCCTGGGGCTGGCGTTGTGCTCGGGGTAAGGAACCAGGCCTGCAGCGATGCCCAGAATCAGGGACGGGTCAAGCTCCAGGTGGGTATGATCAGGGGTTATATCGCTTTCCCAGATGGCGATGAGGCTGTTCTCCTCCTCCTCAGCATCCAGGTACTCCACCAGGCCCATCTTCACCATGTCATCAAAGGTGATCTCTCCTCTGGACAGCTTGGTTGTGTGCTCCTCAGTTACCTTGGCCTTGCCATCCTCCACCAGTATCACAGGCCTCCTGGCCCTGCCGGAGTCGGTATTGATGACTACCTCGTTGGTCCTGTCAAAATAGGTCACGTTGATCTGGTTGCTTATCTGGCCCGAGCGCCGAAGCTTCCTTAGGTCTGAGATGAGCTTTAAGGGCTCGGGGTGGAACCCCACTATCTCGCCGTTGATGAATATCTTAGCTTCCGCCAAAGTTACCACCTACAGGGGACACGCCCAGGTCGTAAAGCATCTTCTTAACGTCATCGTAAATCTCCACGCCCTTGGACAGCTCCACTGCCTGGGCGAAGTTCTTGACGAGACCGCAGTTGGGCCCCTCGGGAGTCTCGCTTGGGCATATGCGGCCCCACTGAGTGGCGTGCAGATCCCTGGCCTCGAAGTGGGGCTGGGACCTGGATAGAGGAGATATAACCCTTCTAAGATGAGAGAGGGTTGCCATGTAATCAGTGCGGTCGAGTAGCTGAGAAACGCCCGTCCTGCCACCGACCCAGTTGCCCGTGGCCAGGGGATGAATCATCCTCTCGGTGAGGACGTCAGCCCTGACGGTGGTCACGACGTTGAGCTCCCTGTTCCTCATGGACGCCCTTTCCAGCTGGTACTTGATATCTCTAGTAAGCCTGTTGAAAGCCACCCTGAAGAGATCCTCCATCAGATCGCCTGAAAGCTTGAGCCTCTTGTTGGAGTAGTGGTCCTTATCGTCCTCGCCTCTGTGGCCCAAAGCCAGCTCGAAGCAGGCCTCGGCCATCCTGGCCAGGAAGAGGGCCTTGGGATACCTGTCGGACTCAGCAACGCCAATGTGGGGCAAGAGGTACCTGTCCAGTACATAGGCCGCCCTCTTCTTTTGGTACTCCTTGGCCTGGCCAGCAGCAACGCGAGAGCCGATCTTTTCCAGGGCCTCCTCGGTAGTGGCAACCTCAGCCTCCTCCAAGTTCTCCAGCATGAATTTGATGATCTCAGGATTATCGGAGACGGCCTTGACTATCTCCATATCCGTCTCCATACCAAGGGCACGCAGGAGCATGACGAAGTTGAGCCTGCCTGAGACGGAGGGGAAGGAGACTTCCAAGAGGGATCTTCTGCCACGCTCAACGATAACAAGGGACCTGTACCCCTGCCTCTGCGAGAAGACCTTGGCCACCTCTATGAACTCGTCGTAGCGCTGGTTGTATTCAACCAAAATTTTATTGGGGGCAAGGTCCTCCAGGGTCATGATAACCCTCTCGGAGCCATTGACCACGAAGTACCCTCCGGGGTCCAGGGGATCTTCGCCGTATACGATCATCTCGCCGTCGGAGAGGCCGTAGAGGTTGCAGACCTTGGACAGGAGCATGATGGGCAGGGCGCCAATCTCAGCCTCCACCGGGTCCTTCTCGTTCTCACCCTCCACTATGGTCATCTCCAGCTTTATGGGGGAGGCGTAGGTCAGGTTTCTTAGGCGGGCATCGTTGGGGAAGAGCTTTTCTATGGACCCATCGGCCTCCCGGACCATGGGCCTCTCTGTCCTGATCTTTCCCAACCTGACGTAAGTATTCTCGATGTTGGTCTCTATGATCCCCACCTCATCTATGACCTTCTGGAGTCCCCGGTCTATGAACTCGTTGAAGGAGTTTATGTGGTGGTGGACCAGCTTGTCCTGGGTAAAATAGGATTTAAATAGAATGTTCCTGTCGATCAAAAGATCACCTATCTAATCGATCACGAGCCTGTAAAAGACCGATTGCTTGGCGGTCGGGCTGCGCCTTATGATCTTTATAACGTCTCCCACCTTTGCCCCGATCTCCTTGGCCGCCGGGTCGGTAACATGGATTTTGGGGAGCTGGGAAGACTCTATTCCGTAGGTTCTGAGGACCACCTCACTCTCCTCAGGGGAAAGCAGGGTGTGTTTAGGAACTGAATCGTGATCCATTACAGCGAACTTCGTCACTCACAACCACCTCAAAGAGAAATGAGCAGCCACACAAGGCTTAAGGGAGCTGCAAACGGGCTCGGGGGGATTTGAACCCTCGACCACCTGGTATCTTCACGTAAAAGCGTAAAAGCCAGACGCTCTGCCTAACTGAGCTACGAGCCCCCATGGACGCATCTAACCATGCACCAAGCCTGTTGCACTGCACTATGGGAGAGATAAAGCGAGCCCACATAAAGGTTTTTCCCTCGGAGGTCCTCAAGAGGACCTCACGAGCCTGGCGATCTCGCCTCCCACCTGGGATGTGGTAGATTTACCTCCGAGATCATAGGTCTTTATCATGCCCTCGCGAAGGTTTCTTTCTATGGCTGTTATCACGTCCTTTGCCGCCTCTGGCTGGCCCAGATGCTCGAGAAGCATGGCTCCGGCCCAGATGGTGGCAATGGGATTGACCTTGTTCATTCCCCTGTACTTGGGAGCCGAGCCGTGGATGGGCTCGAACATGCTCGTTCCCTCAGGATTGAGGTTGGCACCGGGGGCAAGGCCCAGGCCGCCCTGAATCATGGCGCCCAGATCGGTGATGATGTCTCCGAACATGTTGGGGGCGACCACCACATCAAACCACTCGGGGTTCTTGACAAACCACATGGTGATGGCGTCCACGAAGTTGAAGTCGTACTTGACCTCGGGATAAGATTTGGCAACGTCGAGGAAGACCTCTCTCCAGAAGCCGTAGATGTCGGAGAGAACGTTAGCCTTGTCCACGCTTGCCAGCTGCTTCCTCCTCTTCATGGCCAGGTCGAAGGCATATTTTATGACTCTTGAAGAGCCCTCGCGACTGACCTCGCCTATCTGATAGCCGATCTCCGCGGAATCCGTCTCCACATCCAGGCCGAACTTGATATTGTAGAGAGTTCTTATGACCTCGAAGTCGGCGTGGCTCTTACCTGACTTTGCCCTGCCGCCTAGGCCTATGTACAGGTCCTCGGTGTTCTCCCTGACCACCACAAAATCGATGTCCTTGGGCCCCTTGTCCTTCAAGGGTGTCCATATGCCCTCTAGGAGCTTTACCGGCCTCAAGTTCACGTACTGGTCGAAGTAGAACCTCATAGACAGAAGAACGCCCTTCTCCAGGATACCGGGCTTAACTCTGGGGTCTCCTATGGCTCCAAGGTAGATGGCCTTGTACTTGCCCAGGCTCTTTAGAGTCTCCTCACTGACCAGCTCACCGGTCTTGAGATAATGCTCTGCCCCTAATGGATATTCGATCCAATCCAGGGAGAAGCCGCGTTTATCAGCGGCAGCCTCTAGGACCTTTTTGCCCTCAGCTATGATCTCTGGACCTATGCCGTCGCCCGGGATGACCGGTACCTTGTAGTTCAAGCCACAAACCTCCTGGAAACCTGCCTTCTGGTATACTCCACCAATCCGCCCGCCTCCACGATCTCCCTCAGGAATTCCGGAAGAGGCGTCGTCTTATAGGACTCACCACTAGTTAGGTTATGGATAACTCCCTGGACCATATCTATCTCCGGGGCGTCGCAGTCCTTGATATTATCGGCATCGGCACAGATGAAGAGGGGAAGGCCAACGTTGATGGCGTTTCTGAAGAAAATCCTGGCAAAGGATTTGGCAACCACTGCGGAAATTCCGGCGCCTACGAGGGCCAGGGGAGCGTGCTCCCTGGAAGAGCCGCACCCGAAGTTGCGTCCTCCAACCACTATATCCCCGGCCATGACCTTTGAGGCCATGCCAGGCCGCACTCCCTCGAAGAGGTGAGCTGCCAGCTCCAAAGGATCGTTTATAACCAGAAACCTTCCAGGGATGATGGCATCCGTATCCACGTCGTCTCCAAACTTCCAAGCTCTCCCGGCCATAACTACCCAACTCCAACGGTGGATTATCTACCAATCGGGAGGAGATATATTAAAGTATGGTTGACCTGACCGCACAATTTTTAGGGCCAGAAAACCCAATCTCCCCTGGTGTTTTCTTTTGAAGGCGATCATGATCTCAGGAAGAACCCTGGCTCAGGGGGCCTGGTGCGAGTCCAAGATGTGCGACGACTTCACCAAGGCTGCCTCCCTTTGCTTTCTCTCAGAGGAGGACTTCAAGTCCCTGAATCTCTCGGGTGGTATGAATGTCTTGATTAAAAGCGCTTACGGCCGGGTGGTCATGGTCCCCAGGATCGATAAAGGCCTGCCGCCCGGCATGATCTTCATGGCCATGGGACCCTGGGCCAACTCCCTGGTGGGATCAGACACCGGAGGATGCGGAACGCCCCAGTTCAAAGGAATAGAGGTGGAGCTAGAGACCACCGATGAGCCCGTGATGGATATTAGGAGCATGTTCACAAACCTCGGGGGGGCCAAGACTTGAACGGTCAGGAGATGAAGACCAGGACCGAGGAAGATGTCCTGTGCTCCTTCTGCGGCTGCCTCTGCGACGATTTAGTAGTGGAAATCGAGGGTGACAATGTCAAGAACGTCAGGCACGCCTGCAGGCTGGGTGCTAGCAAGCTCATGGGCCATGAGAGGATAAGAACGCCCATGATAAGAAAGAACGGAAAGCGGGAGGAGGTTTCTTATCAAGAGGCCTACGATAGGGCAGCCCATATCCTCGTAAATGCCAAGCGCCCTCTGCTTTACGGCTGGGCCTCTACCGTCTGCGAGGCCCAGAAGAAGGGTGTCCTCCTGACTGAGATGGTGGGGGGAATACTGGATTCCACTGCCACCGTCTGCCACGGCCCTTCCATCCTGGGCATAGAAGAAAGGGGACTGTCGGGTGCAACCCTGGGCCAGATAAAGAACAGGGCAGACCTCATAGTCTTTTGGGGCTGCAACCCCGCTGAAGCCGACCCCAAGCACGGACTCAGATATTCAACCAACGTCTGGGGCTTCTTCACTCCTGAAGGCAGAAAGGGAAGAAATGTCCTGGTGGTGGACGTGCGACAGACCCGCACCGCCAAGAACGCCGATAAGTTCATCATGATCACTCCAGGCTCCGATTTCGAAGTCTTGTCCGCCTTGAGGATGTTTGTGGCGGGCAAAGGAGAATTCGTCCCTGAGAAGGTTGGGGGCGTGCCAAGGGCAGAGCTCTTCGAGGTCGCTGACATGATGAAGGCAGCCAAGTTCGGCGCGTTCTTCTTCGGTCTTGGCATCACCCACAGCCGGGGTAGGGCCAAGAATGTCGGTAATGCCCTGGCCCTGATCGCCGAACTCAATGCCCACACCAAGTTCGTGGTCATGCCCATGAGGGGCCACTATAACGTGGCGGGCATCGGCCAGGTGGCTGCCTGGGAAACGGGCTTTCCCATGTCCATTGACTTCTCCAGGGGCACCGCCTACTTCAATCCCGGAGAGACTGCTGCCTGTGACGTCCTCTCCAGGGGGGACACGGATGCTGTCATGGTCATAGCCTCGGACCCTGCCTCCAACTTCCCCAGAGGAATCATGGAGAACCTGGCCAAAGTGCCTGTCATTCAGATAGATCCCTACGAGAACCCCACCACCCTCCTGGCCGAGGTGGTCATACCCAGTGCCATAGCAGGCGTAGAGTGCGAGGGGACGGCCTACAGGATGGATGGTTTGGCCCTGAGGATGAAGAAGCTTGTAAACTCACCTTACCCTAGTGACGAGGAGATCTTGAGTGGGATCATAGAGAGCGTAAAGAAGCTCAGAGGAACTGAAGCTGAAGCAAATGCACCCAAGGAGGCTTCAGCGTGATCATCAGAGGTGGTATCGTCTACGATCCAGCCAACGGCATCTTCGGAGAGGAGATGGACCTGTGCATCGACAGAGGAAGGATTGTAGAGGATGCCAAAGGAGAGGAGATAGATGCCCACAACCTCCTGGTGATGGCAGGGGGCGTGGATGCCCATTCTCACATAGCCGGGGCCAAAGTGAACACCGGAAGGATCATGATGCCCGATGATGCCCGCCTAGGCCTGGAGCCGGCGACGGCGGTCTGCAGGCCCTCTACGGGCTACACCGTCCCTAACTGCTACGCCATTGGATACAGGTACGCCCGTCTGGGGTACACCACGGCCTTCGAGGCGGCGACGCCCATACTGGAGTCACGCCACACCCACGAGGAACTGGAGGAGATCCCCATCATTGACAAGGGCGCACTCACCCTCTTTGGTAGCAACTGGGAGGTCATGGAATGCGTCCGCGAGAAGGACCTGGGGAAGCTCGCAGCCTACGTGTCCTGGGGCCTCAGAGCCAGCAAAGGCTACGGCGTGAAGATAGTCAACCCCGGCGGTGGAGAGGCCTGGGGCTTTGGGGCCAACGTCAAGGGCATCTACGATCCTGTGCCCAACTTCGACGTAACTCCTGCCGAGATCATGAGATCCCTGGCCCAGGTGAACGAGAGTTTGAGGCTTCCCCACTCTGTCCACGTCCACTTCAACAACCTGGGAAAGCCCGGAAACTACACTACAGCTATTGAATCCCTGGATCTCTTCAAGGACATAAAGCCGAGCCAAACGAGGCAGGTCGTCCACGTGGCCCACATGCAGTTCTCTACATACGGGGGCACGAGCTGGAATGACTTCAAATCCGAGGCCCCGGTCATCGTCGATTACTTCAATAAAAATCACTTCTGCACCATGGACATCGGCCAGATCCTCTTCGGCAGCGCCACCACCATGACCGCAGATGCTCCCCTGGAGTACGGCAACGCCCACCTTCTTCACGCCAAGTGGTCTAACAACGACATAGAGCTGGAGGAGTCCAGCGGGGTGGTTCCCCTAGTCTACCTCAGAAAGAACCCAGTCAATGCCATCCAGTGGGCCATAGGCCTGGAGCTGGCTCTTCTGACCAAGGATCCATGGAAGGTTATTTTAACGACGGATCACCCCAACGGCTCTTCCTTCGTCAACTACCCAGAGGTGGTATCCCTCCTCATGTCCAAGGTAAAGAGGCAGGAGGAGCTGTCCAATATCCACGAGCTGGCCTCCAAGAGGACGACCCTGCCGGGAATTGAGAAGGAGATGGACTGGTGCGACATCGCCATTATGACCCGCGCCGCCCCTGCCAGGATTTTGGGCTTGGAGGATAAGGGCCACCTGGGAGTGGGTGCAGATGCCGATGTGACAGTTTACGATCTCAAGCCCGATGAGATGGATCCAAGCATCCAGCATGATCTGGTGAAGAAGTCTCTGGCTACGGCCAAATATACGATCAAGGGAGGAGTTCTGGTATCCAGGGATGGAGAGATTACGGCGACACCCGAGGGAAGGACCTTCTGGGTGGATGCCTCTGTGCCCAAGGAGGACGAGGAGAGGATGATGGAGGACCTCAAAGAGAAGTTCGATCGCTATTACAGCATAAAGCTCTCCAACTACATGGTCCAGGACGCCTACATTCCAAACCCGGTGGTCATAAAGGCAGGAGCGCTTCCCGTGGAGGAGGTGGCACCATGAGAACCATAACCTTGCAGCCTCTGCGGGCCTTCGAGGTCTCAGTGGAGGCCGAGGCCATATCCCCCAGCCGCTTCGCGCGCCTGACATTGGGGCGGATCCGCACCCAGGAGGTCTTCATGGGTAACCGGAAGATGAAGCTGGCAGACCTCTTCAAGGTCGAGGGGGACGAGCCCCTTGCAATCCCAGAGGAGACGACGGTCGTCATGGATGGAGATTTCTCCAAGGTCAAGAGGATAGGAGAGGGCATGATCGCCGGCACCCTGGAGGTCCGGGGCAATGTAGGCATGCGTGCAGGAAACGGCATGAAAGGAGGCCTTATGACTATCAGGGGCAACGCAGACGACTGGCTAGGACGCGAGATGACCGGCGGAAAGATTGTAGTGGAAGAAAACGCCGGAAGCCACGTCGGATCTGGCTACAGGGGCGAGAAGTGCGGCATGCGCGGAGGAGAGATAGAGATTAGGGGCAGTGCCGGGGACTACCTAGGGGAGCACATGTGCGCAGGAACCATAAGGGTTAAAGGAGATACGGGGGACTTTCCGGGGGCTGTGAACCAGGGAGGCACAATCTTTATTGGAGGCGATACCTACCTCCCTGGAGCGGAGATGACCAAAGGCTCCATAACGGTGCGGGGAAAGACCACCATGCTTCCCAGCTATCAGAAGGCAGAGGTGGTAACCCTGGAAGGCGTCCAGTATCAGAAGTATGTAGGAGACCTGGTGGAAAACGGGAAGGGCGAGCTCTACGCGGCCACAAGCTCGCCTTAGTAACGATACAGCAATGCCATCGTAGGCATAGTATAACATAGCGATGTCACGGCAAGGCCATATGATGCTGAATAAAGCAAGTAACGCCACTACAACGCCAAGGAATGTCGTAGTCATCTTGATAAGCTAGGATGGAAATAGCGATGCAACCATGCAATTATTTTGGGGTGCTCTGACTTGATAGATCGCAAAGAGATCCTGGGGGTCCTGGAGGGCTACAACCAGGACGACCTCCGAATAGGGATGGTCGCCTCCCACTCGGCCCTGGATACGGCCGACGGGGCAGTCGAGGAGAACTTCAGGACTCTGGCGGTGTGCCAGGAGGGACGAGAGAAGCCCTACGTCAAATACTTCAGGGCCAGCCGGGTCAATGATAAGATAGTATCGGGCATGATTGACGAGGTCATGCTTCTAAAGAAGTTCTCCCACATACTGAAGCAGGAGAACCAGGATGCTCTGAGGACCAAAAACGTCCTCTTCGTGCCCAACAGGTCATTCACCTCCTACTGTGGCATAGATGCAGTCGAGGATCAGTTCATGTTACCGCTCCTGGGGTCCAGAAACCTGCTGCGGTCAGAGGAGAGGGGCGATAAGAGAGATTACTACTGGCTCCTGGAGAAGGCCAACCTTCCCTACCCCAGGCAGATGGAACCAGAAGAGATCAATGAGCTAGTGATGGTCAAGCTGCCCCACGCAGTGAAGACCCTAGAGAGGGGATTCTTCACCGCAGCCTCTTATGATGAGTACATGAAGAAGGCCGATACCCTCCTCAAGCAGGGAGTGATCGATCAAGACGGCCTGGAGCTAGCAAGAATCGAGCGCTATATTATAGGACCTGTCTTCAACCTGGACTTCTTCTACTCGCCCATAACCGGTAAGACAGAGCTTCTAGGCGTCGACTGGAGGTTTGAGACCAGCCTGGATGGCCACGTCAGGCTTCCTGCTCCCCAGCAGCTCACCTTGAATGAGTTCCAGATCAACCCCGAGTACACCGTCTGCGGCCACAATTCAGCGACCCTGAGGGAATCTCTCTTGGAGAAGGCCTTTGAGCTAGCTGAGAAGTACGTAGCCACCACCAAGGAGTACTACAATCCGGGAATTATAGGTCCCTTCTGCCTCCAGACCTGCGTGGACAAGGACCTCAACTTCTACATCTATGACGTCGCCCCGCGCATCGGCGGAGGAACCAACGTCCACATGGCTGTGGGCCACCCCTACGGCAATGCCCTCTGGAGGACCAACATGTCCACAGGCAGGAGGCTGGCCAGGGAGGTAAGGATCGCCATGGAGAACGATGCCCTGGATAAGATAGTGACATAAGACCGCAGCTCAAAAGATAGTAGCTGGAGACCCATGGAAGAAATCCCAGGAAAACTTAAAAGAACGGCCAAGAAGCTGGAGGCCGAGGGCGATGAGCCCATGCTCATAATCCCGGCCATAGTCCAGAGGTACGCCTCGGAGCAGATGATGGCCATGGTCAGGATGGGCATGCTCGACAAAATCTTCGGGTACCTCCTAGTCACCAGGAAGAACATCCACTTCATACGGCCGGGCCTCATGTGGGACAAGGTCCAGTCCATACCCCTGGATCAGGTCACTGATATAGAATACATCAGAGAATTTACCACCAATACCCTCAAGCTGAAGGTAGGGGAGCAGGCCGAGAACATAATCTTCTACGAAGATGTGGATGGGATAAAGTTCTACCAGTACGTCAAGTTCAAGAGATGGAAGGAAGAGCTATCGGATCAGGGTCAGAAGGAAGATCAGACCAAGGGGAAGTCCGGGCAGAAGTAGAGGTAGTGGCCCACTGCCTCTTAAACCCACTAACCAGGGTGAAGGGCTTAAGGCCCGTAGTCTACCAGGTCAAAGGACCTGTGATTCAGCTTCCCTGCCCCGAGGCCCTTTACGCGGGATTGGATAGGTGGGCGGTGACGAAAAATCAGCTTGATGTTCCCGAGTTTCGGCGGTTTTGTAGATCCCTTGTAGCCCATTACGCAGATGAGATTGAGGGGCTGGCATCTAAGGGCTGCCACATCAGTATAGTGGGGGCGGAGGGGAGCCCGAGCTGCGGGGCTGTGACCACGAGTGCAGGTTATTCAGGCGGTAAAATCCAGCCTCAGGCTCACCAGCACGTGCCTGGAGCAGGTGTGTTCTTCGAGGAACTTTTCTATGAGCTTAGACTTCGGGGAATCGATTTCGAGTGTTGCGAGTCCCAATGTGCAGGAAAGGCCTAGTTGAGGTTTCTTTCGAGGATGACTAAGGTAGCCTACCACAAGGGTTATATTCGTTGATCATCGTAGTACGCCAACTGCCGTAACCCCATACGGCATCTGAGGCTGGGGGAGAGAAACATAGATCTCCCCCACCCCCAGGAGCAGATCATCCTTCTCGTTTCACTGCACCTCATCGCCAAGTCCACTAACTCATCTAGCCCTGGATTAGACCGATGATCAGATGATCAAGAGATTCTATAGCTTAGTCAAAACAACGCAGCTGCCACTTGCTAAAGTGAAGGAGGTAACTTCCGAGGACTACATAGGCGATATCATGCCTATCTAGCAAGTAGCCGCCGCGAACACATCTGCTCAGCTGAATAAGGCCATACCTCGAGTTGATACCGAAACTATATACTGCAGATCGTAATCAAAGGTTATGCTGCAACCTCAAAATGAACATAGGACGATGAATTACCGGGAATGACCTTCGATCTTGAGATCCTATGGCCTGCTAGGAAGGTCCTGGAGAAGCTAGATAGCAGATGAGCAACTCAGATCTATACCCGCCGAGAGGAGCTCAAGGTGGATCCCTTTACGCCTCGCCCTGGCATGGATACTATAAAGATCGAAGACAATAGGAGCGAAAGAGAGTCATCCTCCGAGTATTCCCAAGGCGACGAGATTCCGATTACAGATAAATAGCATCAGAGGGGATTATATACAGATGGCCTCAAGCAAAACTAGAGCGCCAGAAGAGGAAGCCCTTTTAGATGCGGATGTCGAGGGTATCCCTGAAGAGAGAAAGACCACGTGCATTGAGGACCTTTGGGACTATTATGAGCCTCATAAGGGCGAGGCCGAAAATTTAGAAGAATGGGCCAAAAAGCGCGGCCTAAGGCCCTAAATCAAGTGTTTTTATTCGATTGCCTTATAAAAACGCCCTAAAAGTCGGTCTAAGGACCGATTATCTTTCGATCCTTCAGCACCTCCTCCAAAGCTACCCTCAGCTTATCATACGTCGCCGTCAGGGCTTCGGAAATAACCCTGGTATCGGAGAGAACTGGCATGAAGTTGGTATCCCCGTTCCACCTCGGCACTATGTGTAGATGGATGTGATCGGCAATCCCCGCCCCCGCCACCTGGCCCATGTTTATGCCAAGATTAAAACCGTCGGGCCTCATGGCCCTCTTCAGAACCGCCACTCCTAAATCCGCCAGCTCCATCATCTCAACACGCTCCTCGGCGGACCATCCTTCCAAAGTTGAGGTATGG
>Ga0181520_10005126_pt1 | contig 21168 bp, 15 predicted proteins | sample PEATcosm2014_Bin_29_FD_132451 | JGI IMG/M metagenome (GOLD analysis project Ga0181520, IMG submission 132451) | Peatland microbial communities from MTU Mesocosm Facility, Houghton, MI, USA - PEATcosm2014_Bin02_30_metaG | ecosystem: Environmental > Terrestrial > Soil > Wetlands > Peat | place... | reverse complement strand
TGGATGGACCTAAGCCGCGATTGGTACGACTATGAGCCTGCCGATTATCGCCGTGCATTGGATCGAATGGATTCTTAAGAGACAACCGCAGATCCTTCACTGCGTTCAGGATGACACTGCTGTGGGTGGAGGATAATGGTGCCGGACGGGCATGTGGTCGGATCGTGGCCGACTCGGAAGTAACCCCTCTGTGAGGAAGTAAGGGGCGGATTGGTGGTCGTCCGGCCGGGTGCCCCACCCTCGCCGCGTCTCTGTTATCGCAGCTAGGGTGGGAAAGTACGAAATTACGCGGTCATAGACCCGGTGCCATAGTCGCAGATCGCGAATTCCGGAGGGAGCCTGGGGCTTCAGCCCCAGGAAAACAGCACGAGTGGCCGGGGCCTTCAGGCCCGGGTCTTTGTCTATCCTTTGCCGCCGGAAGCAAGCGCGACCGCAGTCCCCGGGAACAGGGAGCAGAGACAAAAGCCTCGGATCGGGAAATCGCGGCGTCCACGGACCCAAAATCACGCCGCGAAGCAGGGCATCTCAGCTCTAAGGCGACAAATATTCGCCGATTTCTGCATGTTTTGCCCAAATCCGTAGACCGCCAGTCAGACGTTTGCAGTCTTAGGTCCACCTGCAGTCCGGCATTTTTGCTCCACTGATTCCGGCTGTTCATTTCGTCGGCCTGCAGGCAGACAAATCCATCCGCCCGGAACCCGCCTGATCCCCACAACCGCCGACTGATCCCTGACCCCTGATCCCTGTTCCCTGCTCTACTCCCTGACCACTTTCACGAAGATGCCGTCGGGCAGTTCGCCTTCCAACAGGTGGACCACCCCGTTTTTCACATAGCCTTCGAGAATCTGGCGGGGCGGCTTGGAGGCGGGCGGCTGGCTTGAACGCGCGACCGGCGTGGTGGCCAGCTTGCCATAGGGCCGGGCAGCCGGCACTCGGCCAGGCTGGCCCGCCGGCGCGCCAACCCCGCTCACCGCCCTCCCCATGCCACGGTCCATGGCCTCATTCGCCAGGCGGTCGGCTTCCTTGTTGCCGCCGCGCAGGGTATGCCGCATCTCAAAGCTCTCCATGCGGCGCGACATCTTCCTGGCCTCTTCATAGAGCGGAAGCAGGACGGGGCTTTTGACCGCGTACTTGCCCTGCATCTGCTTGACCATCAGTTCGGAGTCGGAAATGACACGCAGGCGCTTGGCGCCGTTTTCGATGGCCCACCGCAACACCGCCAGCAGGCCCGAGTACTCGGCGAAGTTGTTGGTTTGGATGCCGAGGAACTCGCTCAGCTCGGCCACGACGCGGCCTTGCGGGTCTTCGACCACAGCCCCGAAGCCGGAGGGGCCGGGATTGCCGCGCGAGCCGCCGTCGCAGTGGGCAGTGAACCACTCGCCGGAGGCTCCGGCTGGGGACGAAGAGGAATTATCGAAAAGATTCATCGCTTCCCAGTTTACCGGCTGAGGGCGAAGAGGAAGCCGGCGCGGCTTTTGATTCGGCCCTTAAAGAGTGTTGCGCCTTCCCACCCATTTCGCGATAAGACCTGCGAAATGGATGGGGCACGGTGCTTCTATTTGGGGGCCGGATCAATAGTGGGGTTGCTTACCTACTGAGCGAGTTCGCGTCTATTGCAGTGCGGACATTCCCTTATCCCCCGGAGCAGATTCGATGGCAACGGATGCGGCTATTCATCCCAGTTCCACGCTCGGAGTTCCGGTATCCGTGGCTTGGCCGGCAGCCAGGAGGGTACAATCCTCCCCAGTGATGGCTGCAAGCAGAGCAATGGACGGACCGAAGAGCGCGCAGGAGCGTATGCAGGCGCGCGCACCGGAGATGGAGCTGATCCGCGAAGCGCAGGGAGGGTCGAGGGCGGCCTTCGATGCGTTGGTGCGGCAGTACGAGCAGCAGGTTCTAAGGCTGGCGCTGCATCTGACAGGTTCCGAGCACGACGCCGAGGACATCTACCAGGAGGCGTTTTTGAAGGCCTACCGGTACCTCGGGAATTTCAGGTTTGAATGCTCGTTTTATACCTGGATTTACCGGATTGTGACCAATCTTTGCCTGGACCAGTTGCGGCGGCGCAAGACCCGGCGTGAGGACCATGCCGTCATTTTGGACCACTCCGGGGACGAGATCGACATACTGGCTTCGGTGTCGGACGAGCGGTCGTTTTCCAACCCCGCCAAGGAGCTGGATCGCAAGCTGCTCGGAGAGCGGATTCAGGCAGCACTGACCAAGCTGACGCCGCGCGAGCGGATGGTTTTTGAACTGAAGCACTATCAGGGGCTCCGCCTGCGCACCATCGGGGAGATGCTGAACACCACGGAGGAGACCGCCAAGAATACGCTCTTCCGGGCGACCAAGAAGCTGAGAACACAGTTGGCGGGGTTGCGATAAGCGTCCGGTAGCAATCCCTTCCTGGGGATGCGGATTTTTTCTGGGACGCGCATTGAATTCTTTTGAGGCTGGAAGGACGTAGCGATGAATTGCGAACTTGCACATGAGCGAATTGTGACGGCTGCTTACGGAGAGCTGTCCGACGAACTGACGCACGAGCTGGAGCGGCACATGGCTGGCTGCCCGGAATGCCAAAAAGAGCGGGAACAACTGCTGGCGCTGAAGCTGCTGGCGGATGCGAACCCGGTTCTGGAGCCGGACGCCAACCTGGTGGCGCGCTCACGGCTGCGGCTCGAGGAGGCGCTGGACGCGCTTCCTCCCAAGCGCTGGTATGAATGGCTGGCCCAGCGAATGGTGAACAATTACTCCAGTCTGCAGGCGGCGCCGGTTGCCGCGTGCCTGCTGCTTGTGGCCGGAGCCGGGGCAGGTTCGCTGGGCGGCTACGAGTTTGCGCAGGGCCGCGCCGCGCACGCTGCCGCAACCATGACGCAGCCAGCCGGCGCGCAGCCGCAGCCGGTTGTTGCGGCTGCGCCGGTTGAGATCGCCAACATCTCAAGCATTGTGCGGCAGCCCAACAGCGGAATGGTCGAAGTTCGCTACAACCAGGTGGTGCCGCAGCAGATTCAGGGTTCTCTCGACGACCCGAAGATTCGCCAGTTGCTGATGGTGGCCAGTGAGAACTCGGCGTCGGCCGGGGTACGGGACGACTCCGTGGGCCTGTTGGCGGCCGAGTGCCGCGCCAGCCACAGTTGCCAGGCGGAGGGCATTCGCGACGCGCTGATGGTGGCATTGCGCTACGACAAAAACGAGGGGGTACGCGAGAAGGCGCTCAAGGGGCTGGAACCTTATGTGGCCGAGGATGTGCGGGTGCGGGATGCGGTCCTGGAGGCGCTGTTGAACGATAGCGATCCGCGGATTCGCACCGCGGCCATCAACATTCTGGAGCCGGTAGAAGCGGATACCAGTGTGCGGCAGGTGCTGTCCACAGTTGCCAATTCCGACCGGAATCCCCACATCCGGACCGTTTCGAGACAAGTCTTGAGCCGGGTTCCCGAGATTCAGTAGAAACGCCAAACCTTCCGGGGACCGCGCCGTCAGAAGAGAGTGCGGACCGGAAGAATGGAACTGGGGAGTGGAAGAAATGAAGCACATTTTGAGGCCGTTGCACAGGATCGCGATTGGCGTGCTGGTGAGCATGGGAGCCGCGGTGGCGATGGCGCCGTTGAGCGCTGCGGCGCAGGCGCGGGGAATTTTTGAACTGATGCAGGAGCCCAGCCCGCTGCTCCACTCCAGCTCGCAGGGCTACCTGGGCGTGGACCTGGCGGATGTTGACCAGGAGAAGGCGCAGGCGCTGAGGCTCAAGGAAGTTCGCGGAGCCGTCATCACCCTGATCGATCACGATGCGCCCGCCGGGCAGGTCGGGCTGAAGGTCAATGACGTGGTGCTCGGACTCAACGGGCAGACCGTGGAGGGCGCCGAGCAGTTGCGGCGCATGCTCAGGGAGATTCCCGCCGGACGCAAGGTCAGCCTGCTCATCAGCCGCGAAGGCAACACGCAGACGCTGGCCGTCGAGCTGGCCGACCGCAAGGCCATGGAACACGCCATTTGGAACAAGATCGGCACCGGCGGAGACGTCTTTGCGCAGGCTCCGGGGATGGGCATCCTGACGGGTGGGGGCGACGGCTCGCTGCCAAGCGGGTTCCACATGCCATTTTTCGGCAGCAGCCTGAACGTGGGCGCAATGGTGGAACCTCTGACCTCGCAGATGGCCGAGTACCTGGGCGTGCCCAGCGGGCTGATGATCAAGCAGGTAGCCCGCAAGAGCGAGGCGGCCTCGGCCGGTTTGAAGGCTTTCGATGTGATTCTCAAGGTAGGTCCGGACGCCATCACCACGCTGGCTGACTGGGAACGCGCTCTGCACGCCAACCAGGGCAAGCCGGTACAAGTCACTGTGCTGCGCGACAAAAAACAGCAAATAGTCACCCTGCAGGTAGACTCAAAGCGCCATAGCGAGCTCGAATTCGACAACATTTTCCCCGCCGTCGATGGCACCGTGCTGGCCCAAGAGATTCGGGACAGCTTCAAGGGAGAAGAATGCAGGATCGATCAGCAGCAGATGGAACAATTGAAGCAACGGATGGAGGAGTTTCGCAAGAACTTCAAGCCGGAAGACTTCAAGATCGATCCAAAGCAGATGGATGAACTGAAACGGCAGATGGAAGAGATGCGCAAGACCCTGCCCGAACAGTTCCAGCTCAACAAAAATCAACTCGACGAACTGATGCAGCAGATGAAGGTGATTCGCACCTTGCCGGCCATTATTAAGCCGCTGGACCAGCAGCAACTTGACCAGTTGAAGCGCCAGATGGAAGAGCTGGGCTTCGGCAACCACGCCTGAGGTTTCGCAGCCCACGAACAATGACGGCGCACGCTACTTCTCAGGACAATGCATTGATTATAATATAGTTAACGACAATGTAAACTTTAGTTCTATCGAAATGTTACCACCGGATAGGGGGGAGGGGGGTGCTTTCAGGGTTCGGACCGGGCACATCCCTGACAGATTGAATCGGGAACATGCTTCTGCATCTCGGTTGGTCCTCCATGGTCCATTGTGCTCCGGGCGATCCTTAATTTCTGCAAAACGGGGGTCATTTGACCCACGCGACCACAAGAATCTGTGGTTTTGAAATCCGGTAAAAGAGTGCTGAATACAAGCGATTCTGCCTCCCGCGACAATCCAAAGCTGCCATGGGTTGCAACGTTATGCTGCCGGCCCATACAGAGAAATCCTGCCACCGGGGGTCCAAAGATATGCACAGTGTCATCCACGCCGAGGGCGTGCGGGAATGTTCATCAACCGGTAACTACCGGTTAGGCGGTTGTCGTTAGGCGGTGACTCGCCCAAAGGCGGCATATAGTTTGGGACCTGGGAACAACCCAATTGAGTGCGGTGTCCAAATAGATATGAACCTCGACAAACTACGATCGGTTTTGGCTGTGCCGTTCGCGTGTTTGTTTGTGATTCTCATGCTATGCGTGTTTGCAGCGCAGAGTCCGGTGTCGTCGGGTATCCGCATCCCGATGATGCGGATGCGAGCCGAGCCGTTGAGCAACTGCGAATTCAATGGATTCACCGTATACCTTCGCTCAGACGGGCAGATTGGCGGTGGTGATCGGGATTCACGAATGAGCCAGTCCGAGATTCTTTCACGGATTGCTGAAGCGGGGGACAACATCCAAGACGATACGATATTCGTGATCACCGAACCGGACGTTCCTTATGATGGATTTGTCAATCTGATCAGTAAGATTCACAACGTTGCGCCTGAAGATCATATTGCAATAGTCACCGAGAGCGGCCAGGTCGAAGGCGTCCCGCTTGACTCGGGACTTCGAGAGAAATGGGCTGACCGTTGCCGGTTTGAATGGCCCGCAGTACCAGGCCAGCCGAAGTGGCACGCTGACGCTCCCCGCATATTGCTGGGCCAGTCCATGAAGCGAACGTCAGTGTGGGAAGCCTTGACGAGTTCAGCCAGATAATAGTGGGATTTCCCCTGCAATGCTAGTTGTGAGGGAATCGTAGGCTATCTGTCAGTTACTTCTAAATAAACACATTTGAAAGGTAAGGAGCCGTTTGTATCGGGCTGCAGATTCGCAACGCTCCGGGACGAATCCAGGTGGGAGAATAGCGCTGTATCCAACAAAAGGAAGCCGGATCGTGGCGAAGGGACAGCCCTCAAGGGGCTGAAGCCCGCGTTGATTTTGTTGATCTGCGGCACGACTAAAGTCGTACCCTGACACTTCTGGCTGACCTGAGCGAGTTTTCCGCAGCATGCAAAGCCAGCGTCCATTCTGCTGGCTTGAGGCGGGGGTTGAAACCCCCGCATCCCTCCGGATGGAGTTTTTTCGCAGCCTGTGAAGCACTGAGCGACCAGTTTTTGTGCGGGCTCTTAGAAGCCGTCGTCGCGGAACATCGGGTGCGGAATCAGGCGGCGGTAGTCTTCCTGGTGAGCGCCGTCGAGGCAGGCCTCGATAATCCTCTTGCCCAGCGGGTCAAGATCCGGCACCAGGAACTGCTTGAGTTCCTTGGCAAAGAACTCGCGCCATTGACGCGCGCCCTCTTCGTACACATCCAGCCCGCCCTGAATCTGCTCTTCAACGCGCAGGAACACGCGCGGAATCATCGAACCCTCCACGCGCAACTGGTGAGGAATGTAGCCCAGCAGCGGACACACAGCCTCACCCACCTGCTCACGGGCAAACTTGGCGCTGCCTCGCCGGGCCAGGTACTCGCGGGCAATCCACTCCGCCATGAAGCCCACTTTCCACGCGCCGATGTGCTGGTTGGGAATGAGCACGTAGCGGGTCTCAGGCGTGTCGACAATCTGGTGGAGCAGCAGGTTGGCCTGGTCGACGCGGCGGCCGGTGGCAAAGGCCCAATAGGAGCCAACGCCCTCCGACTGCATCTCCCGGCTCTTTGAAGCCTGAATGCTGGGGTTGGCGTGACCGCGCGGGGCCACCAGCCTCCACAGCCAGGCCAGCGCCGGGCTGAGCACGTGGAGCATGGCCAGGATGCCGTAGTGCTGGCTGTCGCGGTGGGTAGGCGGACAGCGCACGCCAAAGCTGCGCACATCCACCCGCTGTGGTCCGTCCAGAATGTCCTCAAGCATGCGCCGGGGCAGAATTACGCGCGGATTGGGGCACAGCTTGCCGGGCGCGTCCTCGACGTGTTCCCAGGTCAGGCAGGTTCCGCCGGGAACAATGTAGTGATTGAGAAAGATCAGCGGCTCGGGCGGATCGATGCACAGGCGCTCAAGATTCGGCGCGGTTCCGTAGCTATGGATGTGGTCCACACGCACAAACCAGCCGTTTTCAGCGTCGGCCACGGTCAGGCGTCCGCTCGTGCCCTGGTACTTGGGGTGCGCGCAGGCCATGTCGTCGGCGATGGGCCGCAGATGGCAAGCCTCAGGCAGATTCAGGGTCCGCACCTCTTTGGTGACCACGTTGGTGCCGATCAACAGACGCCCATCGTCCATGCGGTGGATGTGCTCGGTCATCTCGCTCTTGCCGCCGCCGGAAGCGCCTTCGTGCATCAGGATCAACTGGTTCTCATAAGGTGTGACCACGGCCACCGCCGCGCAGTGGTTGGTCGTCCATCCCTCGTGCTCCCCCTTGTCCAAGAGCATCGAATAGACGCCTTTTTTGGCGCTGGGCCCCGGATAGAGGTTGTAGGCAAAAATCTCCTGGTGCGTGGCGGTGCGGTCGTGAACCACCACCTGCCGGCCGGCAAAATGCGTGTGCCTGAACGGCGGCGCAACAAACAGCACTCCGCCCGTGATTTTGAAGTCGGCTGGAACCTGGCTGCGCGGAATCATTCCTTGCAGATCGGCCAGGGCCGCCGCAAAAAAGGCCGCCTGCCGGGGAACAATCAACAGCGCCCCATAGCCCAGCGCATCCGTACCGGCATAGAAAGGCATTACTACCAGTTCCTGCGTCTTGAGCCAGTCCAGCGTATCCTGTCGCGTTTTGTCGAAGGGCGCTCCGAAGCGCTGCTCATAAGTCGGCTTGTCGGTGGGCAGTTGGTCACCGATCACCATCGCATCCGGATCGCGCCGCCGCATGGCAGGGTCGGGAAAATTGATCGCGAGGCCATTGCGCGCCTTGGTAATGACCGCTTCAGTGACGCGGCCCATGGCGCCAGTCTGAAATACGGCCTCATACTGCCCATGGTCCTCGCGATTGCCCAGTGTCCAATCGGTCTCCCCGGAGGCTCGGCCCAACGCCCAATCCATCAGTTGCAGGCGGGTTTCCGGCGCCTGCACCAGGGGGGCCGCGCTCAGCACCTCCCGTACATGGGCGGGCAAATCGAACTCCGCCCAACAGGCCTGAAAATCGACAAGAGTGCCACTCGCGGCTTCGCTGGTCATGTTTTCTCGCTTTCCGGGAAGGGAATATGCACCTAAGTCACGCAAAAAGGCAAAAAGTGCACACCTTTTTTATCTCATCCCCCATCACACCTGGCAGTGCGCCGCATCACATGGCGGGAAACCGCTCGCGAACCAGACGCAGCGCCTCTTCTTCGGTCCCGATCGCCCCCTCGAGCTGGGCATCCTCGACAGCATGCAACATCTGCTTGAACTGCGCGCCCGGCTTGTAGCCGGCGGCGATCAGTTCGCGGCCGGAAATCAGCGGCCTCGGGCGCACTGCCTCTTCCGGCATGGCCTGGTAGCGGGCGCGCACAAACTCCCACGATTCCAGGTTGCCGCTCGCGGCCAGGCAATCCATGCGGTGCAGAGCCAGGTGCTGCGGGAAGTCTTCCAGGCGAAAGAAGCGCTTCAGCGTCGACGCCTTCATGCGCGGCGCGTCGGCAAAACGCATGTGGTTCTCAATCAGCGCCAGAATCTGCCGCGTTTCGTCATTCGAAAACCGGAAACGCCGGCAGATTTCCGCGCCGATGGCCACGCCCACTTCTACGTGCCCATCAAAACGAATCCTGTCGGGCGCTCGCCGAAATGTCGCCGGCTTGCCCACATCGTGCAGCAGCGCGCCCCAGGCCAGCGTCAACGGGCAGCCGGGTTCGAGTTGCGCCAGCAGGCCCAGCGTATGCACCCACACGTCGCCCTCCGGATGGTACTGGGGCGGCTGCTCCACGCCCTTCATCCGCTCAATCTCCGGCAGCACGACGTGCAGCAGCCCGGTCGCGTCCAGAAGTTCGAAGGCCCGCCGTGCCCGTCCTTCCACGAGCATTTTGGTCAGTTCGTCGCGTACGCGCTCGCGGCTCACCGCCGCAGTCTTCGCAGCCAGGCTGCGGATCGCGGCAGCGGTTCCCTGCTCCAGTTCGAAGCCGAAACGCGCGGCAAACCGCACCCCGCGCAACATGCGCAGGTGGTCTTCTTCAAAGCGCAGTTCCGCCCGACCGATAGCCCGCACCACGCCGGCGTCGAGATCGGCGATGCCGCCCACATGGTCGATGACCGCGGAACGAAGGTCGTCCGCGCCCTGCAAGGGGTCCAGCAGCAGCCCATTGATGGTGAAATCGCGCCGCCGCACATCTTCTTCAGCGCTGGCCGTGTACCGCACCGCATCCGGATGGCGGCCATCGGAATAGGCTCCGTCGGAGCGGAACGTGGCAACCTCGGTGACCACCTGCGGTGGGGCCAACTCTGCTCCATGCACGCCAGCGGCTTCGGCACTTCCGCAGGTGGCCACCAGCACCACGCCGAAGTGCGCGCCCACGGCGAAGGTGCGCGGGAAGAGATTAAGCACCACGTCGGGAGTGGCCGAGGTCGCCACGTCATAGTCCTTTGGCTCGCGACGCAGCAACAGGTCGCGGACGCAGCCACCGGCGAGATACGCCTCATAGCCCGCTGCACGCAGGGCGCGCAGCACGATCAGGGCTGCTTCGGATTGGGGCGAGTTCGGCAGCATGGCTGCTTCTATTGTCGCCCGATTCAATCTACTGCAGCGGCTTCGTCGAGTTTCTTTTGGGATTCGTCGGGCCGATTGAGTGCCTGCAAAACCTTCGCGTGAAATCGAAGATCTCTCGCAAATGGCCGTTTGTATTCTTGACTGAGCCCCGGTGCCTCCTTTTCCGCCCAGGAAATCCCCTTGCGCCCGAAATCCTCTGCGATGGTCAAGTCCCGATCCGCAGCAACCAGATTTCCCGACATGCCTTCAATCGTCCCTCTGGTCGAGTAGGCGGCGTTGTTCCCCCCATTATCATCGTGGCCTTGTTTGACAACCTCCACAGCCTTTTCAGCCCAATTCTGTGCGTCTTTTAGCTCTCCGTTGCTTGCCAGTGCGCTGGCGGCGTAAACAAACGCGGAACGCCTCTCAATGAAGCGGACATCCGACGCGAACCCATCCGCGATCTCCGCGGCTTCTTTGCATAGTGCCGCGGCCGCCTGCCGGTCCGTTCTCCCCGAAAGAGCTTTCCTGCATTCATCGAATGCGGGGAAATAGCGCTGCGCAATCTTCTCCTCGCCAGGAGTTGGCCCATCTTTGCCCAAGCTAAACTCGATTGAAATCTGCCCGGTCGCCGGAACTGATGCGCCATCTTTCTCAAACGGACGATAGCTCCATTGCTTCACGCAATCAATCGCGGCCTGTTGCAGCATGGCTGGCCCGCTAACCACCTTCATCGACTCGACCTTGCCGCTCAGGCCGATCTTCACATCAAAGACCACTGTTCCCTGAATCCGTGCCGCCTTGGCAATCGGCGGATAGACCGGAGGAACGCGATGCCCCACATGCTGATCGAGCGTATCCTTGTCGACAGGAAGTGGCTCCTGGGACGACGCGAGGCGGCTGACTGCCGCAAAGACGAGAATAGCCAGCACAAGCCGCCGCAATTGCATGAAGCCTCCTGAAACAACCCCACCATCATACGATGCGGTCCGCCAATTCCTCACCAATGCGGGGGTGAAGCCATGATGGAATACAAGGGTTATGCCGCCGGGCCCATCGATTTCGATCCGGACGAGAAGACATTTTCGGGCACGGTCGCCGGGCTCCGGGATGTGATTCATTTCGAGGGGAGAACGGCCACGGAACTGGCGCGTGCCTTCCGCGAGAGCATTGACAGTTACTTGGAGCTTTGCGCCGAAACCGGGCAGCCACCTGACCGCCCGTTCAACGGAAGGATTCTGGTGCGCACTGAACCGGAATTGCACCGGAAGGCAGTGCTGCGCGCGGCGGTCGAGGGCGTGAGCCTGAGCCGGTGGATTTCCCGCCAGATTGAAAGCGCACCGTAGCTCAGCCTGCCATGGCAGTTCCACCCGACCCAGCCGCTAAACTAGAGAGATGAGCGGTTCCGGTCTCATCCTCGGCATTGAATCCTCCTGCGACGAGACGGCCGCGGCCATTGTCGAACGAGGTGCGCGCACGCTCTCTTCAGTGGTGGCCTCGCAAATTCCCACGCACGCGCGCTACGGCGGAGTCGTTCCGGAACTGGCCAGCCGCGAACACCTGCGCGCCATCGTCCCCGTCGTCCGCGGCGCCCTGGCCCAGGCCAACATCACCCTCGCCGATCTGGACGCTATCGCCGTGACGTCAGGACCGGGCCTCGCCGGAGCCCTGCTGGTGGGCATTACTTACGCCAAGGCGCTGGCCTTTGCGCAGGGACTGCCGCTGATCGCCGTCAATCATTTGGAGGGCCACATTCACGCCGTGCTGCTGCACGAGCGGTCGTTGCTGGAGTCCTTGCCGGAGTCCTCGCCGGACGGGCGGACGCTTGCCGAGGAAGAGCCTGCATTGGCTTTGGTGGTCTCTGGTGGACATACACACCTCTTTCTCGCCCGCCCGGCGCATGGCGCATGGAAATACTCGCTGGTTGGCCGCACCCTGGACGACGCAGCAGGGGAAGCCTACGACAAGGTCGCCAAGCTGCTCGGTTTCGGCTATCCGGGAGGCCCGTGGATCGACGCCCTGGCCCGCTTCGGCAACCCGCTCGCCGTTCCTTTCGCCTTCGCCCGGATCAAGACCAAGCTTCACCTGGCGGGCAAGCCCCCGCGCACCAAGGCAGCCAAGACCGCGCCCATCGCCAACCTCGACTCCCGCTTCCTGTTTTCGTTTTCGGGCATCAAGACGGCCGTTTTGCGCTACGTGGAGCTCAACAACCTGCGCCCGGAGGCTCTGGCCCGCGCGGCCCGGCTGTTTCCTCCAGCGGCCAGTCCAGCACAAGACCATCCTTCCGAGCAGGCCAGAACGGATTCAAAAGACCCGCATTCTCAAGCGAAGCCGCCCCAAACCAAGGAAGAAGCCCTTTCGCTGTGCCCCCAGCCGGTTCTTAACCTGGTGGCCAGCTTCCAGCACGCCGTAGTCGGCGACCTGATGAAGAAGACCTTCGCCGCAGCCGAGTCTCTCGGTTCCCGCCGCATCCTCATCACCGGCGGAGTGGCCGCCAACCGCGAACTCCGCGCCCGCTTTACGGCCGAGGCTGTGCGCCGTGGAATCCGCGTAGCCTTCCCGACACCGTCTCTCTCCACCGACAACGCCGCCATGATCGCCGCAGCCGCATGGCCGCGTTTCCAGGCGGGAGAATTCGCATCGAGCGATCTATCCGCCGATCCCTCGCTCGCCCTGGGCCGCTGAACAGAACTTCGGAAAAATCGAAGGCCTCGGGCGGAATCACCCGTGCTCATCCTCGCGTAGAGAGCCACCATCCGCGGCCGGCGCACCAGCTACTCTCATCCGGCAGATCATTGCGATGCAACCACTTCACCTCGTCCCAGTTTCCCTTGCGGAATGCCGCGCTGAGGTTTCGCGCCGCCTTTGGGTCCTGGGCTCCGGCACAGGAAACGAACTGCACCCCGCAGAGAAACCGGGCGGCATACCGGCCGTCTGTCCGGCGGGTCACCAGCAGCATCTGTCCGGGCTCATCTTCCGGCGCCATGGGAAACAGCAAACGCCCTTCCGGGTTCAGCGCATCCAGCCAAACCGCCAGCGGCTCAGCAGCGGAGGCGTTGACGTAGAGCACATCGCAAGCCGGAAGCGGCGCTTCAGCGCCCGACCGGCCATGCACCGCAACCTGGGGAAACCCGGCAAGATTCGCGGTAGTGCGCTCTGCCAGGTCGGGCTCAATTTCATAGGCGTCTACTCTGCCCGCCTCGCCCACCAGCATGGCCAGAATGGCCGTATAGTATCCCGTGCCCGCGCCCACGTGGACGGCGCTCTCGCCCTTCTTTGGCGCCAGCGCATTCAGGCACAGGGCATGAAGACTGGGCTGCCCGTTGTTCAGGCCTCGGCCCGCGCCCAGCGGCACCAGGACATTTTGGTAAAGACCCCCCGCATCATCTGAGACGGCGAGAGATTGTCCCTCGGGCGAAATAATCCGCCACGGAGGCGGCCCGAGGAATTTCTCCCGCGGGATCGAAGCCAGGGCCGCTGCGATCTCGCTGCCTGTGCCGATCTCCGGAGCCAGCCCGGCCAAGGCAACGATGTGGTTCGCATAGGAAGTTCGAAGAGAATGAAGCCGGTCCACCTCGTCTTGCCTGGCCTGGCTTTCCTCATTCCGTGTTGGCAGAGGCTGGATCGGATGAGCCTCGTCGCGCTCCATCTCCATCCTTCCCGGCCGCTCTGGCAGGCGTTTGCCAGCGATGCGGCTCGCATTCCTCATTATCGGAAGACGCAACCCGCCACGCAAGGCTGAGCAGGGTCTGCCTTCGTCCCGCCAGCTCTTTGCCCTTGGGTGGTAGCCTTCCTTCTGAAGTAAAAACAGGAGGAATCTGTGCGTATTTCCTTGCAGCATTTTGCCGCCATCGGGCTCGCAATCGGACTCAGTATCGGAGTAACGGCGCAGACGCCGACGCCGGGAGCAGGACAAGCCGCGAAACCGGCGGCTGCGGGAGCCCTAGTGGCGGCGACCCACGCGACCGATGCGGCTACCAGCCCGGTCGCCGATCCAAAGGCCGTGGTTACGCTGGGTAAGGCGCGGTTCACCGTGCTGACGCCGGAAATGATCCGCATGGAGTGGGCGGCGGACGGCAAGTTTGAAGATCACGCTTCGTTCGTGTTTCTCAATCGCCGGCTGCCGGTACCGAAGTTTGAAAAGGCGGTAACCAAGGGCGAACCGAATCAGACATTGACGATCAAAACCGGCGCGCTCACGCTGGCTTATACGCCCGCGGCCGATGGGCGGTTTTCCGCAGAAAACCTGTCGATTGAACTTACCGTGGACGGCAAGCCGGTAGTCTGGCATCCCGGACTGACCGACCCTGAAAACCTGCAAGGCACCACGCGCACGCTGGACGGCGCGAAGGGCTCGAAGACCAAAGAACCCATCGAGCAGGGCCTGGTTTCGCGGTCCGGTTGGGCGCTGGTGGACGATTCAACCCGTCCGCTCTTCGACTCCGCCGACTTCAGCTTCAAGGAGGGCGAAAAAAGCCCCTGGCCCTGGGTCATCGAGCGGCCGGCCGGCGAGCGGCAGGACCTCTATTTCTTCGGCTACGGGCACGACTACCGCAAGGCGCTGGGCGACTACGTGAAGGTCGCCGGGCGGATTCCGCTGCCCCCCCGGTTTGCCTTCGGAGCATGGTGGTCGCGCTACTGGGACTACACCGACCAGGAACTCGACGAGTTGGTGCGCGGCTTCCACGAGAACGACGTGCCGCTGGATGTGTTTGTCATCGACATGGGCTGGCACATCAGCCGGGAACAACTCCAGGCCGCGGGCCAAGTGGACCAGTCGGGCGAGGGCCTGGGCTGGAGCGGCTATTCGTGGAACAAGGTGCTCTTCCCCGATCCGGACGACTTTCTCGCCAAACTCCACGCCGAAGGCTTGAAGACCACCCTCAATCTGCATCCGGCTTCGGGCGTTCAGCCCTGGGAAACGGCGTATCCTGCTATGGCCAAAGCCATGGGCATCGATCCGGCGACAAAGAAATATGTGCCCTTCGACATTACCGACAAGAAATACGCCATCAACTACATGAACCTGCTGCATCACCCGCTGGAGAAGCAGGGCATCGACTTCTGGTGGCTCGACTGGCAGCAGGCGCAGCACACCAAAATGCCCGGCGTAATGCCGACCTGGTGGCTCAACTACGTGCACTTCACCGACCAGCAGCGCGAAGGCAAGCGGCCCCTGCTCTTCCATCGCTGGGGCGGCCTGGGTAATCACCGTTACCAGATCGGCTTCTCCGGCGACACCATTTCAGTGTGGGATTCACTGGCCTTCCAGCCCTGGTTCACGGCTACGGCAGCCAACGTCGGCTACGCTTACTGGAGCCACGACATCGGCGGCCACATGCCGGGCGCCGTGGAACCGGAGCTTTACACGCGCTGGGTGCAGTTTGGCGCCTTCAGCCCCATCTTGCGCACCCATACCACCAAGAACCCCGCGTCCGAGCGCCGCGTCTGGGCCTATCCGGAGCCATACTCGGCCATCCTGCGCTCCACCTTCCAGCTTCGCTACGCGCTCCAACCCTACATCTACACCGAGGCGCGCCGCACCTACGACACCGGCATCGCCTTCTTCCGCCCGCTCTACTACGACTGGCCGGAAGAAGCAGCAGCCTACCTGAGCAAGGGCGAGTACGTCTTCGGCGACCAGATGCTGGCCGCTCCGGTCACCGCGCCGGGCGACAAGACCAGCGGACTGGCTACGGAAAACGTGTGGCTCCCCAAGGGCGAGTGGATCGAGTGGCCTACGGGCAAACACATCACCGGGCCAGCCTCTCTCGATCGCAGCTTCTCCATCGACCAGACGCCGGTTTACCTGCGCGCCGGAGCAATTGTGCCCATGCAGCCGCCCATGCGCTACACGGGTGAAAAGCCGGTCGACCCGCTCATCGTGAACATTTGGCCGCTCGCGCCGGGCGCCACGTCGTCCTATTCGGTCTATGAGGACTCGGGCGTAGCCGTCGAGTACCAGCACGGAGTCTTCGCCCGCACACCGGTCAAGGCCATCGAGACCGGCGACACCCTCAAGGTGGAAATTGGTCCCGTGGAGGCCGGCTACCCGAACATGCCCAAGGCGCGCGCCTACGAGCTGCGTCTGCCCGCCGACTGGCCGCCAGCTTCGGTGACCGTGAACGGCGTCGCCATCAAGCACGCCGGACCAACCGGCAAGGGAGGATGGAGCTTTGAAGGCAACACGCTGACCACGGTGATTCCCGTGCCGAGTAACAGCGTTGCGGCCAAGGTGACAGTGGAGGTGCACAGGGCCGCGGGTCTCACCACCCGTCGCGGAGAGCTGGACGGCTTTGCCGGCTCCATGACCCGGCTGCGCGGTGCCTACGATGCGATGAACCGGACTCTGCCCGTCTCCGCTCCGCCCGATGCGCTGGTCGACGCCATGCAGACCGGCGACCGGCTCAGTTACCACCCTGAGAACGCCGCCGCGGAGATTGCCCACCTTCACGAAGTGCTCCCTCAGGCGCAGGCCGCCATCGCCAAGATCGTCAAAGGCTTCGATGCGCGCCTGGACGAGTATGCCAGGCGCATCGCCCACGAGGACTGGCTTCCCGCCGGCATGAACATCGAAGCCGAAAAGCAGCTCCGACGCGACGCCCTGGCCCGGGCTGAAAAACTGGTGACGGAGGCCGGAAAGTAAGGCCTTCCTCGAACCAAAACACGGCCGCCGCGGAGGTTCGATTCTCCGCGGCGGCCGACGATTCAGGAGAGCGTTTGCGGAAGCGGAATCAATCGGTTTACCATGCGGCTCTATGAAGAACCCCGCCCGCTTTCTCCCTGTAATTCTGCTCCTTGCCTCCCCGCTGACTTTTGCGCAGTCTCCGGCTCCGACACCTGACCCGCTGGCGCCCACTCTCGGCGTGAAATCCGCAGCCGAAATCGATCGCGAATGGCAGCGTTCGGTCAGCAAATACGATGTCGAGCGCAGCCGCCTGCTGGCCATCGAGGAGAAGCAGGAAAACGACGGCCCCTATCGCGCCGACTGGGCCACGCTCGTGAAGTATCAGCAGCCGCAGTGGTACAAGGACGCCAAGTTCGGCATCTTCATCCACTGGGGCGTCTACTCGGTCCCTGCGGCGCAGAGCGAGTGGTATCCGCGCGAAATGTACCATCCCGGCCAGGAAGCCTATAAGAATTTCCGCGACCATTTCGCCTCGAAAGATCCGGCTGAAAAGGACGCCAAGGGCTACAAGGACCTGATTCCCCTGTTCCGCGCCGAGCACTTCGACGCTGCCGCCTGGGCCAAAGTCTTCAAGGATTCTGGCGCGCAATACATCATCCCAGTCGCCGAGCACCACGACGGCTTCTCCATGTACGACTCCGGCCTTTCCGACTGGACCGTGGTCAAGATGGGGCCGAAGCGCGACACGCTGGGCGAGTTGTCCGCAGCCATCCGCGCCCAGGGGCTGCATTTCGGGCTCAGTTCGCACCGCGCCGAGCATAACTTCTTCTACGATGGCGGCCGTTCAATCCGCTCCGACGTGAACGACCCCAGGAACGCCTCGCTCTACGGCCCGGCGCATAAGTGGATCAGCGAAGACGGCGGCATGAGCAACGACTGGACCTACCTGAGTCCCGAGTTTGCCCGCGACTGGCTGGCGCGCGACACCGAACTCATCGAGAAGTACAAGCCGGAGGTCGTCTACTTCGACTGGTGGGCCGGCCAGCCCGGCTATCGCCAGAACATGACCAGGTTCGCCGCCTTCTATTACAACTTTGCCGCCGCCCATGGCTACGGCGCCGTCATCGATATCAAGGACTACGACCTGAACTGGAAAGCCGGCGCGCGCGACTTCGAGCGCGGCGCGCAGGACCGCATCCTGGCCGATCACTGGCAGACCGACACCTCCATCAGCAACGCCAGTTGGGGCTACATTGAGCACGACACCTTCAAAACCCCCGAGTTCATCGTCCATCAACTTGTGGATATCGTCAGCAAGAACGGCAACCTGCTGCTCAACTTCGGCCCCAAACCCGACGGCACCATTCCCGACGAGGTGAAGGCGACGTTGCTCGATATCGGCGCCTGGCTCAAGGTCAACGGCGAGGCCATTTACGCGACCACGCCCTGGAAGACCTTTGGCGAAGGACCCACGCAGGTTAAGGCCGGAGCCTTCCACGACACCGACACCAAGCCGTATACCGCCGAGGATTTCCGCTTCACGGCCAAAGGAACGACGGTGTACGCGATCGGCATGGCCTGCCCGGCCGACGGCAAGGCCACCCTCCACTCGCTCGGCTGGGCGCATGAGGGGAACTCCGTTCCTGTAGCTTCGGTCGAATTGCTCGGTTCGGCAGGAAAGGTGACCTGGACCCAGGGCGCGGATGCGCTCGAAGTGACTCTGCCGGCCGGAGCGGCCTGCAAGTACGCCTATACGCTGAAGCTGACGCCGGCGGCAAAGTAAGCGTCGTGCGCAGTGATTTCCATGACCGGGAGACAGTGCTATGCTCCCGGTCATGAGAAAACTAACTCTCGCCGCCCTGTTGCTGACAACCGCCAGCGTTTGCGCGCTGGCGCAGCAGGTGCCCGCCCCTGCCAGCCAACCCGCCACCGTGCAAAAGACCTGGTTCGTCCGCCTGATCCCGCCACGGTCCACCTTCCTAAAGGACATCACCGACGCCGAGCAGAAGCTCATGGAGCAGCATTTCGTCTACTGGAAGAGCGAGTTTGAGAAAGGCGCGCTTCTGTTCGGCGGGCCGGTGCTCGACCCCAGGGGCGTGTATGGCGTTCTGGTCATCCGGGCTGCCGACGAGCCGGAAGCCACGTCCATCGCCGCCGCCGACCCCAGCGTCAAGGCCGGCCTGAACCGGATCGAGGTCGCGGAGATTCGCGTAGCCTTCCCGCCGAAGACCCAATAGGCTGCCAAAAGCCCGCAGGTTTCTGACTCTCTCTGTTGCCATACCAACTGTGGGTGCCCGGGTCCGGCTTTTCGGACCTGGGAAATCAAACAGGATCAAGCGGCCAAAGACGAGCAGCTAAAATCGGCGCTTTGTCACGAAGTCAAAGACGAGCAGCAAAAGGCGGCGCTTTGTAACAGGGCATGGCTTCAGCCGTGCCGCAAGCCCGGCAAATTTCACGCGGGCTTTAGCCCCTGATGGATTGCATCCCCGACCTTGCCGCTTCGGCTATAGTCTTTGAATCGGATCTTCCACTCCGCAAAGGACTCTCTGTCATGACGTTAGATCGTCGAGGCTTTCTGGCTGCCTGCAGCCGCGCCGGAATCACGTCCGCGCTGCTGCCTGGGGTTTTGTACACGCTGGCCGCGCAGGGCGCTCCCGCAGCCTTTGCGGACGAGGGTCCGGACGCCAAGCCGTCCGCGTTGCCCAAGATCACCGTGGAGATGCTGGACCAGGCGGCCGCGCTGGCTGGCGTCGGCCCCTTCACCGCCGATCAAAAGCAGATGATGCTCGAGGGCTTGAACGGCCAGCGCGATTCGTATGCGCCCATTCGCGCCTTGAAGATGCCCAACTCCGTCCCGCCCGCCTACGTCTTTCATCCGCAGCCAGCCAATGTGAAGCCTTCAGAAAAAGACTGCACGATGCCGTGCCTTGATTGCCATGTCGCGATACCAGACGAGGACCCTCGGAACTTCCCTGCGGCTCCCGCCAGCCTTGAGAACCTGGCTTTTGCGAACATCGGCGAATTGGGCAGACTGCTGGAGCATCGCAAAATCACCTCGCTGGCCCTGACCCAGATGTACCTCGCCCGTCTCAAGCGCTACGACTCCAAGCTCCACTTCGTCATCACCCTTACCGAAGAGCGAGCCCTCGCCCAGGCCAGGAAGGCAGACGAAGAAATCGCCGCCGGCAACTACAACGAGTGGGGGCCGCTTCTCGGCATCCCCTGGGGCGCAAAGGACCTGCTCGCCGTCAAAGGCTATCCCACCACCTGGGGCGCGGGCGGCTTTGAGCATCAGTCCTTCAACGAGAACGCCACGGTGGTCCAGCGCCTCGATGCGGCCGGAGCCGTTCTGGTGGCCAAGTTTTCTCTAGGCGCACTGGCCATGGGCGACAAGTGGTTTGGTGGACGCACGCGCAACCCGTGGAACATGGAGCAGGGCTCAAGCGGCTCATCCGCGGGCTCGGCCAGCGCGGTTTCGGCCGGGTGCGTGGCCTTCGCCATCGGCTCCGAGACGCTGGGCTCCATCTCGTCGCCGTCCACCCGCTGCGGCGTAACCGGTCTCCGGCCCACCTTCGGCCTCGTGCCCCGCACCGGTGCCATGGCGCTAAGCTGGACCATGGACAAGCTGGGCCCCATCGCGCGTTCAGCCGCCGACTGCGCACAGGTTCTCCATGCAATCCACGGCCCCGACGGCAAGGACGCCTCGGTGTACCCGGCCCCCTTCGATTGGCAACCCGGGCTCGATTGGCGCACTCTCCGCATCGGCTACGTCAAAAGCGAATTCGATCCGCCGCCTCCGCTCAAGCTCCACGAAGCCGCGCCCAACGAGACTGCTGACGAAAAGAAGAAGCGCGAAGAGCGCAATACAGCTATGCGGGAGGCGCGGGCACGCCGTGACTACGACCGGCGCTACGATTTGGCCGCGCTGGACAAACTGCGGTCCATGGGCGTGAACCTCATCCCGGTCGAATTGCCCAAGCTGCCTTGGGACGCCATGGCGTCGCTGCTGACCGCCGAAGCCGCCGCGGCCTTCGACGACCTGACCATCTCCGGCCGCGACCGCTTGCTCACCGAGCAGGGAATCGAAGACTGGCCCAACGCCTTCCGCATTGCGCGCCTCTACCCTGCGGTCGAGTACATCCAGGCCAACCGCGCGCGCACCCTGGCCATTCAGCAGGTTTCGGCACTCTTCGAGAGGGTGGACATCATCGTCACCCCCTCCACCAACACGCAACTGACGGCCACCAACCTCACCGGCCATCCGGCCCTTATCGTGCCCAACGGCCTGCGCGACGCCGACGCTCCTCCGCCGCCGAAGATCGACGACGGGGACAGCGACGACATCGGCGGACCGGGCACGCCCGTCTCGCTCACCTTTCTCGCCGCCCACTATCAGGACGCGAAGCTGGCCGCATTTGCCTGGGCCTACCAGCAGGCGACCGACTTCCACAAGCTGCATCCCAGGCTCGATTAGCTGGCTGGTTTGGCCAACCCTCCGGAATCTCGCTGGAATTCAGGGGATGAACGGCTCCTTGTATCCGGCATTTTCACTCCGCCCGTTGCGGAAAACCGCTCTCCGTCGGCGCACAGCCGAATAGGAAGCAACAGGGCGCCACGCCGGGAAGACTAGCCCGCATTTCTCACAAGCGCGTTGTTGATTGCGGTGCCAGCAGATAGAAAAAGAACTTGGAAAGGCCGTCTTTTCATGGCATAACTGCGTTGTCGAGACGTAAGTTGTGCCGTGTGGA
>Ga0181520_10005125_pt1 | contig 21178 bp, 17 predicted proteins | sample PEATcosm2014_Bin_29_FD_132451 | JGI IMG/M metagenome (GOLD analysis project Ga0181520, IMG submission 132451) | Peatland microbial communities from MTU Mesocosm Facility, Houghton, MI, USA - PEATcosm2014_Bin02_30_metaG | ecosystem: Environmental > Terrestrial > Soil > Wetlands > Peat | place... | reverse complement strand
GGGCCAGCCGGCAACCTTCGCCTGCCAAAGATGTCCCGGCATCATGTACCCGACGTGGTGGTTGGATGAAGGACACCGTGGGAGCACCGACGCCAAGGTCGCCCCGCAGGGGCGTTAGTTCTTCGTTCAGCGTTCAGAGTTCCGCGTTTCCTTCAGGCTCTCCCAGGTACGCCTCGATGACGGCGCGGTCGCGGGCAATGTCCTGCGGCAGTCCGGACGCGATCTCGCTGCCGTAGTTGAGCACCGTCACACGGTCGCAGATGCCCATGACGAAGCGCATATCGTGTTCGATGAGCAGAATCGTCGTTCGGTGATCGTCGCGAAGCCGCCGGACCAGTGCCATCAGCCGCGTGGTCTCGGAGGGGTTCATCCCCGCTGCAGGCTCATCCAGCAGGAGCAGTTTGGGCTTCGTCGCGAGGGCACGCAGGATCTCGATGCGCCGCTGGTCGCCGTAGGGCAGGCCACCGGCGAGTTCCTCCGCGCGGTCGCCCATGTCGAACATGGCCAGCAACTCGGATGCGGCGCGTTCGATCGCGGTCTCAGTAGACTGCCACGAGCGGCTGCGTATCGCCGCCCTGAACATGCCGTAGTCGCTGTCCTGGTGCATGGCGGCGCGCAAGTTATCGAGGACGGTGAGGCCCTTGAACAGGCGGATGTTCTGGAACGTGCGAGCGACGCCGAGGTTCGCGATCCGGTAAGGCGGCAGGCCCGAGATGACGTGCCCGTCGAAACGGACTGTGCCCTCGGTGACCGGGTGGACGCCCGTGATCGCATTGAAGACGGTGGTCTTGCCGGCGCCGTTCGGACCGATCAGCCCCACCAGTTCACCCGCCTGCACCTGCAAGGAGAGGCTGTCCACGGCCGTGAGGCCGCCGAACCGCACGGTGCAGCGCTCAAGGGATAGGAGTGGCGACGTCTCAGCCATGAGCGCCGCCTCCCGCTCGTTTGCTGCGGAGGGCCTTCGGCACCGCATCTCGCCTGAGAAGCATCACGCCGATCAGCAAGGCCGCGTAGATGACCATGCGGGGGTCTGTGGTGAGATGGAAAACGTCCTTGACCTGCCGCAAGCCCTCCGGCAAGAGCGTGACGCCGATGGCGGCCACGATGGCTCCGGTGATGGTGCCGCCGCCGAGGACGACCATCAGCACCAACTCGATCGACTTCATGAAGTCGAAGCTGCGCGGGACGATGTATTGCAGGTAGTGGGCGTACAGGCATCCGGCGACCCCGGCGAAGAACGCGCCGATCACGAATGCCGCGGTCTTGTAGTGGGCGCAGTCGATCCCGAGCGCCTCGGCTGCGGTTTCGTCCTCGCGCACGGCCAGGATCGCCCGCCCGTGGACGGAACTCATCAGGTTGCGGATGACAATGACGGTGACTGCGACCGCGCCGAGCACGAGAAACACATTGGTGAATTGAGGGATGTCCTTGAGGCCCGTCGCTCCGCCGACTGCGGGCGTATTCAGGAAGATCACCTTGATGATCTCTCCGAACCCCAATGTGGCGATCGCCAGGTAGTCGCCGCGCAGCCTGAGTGATGGAAGGCCAACGAGAAGCCCGGCGATGGCTGCCACCAGGCCGCCGATTATCATGAGGCCGACCAGGTATAGCGATGTCGCAATCGTTCCGTAGGGCGCGGTCGTATAGGGGGCAAGCCACTTATCGCCCACAGCCACGGAGATCTTTGCAGTCGTATAGGCGCCGATCGCCATGAAGCCGGCATGACCGATGGAGAACTGCCCGGCAAACCCGTTGACAAGGTTCAGGCTCACCGCGAGAATGACGTTGCATCCGGCGATGACGGCGATCTGGATGAAGTAGGCGCTGACGCGCGGAGGCGCAACGAGAGCGCTGATGCCGGCCAGGACGGCCGCGGCGGCCATCGCGGTGACCAGCGGACGCAGATAGTGCGCGAATATCCCGCGACGCTCGACAGTGGCGCTCACCGGCTCACACCTTCTCCCGGCCCACGCGACCGAGGAGGCCGGTGGGGCGCACCAGAAGGACCAGGATGAGCACAGCGAACGCGACACCGTCGCGCAGGGTCGAGCCGGTAAGGGTGACGGTCGAGGTGATGTGCCAGGTGACGCTGCTGACGCCGGTCTCGACCAGGCCGACCAGTAAGCCGCCGAGCATCGCACCCGGGATGCTGCCGATTCCGCCCAGAACAGCGGCCACGAAGGCCTTGATGCCAGGCATGAGGCCCATCAGCGGGTCCGCCTGTCGGCAATAGATGCCGTAAAAGACGCCGCCCACCGCGGCGATGGCCGAGCCAAGCGCGAACGTGAAGGAGATGACACGGTCGATGTTGATCCCCATGAGTTGCGCGGCCTGACGGTCTTCGGAGACGGCGCGCATCGCCTTGCCGATCCGCGTGCGCGAGACGATCAGGTGCAGGATCAACAGGACTGCCCCTGTGGCCAGGACAATGGCCACCTGCTGCAGGCTCACGACCACTCCCAGGTGGTCTTGCGGCCAGGAGACTGGATCGGAGGAGATCGGTTGGGGGTAACTCCTGGGGGCGGCCCCCAGGAAGATGACACCGAGATTCTGCAGGAGAAGCGACACGCCGATGGCCGTGATCAGCGTCGATAGCCTCGGAGCATTGCGCAGGTGGCGATACGCGCCGCGCTCGATGGCCACTCCCAGCAGTGCTGCCGCGGCCATCGCGAGGAGCAGCGCGCCAACCAGAGGCAGGTGCAGGACGGCCATCGCGCCGAGTCCAACGAAGGCGCCCACCATGAAAACTTCGCCGTGAGCGAAGTTGATGAGCTTCAACACTCCGTAGACCATCGTATACCCCAGTGCGATCAGGGCATACATGGAGCCCAGTGAAATGCCGTTGACGAGCTGCTGGAGCATAGCCCTCCTGTGGTACCCCCGACCGCCTCGTTGGCGAACGACGCGCTACGCGGGCGGCATCGACTGCACGAACGTCTGCTTGCCGTCCTTGATCGTCAACACCGTCGCCGGCTTCCTGGCGTTGCGGTTCTCGTCGATGGTGATCTTGCCTGTGACCCCGTCGAAATCTTTCGTCTTCGCCAGGGCGTCACGGATTGCGGTCCGATCCGGCGTCCCGGCGGCCTTGATGGCGTCGACCACGATCCGCAGGGCGTCGTACGCGCAGGCTGCGAGGGCGTCGGGTACTTCTCCGTACTTGGCTTTGAAGTCGGTGACGAACTTCTGGACCACCGGGTTGGGATCGTCCTTGCTGTAGTGGTTCGAGAAGTAGCAACCGTCGGCGGCCTTGCCTGCCACTTCCACCAGCTTCGGTGAATCGAAGCCGTCCCCGCCAAGGACCGTCGCCTTCAGTCCGAGTTCCTTCGCCTGGGAGAGGATCAGAGACACCTCGTTGTAGTAGCCGGGGACGTACATCACATCGGGGTTCAGTTGCTTGAACTTGGTGAGTTGAGCGCGGAAGTCCTTATCGCCCTGGGTGTAGGATTCCTCCTCCCCAAGAATCTTGCCGCCGCCGGCGGTGAACACCTCGCGGAATACCTGGCTCAGGCCCTTCGAGTAGTCGCTGCTCACGTCCGAGAAGATAACCGCCGTCTTGGCCTTGAGTTTCTCGCTGGCGAACCGCGCCATGACTTTGCCCTGGAAGTCGTCGGTGAAGCACACCCGGAATATATAGTCGCCGGTCGCGGTAACAGCCGGGTTCGTCGAGGAGGGGGAGACCATTGGGGTCTGGTTCTTCTGGCAGATCGGGGCTGCCGCAAGGCTGTTGGAGCTGGCGACTTCGCCGATGACGCAGGCGACCTTGTCCTGCTGGATCAGCTTCTGCGACGCCGTGGCGGCCTCTTCCGGCTTGCACTGATCGTCTTCAACGACCAGCTTGATTTGCTTGCCCAGAATCCCGCCGGCGGCGTTGATCTCATCGGTTGCCAGGCGGATCGCCTTGACCGACGACTGCCCGAAAGTGGCGAATCCTCCGGTGCTGCCGAAGTATGCGCCGAGAACGATCTCCCCTCCGGCGGCCGCCGGAGAGACCGCAGGCGTGGCCGAGGGTTGCTCAGAGGCCTTGGGCGTGGGGCATCCGCTGAGGCACACAGCAAGAACCCCGACCGCAACGGCCAAGAGTAACGAAGTAACGAGATATCTCATCGGTATCCTCCATCGGCAACCGGGTCTGCGGCCCGGAGAGGCTGGGAGTTTAGTGTTTCGCCAAATGTAGCCTGTACTCGTTTCCGGCTGATGAAGCTATGGACTCCTCCAATGCCTTGGCGCCCCAGGTCCCGTGCACCCTCACTCTGGGCATGAGGAACATCCGATCCGCGCGCATTGTTGCCCCGTGTTCGGTGGTGACGGCCCCCTGGTAGCCGGCGCGCTTCGCCTCGGCTACAACCTGATCGCTCTTGCGCCCGCTTGGATATGACAGGAAGGTGACGCCACCGATCTCCTGGTTCAGCCTCTTGCGCGAATCGTACAGCTCGTCTCTGAGGCGCGGCAAGGTCAGGCTCGGCAACTCCAAGTGATGGACCGTGTGCGACTCGATGTCCATGCCGGCCCCGTGCATCTCGCGCAAGTCGTCCCAGGTCACGTGAGTGCCATTGCCGACGACGCCCGTAATGATGAAGAACACGCCGACCATTCCGTGGCGTTTGAGGGCCGGGTAGACGACCGTATAGTTGTCGAGGTACCCATCGTCGAAAGTAATACACACGGGCTTGGCTGGCAGCGGGCGTTTCTCGCTGAAAAAGGCGTGAATCTGTTCCAGAGTGACGGTGTTGCAGCCGAGCTTCTCGAGGTAGGACAGTTGCTCTTCGAAATGGGCGGGGGAGACGGTGAGATCACTCTCGAGCGACGATGCCTTCGCGGGCAGGTCGCGCACGTGGTGGAACATGAGGATTGGGACGATGACCTCCGGGGCCGGGGCGATGGTGCCTGCGGCGCGGCGATGCGGCACGGGCAGCTCCTGCGGTGCCGTCGCTGCAGTCGGCTGCGTTGCCGGAGCCTGCGGCAGCGCGGCCTGCACGGCCTGGGTTCCCTGACCTTGCCTACAACCGGCGAGGAGGGCCGTCGCGAGGACTGCGATGCCTACGAGCCCCATCACACGCGCATATTTCGTGTAGACCAATGTTCTATCTCACCTTGCCTGTGTCGCGCTTACGCCATACAAGACAGTATCGCTCCGCGCGCCCCATTCACCTGCTCGGCGAAGAGGGCGAACGAGCGTGAGTACGCGGCGATCCCTTGCACGTTGGTCAGACGCGTCAGAAGGGGCAGCGCCCTATCCCTGACCTTCGCCTCGGTCACATATTGGCTGCCATAGAACGCGGGTTTGAGTTGTCGCTTCGGCAGCCGCTCTGCCTCTAGGTCCCCGCTGTGCTTCTTGTCGAGTTCGGCCGCGATGAGTAGCCATGCCTCGATCATCTCGGTGGGGACGGCGATAACCACGGGCGCTTCGCCCAACTCCGGTTTCTCGGCGGTGGTTGTCCTGAGCTTCTCTTGGAGTTGGCAGTAACGACACCGAGTGGCGGTAGTCCCTGCGTCGTGCTTCCAGTGCCGGGGGTGCTTCAGATCCTCGCCGACCTCCGGATTCTGTCGCACGTCCACGTCACCGTCGTTGTCCATCGCGATGATCGCGGCGGCGCAGCCCGCATTCCGGAAGTCACGCAGTGCCGCGGGCAGTGTCTTCAGCAGATCGGTGCAACCGCCGCTTGCCGCCTCGTGGCGGCGCGGCTCAATCGTCGACGGGGGCAATCCAAGCAGCCGCTCCAGGAATGCTTGCAGCACCAGCGCGTCGGTACCCTCGACGTGGAAGCCCACGCGAAGGCTCACTCCCCCCACCCCTCGAAGAACCCCATGAACCATTGGGTGCCCAGCGATACGTCGTCAGGCAGTTCGGGGTTCTCCGCAAGTATGGTCTTGAGCGTACGAACGCGGGTGCGCCCTTCGGGTGCATCCATGACACAGACGGCCTCGGGCGTATCTCGGAAGAGATCGAGTAGGTACGGAGCGTGCGTGGAGAGCAGCACCTGCACCGGGTAGCCGTCCTCGCGATAGGCCAGATCCGCGAACCGCTCGAACAGCCACTTCAGCCGGCGAGGGTTGATGCCGGTCTCGGGTTCTTCGATGGCAATGAGATACGGCGGGTACGGTTGCTCCGTGATGCAGAGAAGGCCCAGCGTATAGAGTGTGCCGTCGCTCAGGTCGTCCGCTGGAATAACCCCGCTGTAGCCTCGGAACTCGAAGGCGACCTTCAACTCGTCCCTCGGTGCCGGTACGAACGCTATTCCATTGAGATTCGGGAACAACTCCCGCAACTGGCTCTCTATGTTGTCGAAGCGATCAGCCGTCTTGGGGTTGTTGCGCAACGCAAGAAGGAATGCGGACAGTGAATCGCGGTCGAAGAAGTGCTTCGCCCGTCCGTTCGCCCGTCCCGGCTGCCGGAGCCTGTCAGCCTGCAGATGATAAGGCCAGTACAGCTCAAGGTGCCGCGCGAAGGCGTGCGCGAACTCCTGGGCATCGTTGCCGTGGTGGTTCCACCTTTGATCCCACGGTGAACTGTAGGCCAACCGAAGTTGCGAGCTATCCTCATAGCCCGGGTTGGACTTATCGGTGATGTAGATGCCCTGCGCGGTGTCGAAGATAACCTGCGGGGCTGCGCCCGCCCCTCCTGCGTGCCGAACCAGCCGCTCCCGTGTGACCACTGGTCCCGCCCCGATCTCGACCTCATACGCGACATGATCGCTCTCATAGGCTTTGAAGCCCGTCACGTCCACACCAATCTCAATCCGGTCGTCTGGGCCTGCCCACCGACTCCTCACTCCCGCGAAATCATCCCACCCCGCTCCGAAGTATTCCTTGGGCGAAGTCTGCAAGGTCCGCCGCAGCAACTCCAGGGCTTTGAACACATTCGACTTCCCACCGCCTGCCGGACCGATGAAGCACGTCAGCGGTGACAGCGGGATTTCCGTGTCAGCATGGTTGCGGTAGTTGCGCAGACGCAGCTTTGTGATCATGGCTTCACTCCGCGCGCTCCCTGATCCTCAGCTCAGGGTGCTTTTGGGTGACCGAAGCGCCTGGATCGACTGACTCCATCACGAATACGTTCGCGCCGATGACCGCGCCCTTGCCGATGATAGTGTCGCCGCCGAGGATCGTCGCCCCCGCGTAAATCACCACATCGTCCTCGATGGTCGGGTGGCGCTTGATGTGCTTGATCGGGATTCCGTTCTCGTCTACGGGGAAACTCTTCGCGCCGAGCGTGACGCCCTGGTAGATTTTGACGTTATCGCCGATCTCCGTCGTTTCGCCGATGACCACGCCGGTTCCGTGGTCGATGAAGAAGCGCCGTCCGATCTGCGCGCCGGGATGGATATCGATGCCGGTCTCGGCGTGCGCTCGCTCGCTCATAATCCGCGGCACGATGGGAACGTTGAGCCTGTAGAGTTCGTGCGCGAGACGATGCGTGACGATGGCCGTCATGCACGGGTAGGCGACCATGACTTCCGCGTATGACAGGGCCGCCGGATCACCATTATAGGCGGCGACGACATCCTCGATAAGCGCCTCGCGAATGCTAGGCAGACGGTCGATGATCTCCAGCAGGAGAAGCTGGGCTTCGGTTGTCACATCTTCCACGTCGGGTGTTGTGTTGCCCGTCACCTTGGCGAACTGGCTCGTCCATCGGTACGGAAGGGCGCGCCTGGTGGCCTCAAGCAGCAGTGGGTATGCCAAGCTCAAGCGTTCCTGGACGAACATCGACAGCATCGCGCCGTTCGAGGCCTCGGGCAGCCAGCGGCCGGGGAACATGCACTGGCGCAGGCACTCGAGTGCCCTGATGACCGAAGGCGGATCGGGCAGCCGTGGCGAGGCTCCATCCGGGACGTCGGCGTCCGTCGAGGCGAACAGCGCGCTGAGGGCCTCGGAAGTTCGGCAGATGGTTCGTCCCACGGCTTCGCGCTCACAGTTTTCGCAACGCCCTCCGGGCGTCGCAGGGCTCTCATTGCCGGTGAAAGAATCGTCAGAACAGGTCATTGGCCACCATCCTCTCAGGGAGGGGAGTGTAGCAGAAGCGATGAATGATGAACGATAAGTGCTAAATGAGCGGCGGAAGCATGACGGCAGCGGCGCTGCCTTCCTGCATTCCTCCTACCGCCGCTATCATAGCAGCCTTCGCGGAGGGGCGCAACGGCGGCATTATCTGGAAAGGTCGTGTTCATGGCATCGGTAGCCAAGGTTATCATCGGAACACGCGGCAGCTCTTTGGCGCTGTGGCAGGCGAACTGGATCGCAGACAGGCTGAGGGCGGCGCATCCGGGACTGGATGTGCGGTTAGCGATCATCAAGACGCAGGGCGACCGCATTGTCCGGACCGCTCTTCCCGACATCGGCGGCAAAGGGCTTTTCACCAAAGAGATCGAGGATGCACTGAGAGCCGGGAAGGTGGACTTCGCCGTGCACAGCCTTAAGGACCTTCCGACCGATGTGCCCGAAGGCCTAAATATCGCCGCCTTCGCTACGCGCGAGGATCCGCGAGACGCTCTCGTTACGGCGCAAGGGCTGGCGCTGGCCGATCTTGCCGAGGGGGCTTCTGTCGGGACCTCGAGCCCACGGCGGCAGGCGCAGCTTCGCGCCGCCAGGCCCGACCTGAGATTCGTCGACTTGCGTGGTAACGTCGAGACACGGATACGCAAGATGAGAGAGCAGGGCCTCGCCGCCACGGTGCTGGCGATGGCCGGTCTCAACCGGCTGGGCATTGCCGGGGTGGGCATACAGCCGCTGGACCCCGAGGTGTGTCTGCCGGCTGTCGGACAGGGCATCCTGGCTGTCGAGACGCGGGATGGGGATGGGCGGGTTTCCGGACTGGTGGCGGTACTTGACGACGGCGATGCGCGGGCTTGCGCGATCGCGGAGCGGACGGTGCTGTCCGGCCTGGGAGGAGGCTGTCAGGTGCCGATGGGGGCGCTGGCGGAAGTCGGCGAAAATGGCAAACTGCGCCTGCGGGCGGCGGTGGCTTCACGCGACGGCGCGCGCATCATCCGCGTTGAGATGCACGGTAACGCCGATGCGGCGCAAGAGCTCGGCGAGACAGCGGCGCGGGCGCTGTTGGATCAGGGCGCAGGCGAAGCGCTGCTCTCCTGTGGCGCGTCGCCGGACTCGCTCGGCTCGGCTTGAGGGGCCTGCTCGGCGGGTGCCGAAGGCTGCGAATTCCAGGCGAGGATCGCTATCCCGATTACCAGCGTCAGCGCAGGGCAGATGATTCCCCACTGCCAGGGGAAATATGCTGGATTGCCGTGGTGCCAGTGGCTGTGATGGATGGCATGGATCCAGCCGGTAACCGGCAGATGGCTCAAGGGTTGGCCTGGTAAGACCCTATCGAGGCTATCGGTCAGGTCCATCAGGTCCGCAAAGAACGCGCCAATGATGATCGGCCACCGCCGTGGCTGCCGCCAGGTCAGCCAGATGGCGATGGGGATTGCGACGGCCGCGGCGACATCGGAAGCGGCAAGCGCCGGAAACGCCTCAGGAGGAGCTTGATAGTTGCGTACGAACAGGGCGTGATTGTCGATGTGATAGGTGAAATCCAGGGCTAAGTGGCTCAAGTACGCCGCAGGCCAGGCAATCCACGGCCTGCGTACGGTCTTGCCGATGGCCGCGCCTGCAAGCATGTGCTGGATCGTCCACATTGGCGCTCACTTTTCCAATGTCAGCGATACAAGCGCCGACGTCCCTCAGCACCTGAGGAGTGTCTTGCGACTGGACCGATGAGCCCGGCGTTCAGTGAACGGTGTAGGCAACCGTCTTGGTCAGCTTGTCCTGGTAGCCTGCGGCATCGAGAGTCACGCGGACTGTAAATGTCGTTCCCGGCTTGGCCTTTGGTGTTCGCACGGAACACGAGAGACTGCCGCCTCACCCATACTGGGCGGAGGAGGTAGCCAATACCTTGCCACTGCTGTCCAACAACTCCACCCTGGCAGGAACTACGCCGGGGCGCGCGTTGCCACGGAACGCGTAACCTTCCGCGTTCTTTGCGGTAATGTTGACACTCAGCATCTCGCCTGCCGGCCGCGTGCTCATCGCGGCCGGGACGAGCGGCCCGACGCTTGGGGCGGGGACTGGGTTCACCTGAACGTCCAGTGTGAGCTTCCCACCGCATTTGAGGACAGTCGTCTCATCGCCTTTGACTTCGATCTCGCTGCCGGACTGGAAACTGCCGCTGACCGCTGGTTTGCCCTCTCGGCTGGTCAGCGAGTAGAAGACGTTGTACTTACCCGGCAGTATGGTCATCTTCGACACGTTGCCGGCCTTGTACGCTACCGTGTTTTGACCGAAAAACTCAAGGACGCTCACATTCATCGGCTGAATCTTACCGCTTTGTGCGACCGCGACTACTGTCGCCAGCGGCCCATCATACGGGGTGACGGTTACTTGCGCGCCATCGGGACGCACGGCGAGCCGGTAATAGGCGCCATCCCACTGAACGTACTGGGTGAGTTGTCCGCCGCCGTTCGCATCATCGGCGGGCTTCCCGTCCGCGGGCTGCAGTTTGTATGAGTCGCCGCGGCCCTCACCCATCGAGGTGATCCGCGCATCCACATCCTGATCCAAGAGCGTGAGGTCGCACTCTCGTCCGCCCAGAACGATCCGGCCCCTCCAAGCGGTCTCCACCAGGGCATACGCGAACGGCGTTGCGCCCATGCCCGGCGGGAAGACAAATCGAAACGTGTAGTCGTGAGTCACTTCGGCGCCGTCGGCCAGGTCGTACTTGACCGGTATCGTGATGTCCGGTGTGGCCAGGCCATCTCGCCACAGGCCCTTGATCTCCTGCTTGGTGGCCTCGAGCGGCGTCTCATCGGCCAGGGCGCGGTCGCCATTGCGGTCGATGTAAACGACCGGCTTGTAGCCTACCGGCGCCGGTCGCTGGACCATCTGCCCGTTCGCGTTGCGGACGGTCACCTTCGGCCGGTTGGCGGCGCTGGTGTCGCGGTACCAGGCGATGGCAACCAGCATCGGTGGATTGTTGCCGAGCTTCATGTCGGCGAAGTACACTTGGGCTCCCTTGAAGTCGGGCATTGCGCCGGCGTCGGCGGGCTTCGTCGCCGACCACGACGCCTCACAGAAAGCGAGATTCGGCTGGTCAGGCTTCACTTGCTGCAGGTCATAGACGGTGCTCTCTGCGGCGGAGACGACGGCCGCGCACAGGACGATCAGCACTCCCCATAAGGCCACGTGTCTCATCTGCCACTCCCCTTTCGGCGCGATGCTACCTGCGGAAGATGCGTTGCTGAGAACAGATTCGGCGGCGGCAAGCGCTCCCCTGCTCTATCCCTTTGTCTTCAGCAGTTCCAGCTTCACGTTATCAATGTAGAATGCCACTTTGGTTACTGAGTTGCTTATGAACCCGAGCCACTCGAGTCTCGTGAAACTGGGGTCGCACGCGACATGCGTTACCTTCACCGGCGTCTGCCCCGGAATCGTGATCGTCACATCGTAGCTGTGGGTGCTGCTCTTGCCTAAGCCGCAGGTGATGTCGAGGTGAACCCACGTATCCGCCGGGAGCTTCACGACCTTCTGCCCGCCGACGGAGAGCTGCCCCTCCGCGTCAACGCCCAGACTGGGCCCCACGTGGTATGTCGCCGCGGTGTCGCGCCACTCGTTCCAGAACGGCGCTCCGGGCTGGAGGCGCAGGTCGTACTGCAACCGCGCCACGCCCTCGCTAAGATTCGGCGAGTACCAGATATGCGGGTTCCAGGGATGGTCGAGGCCCGGTTGGTCCTGGAACTTGAGGCTGTGCTTCCCGGTCGCGGCGACCTCGTCGGTGACGCGGACTGTCGCTGTAGCGGTCTCGCCCCAGGTGACGGCGCCTTCAGCCGTCGCGCCGACGGGCGTCTTCTCGAAACCGTCGTCGATGAGGTGCGGCTTGGTGGCTTCGGTCACCCCGAAAACGACTGGAGCGCGTTTGATGCGCTTGGGCAGGTCAGTCCACTCCTTCGGCCCGACCAGGCCCACCGTGCTCATGTCGATCGGCTGGAAACCCAGCTTGAGCGCGGGTGAGTCGGGCTTGAGGCGGAAGTCGGCGGCTTTCGGGTTGACGAACTGCGGGTCGGCGTTGACGCCATGAAGGTCGAAGCCGGCTTTCCGCCACTCCTCCCACGTCATCCCGGCGAGCTTCAGCGGCGCGCCGGAGGCGTTCCAGTAGCAGTCGTAGTCTGCGGTCCAGTTGTGGTGCGGCCCGCCGGCGGACCAAGTGTCCCCACTGTCATAATAGACGATGTTGCGCTCGAAGTTGAACGCGATATGCTCTTCGTCACGCCCACGAATGACTTGTTGATCGCGTCCGAATGCGAAGATGTTGTTGCGTACGGTGCAATTCTGTCCATAGTGAAACGTGAGGCCGCCGCTCACCGTGTGATAGACGATGTTATTTTCGATCAGTATGTCGGAACTGCCCTCGTCCGGGTAGATGCCTCCGCCGCCATAGGTGTAGCACCACACGTCGTGGATCAGGTTGTTGCGCTCGACGGTTCCGGGCGAGGTCCCCAGTGTGTAGATGGCCCCCATGTCACTCATAACCCCGCGGCACAGATGGTGCAGGTGGTTGTACTCGATGATGTTGTTATGCGCCGTTGTCGGCCCGTAGCCCCACGTCCAGCCTACCGAGATCGCCGAGTAGTTGGTATCGCAAATCTCGTTGTGAGAGAGTACATTGTCGCTGCTTTGGCCGACCCAGATGCCGATCGCGCCCTTGAAGATGATCCCGATGTCGTGAATGAAGTCGTTGCTGACGGTATTGCGTTTTGTCTGGGCGTTCTCGGTGGCCGGATTGCCGCCCTCTCCCAGGCGTACTCCCCCGGCTCCGATGTCGGTGAGTTCGCATTGCGTAACCTTGTTATCCGAGCAGCCGGACCGGAACCAGATGCCGTAGTTGTCGACATGCGAGACTTCGCAGCGATCCAGAGAACAGCGCCGCGCGCCAACGGCCTGGATGGCCGCCGGTATCGTGACCGCAGCCTGCCAGTCGCAGTGCCCCTCGGGTTCGAGCACATAGTCGGCGTACTTGAACTGCAGCTCCTCGAAGCGGATGTCGTCGACGAACTTGCCGGCATCGGGGTCGCCGTTTAGGAGCACGAGTTGCGTCAGGCGCGGGAGGATTGCGGTTTCCTTCGTGGGGTCCTCGCCAGAGAAGGGGATGTAATAGAGGGTCTCGGTGGCCTTGTCCAGGTACCACTCACCGGGCGCGTCGAGGCAACTCATGGAGTTCTCGATGTAGTAGCGTTGGTCGCCCCAGAACGGCCAGTTCATCTTGCCGGTGAGGACAAGGGTCTCGTTGGCTTCGTCGACAGCGGAGATCGGGAAATGGCCTGTCTCCCAGTGGTACAGAATGACCGCATCGGCGCCCTTGAGGTCGGACAGGCCCTTGAGGTCGCTGGGGTTATAGCGGAAGCCCTGCTTGTCGGGGTCTATCTTCTTGCCGGTAGCCGGGTCGGTGTCGGTGGCGGACTTGCCGGCGATATGGAAATAACCGGTGTTGGGGCTTCGCGCAAGGGTGCGGCGCTTGCCGTCGATGAACAACGCGCGCGGGAGGTGATCCCAGGAGCGCGCGCCGCGTACCTGCAGGGTCCACTTACCATCCGCCTGTTTGCGCCAACCCTTCAAGGCGCTCCCGCCGGAGATGACCGGCCTCTCGCCGGGATACGCGGCATAGGTGATCGGGCCAGCCTCGGTACCGGAGTCCTCGGGCCCGAGAGTGAATGGTTCGGACAGCGGATACAGGCCGCCGCGAACGAGAACTCGGATGGGGGTCTGCAACCCCAGGGATGCTTTCATCCGACGGATGGCGTCACGCGCTCCGACGAGGGTCGCGAGCGGACCATCGCTGTGCGCGGCGTTCGGGACGGCAAGGCTCCCGGACCACGCGTCATTGCCGTTAGTGGCGACATAGAGAGTTGCTGCGGTGCTGTTGTCGGCAGCAGCCAGACCGGGAAGCAGCGCGGTGAGCAAGGGGAGCGCGAGAAGCAGATAGGGTCTCATCTGGTAATGACCTCCATCGGTCGGCGGAAGGGTGGACTCCGGGATAGCGGATGTCTCTTCTGTGCTTTGCCCCCGAACTCCTGCCGTCTTCGGCTATGCTCCCCTCACCGGGAAGTACACCGTATATGCCTCCTCCGCAACCTCGTACAGCGGAACGAACCGCGTCTCGACGTCGTGGTTCACTGTCCGATACCCCGGCAGCCAGCTTCCCCATTCGCGCTCGTTGTCGGGTGTCAGGATCGTCGAAGGGTCACTTGCGTCGCCCGTTAGCGCCCGGCCCTCCGAGCACCGTCCGGCGAGAACCACCGGGCCGTCCATGAAGGCCACGGTGTCTGTGCGGTCGGGCAGCGGACAGGCCGTGAGCGCGCGTGGCGCCTCGATGCGGATACTGTCGTTCCGCCACAGCCGATGGATGTGGTGGAAGCTCGACGGACCTCCCTGGGCGGTCTCGATCTGCCCGTTCACGTTGATCGACACCGGCCCGGCGGCCCACCACGGGATACGAATCGACAGATCGAATTCCACCGGAGCATCACAGGCGACTTCTATCGTCACCGCGAGGCTGTCGGGACGCCGCGTCAGGTTCGCCTGTGCGTCGAAAGTTTGAGTGACGGTCACTGGGACGCCGGCGTGGTTCCATCGGCAGGACGACGGGAGGAACTGCGCGACTATGAGGCCCTCATCTGCGGCGTAATAAGTCGCCATCGTGTACATCCGTGTATGCGCCTGAACCAGCGATCCGTGACAGCACCAGAAGTCGTCGGTAGCGGTACCCCAAAGCTTCTTCGCCCCCGCGTGCAGCGGCAAAAAGTAGCTGATGAGGCCTGTCTGCGGATGCTGCTGGGCGAGCACCCCATTATAGAGGTTGCGCTCGTAGTAGTCCGCGAAGGCCACGTCGCCGGTCCACCTGAACAGGTACTCCGCCAGGCGCATCATGTTGTAGACGGTGCAGTGCTCCTGGTTGCGCGGGCCGAGGCGCGCCGATAGCTCGCGTGGGGGCGTCCAAACCTCGCCGCAGGTCTGTCCGCCGGTGCAGTAGTAGCCCCGGTCCGTGACGGCGCACTTCCAGTACGCCTCGGCGATCCTCCGCCAGCGCTCCTCGCCGGTGACCTCCCAGGCCCGCGCCGCCCCCTGTGCCTCGGGGATCGTCGTGTTCGCGTGCTGATTCGTGAGCGCGTCCTCGCCGGCGATGAGCCGGTCGAACAGTCGCGGGCGGTCGTAGCGCTCGATGAGATCGAGGTGTTCCTGCGCGCCGGTGATGCCGTACAGGTTCGCCCAAGCCTCGAGCATCCCGCCGGTCTCGAAGTCGAGGATATTGTCCATCTGTTCGCGGGTGAATTGTCCCGTCCAGCGGTGGAACCACTGCGCCCACTTCACCATGATGTCGAGGGCCTGCTGGTTGCCTGCATAGGCGTACATGTCGTGCAGGCCCATGAGGGTCTTGTGCAGCACGTATTGCGGGGCCCAGGCACTCTTGCCGCGAGCGATCCAATCGAGGTATTTCTCGGGGATCGAGCCGGCCCACTCGCCGCCGTTCTCCCGCTGGCATCGGGCAAGCTCGGAGACGATGAAGTCGGCCCGCGCCTTCACCTGCGTGTCGCCGGTGGCGGCCACTATGCAGGCGGCGGCGGACATCCAGTGCCCCAGGAACTGCCCGCGCACCTGGCAGCAAGGCGATTCCCAGCCCCAGTGGATGTCGCTGGTGTGCACCTCACCGGCATGGGGCGTATTGCGCAAGGATGCGTGCCATAGGCCCGCTTCCATGTAGTGGTTGCGCAGGAGGTTCTCGTTCGTCAGGCTCAGCAGGTACTTACGGTTGAGGTCGGCGCGCTGCTGGAACAGGCTCGGGAGAAGAGTTACATCGCTTAAGGCGATAGGTCGCAGGGACGCGGGCATGGGTGGACTCCCGGTTCGGAGGTGGCACGGCCGGGGGGCTGTTCGGCGGAGAAATGGGGGAGACCTGCACAGGGACCGTCACTTGAGCCGCGCGAGAAGCGCCTGCGCCCGGTCATATAGCGCCCAGTCGCCGCAATCATTCTGACTGAGGAGCAGCTTGCCGATGATCTCGCGAATCTCGCCGCTGTCGCGCACTGCCCGCTGTGCGATAGCCGCGTCATCCGCGTTCTTCTGCGCTGCGACATCCATTTCAACTGTAAGAATGTCGGCGTAGGCGCTGTAACCGAGTTGAAGTCGCCGTGCATTCAACTGGAAAACCTCGACCTCATCCGGTTCCAGGCCCGACCCGGACCAGCTCATCTCGGCGGCGGTCCTGGCTTGCTCGGAAAGCTTCCGCAGACGGGCGATGGCTTGCGGCTCAGACTTCAGAAGCCGCAAGCGCCCGGCAAAGCCGAAGCTCATCTTCACGCAGGCATAGTCATCGGGCTGGTCCCACACGTCGCCCATGATCGGGACGCCGGGGCTGAGATGTCCTCCGATGCCAAGCGTGTACTTGGCGAGGAAGGGCGCTGCGCGCTCGCCATACTCACGCTGGAAGCACTCGTTCAACCCGACCGGCTGTTCCGGGTTCCAGACGTTCGCCGCGAAGTCGAGCAGGTTCACCTGCCATTCGCGCGCGTACCGCCCGCCGCTTCCGGCTGCGGTCCATCCCGCCACTGTCTTCTCCTGCTGGGGCGACGGCGCCGGGTAGGGCTCGAAGTACAGCTTCATGTCCGCGAGGTCGGTGTAGAACAGGTTGTGGTAGATGAATGGTTTGCGTCCCCAGGCGCGGTTCAGGGACTGAACGTACGAGGGTTTCGGCTGGGTGGTCCAAAGCTCCACGTTTCGCGGGAGTGTCCCCACGAGTGAGATGTAGACGCGCTCCTCCTCGCGAGGCTGGGTGGGATATACGTTCTGCTGGTTGGGGTCATAGTAGACTCGCGGGCAGAAAAAGATGCGGATGCGGTTGCCGGCAGCCTTCCCGACCTCGGCCATCATCTCCATCTGCGCCTTGCCCAGGCCGACCAGCCCCTTGCCATATTTTGCCTCATCCGCCGGGGATTCCGGCGCATTCGGGATGTCGTCGACCATGAATCCGAGCGCAGGCAGGCCCATGTTGATGCCCTCTTGCACTCGGCTGAGAAGCTCCTGGCGGTGAGCGGGGTTGGTGAAAATGAACGGCTTGTCCGGGATCCCGCCGGGATGACACTCAGGCAGCAACATGATCCCCCGCTGACTGAGCATGTCGCTCTTCTGCTTGAGCGAGGCCGGGAGGGGCTGTGCCCAGTCGAAGCCATCCACGAGGCTGTTCATCTTGTAGAAGGCGCACCAGTCGGCCATCGGCTTCGAGGTCCCGACGGAGCGCGGGCCGCGCAGTGGAAAGGCGGGCCAATCGACGATACTGGCTCGCTGCGCGAGGAGGTTAGCTCCATCGCGGTGGATGAGCTGGATAAAGGTTGAACTCCCGTAGATCAGCCCGGCCGCATCTGCGCCGACGATGATCGCCGAGGGGTGAGGGCCGGAGGTGAAGTCGATCGCATATCCCTGCGGCTTGAGACTGCTGACATCAATCCCCGTCGTGGCGAATAGGGATTTGATGGCCGGGGGGACCGGCGACATCAGCAAGATCGCCGCCGACCGGCTGTTCGGGACGAGGCTCTCCGACACGGTGACTTGCGGCCGCAGGCCGTCGCCCATGAGGCCGACGGCGCGCACGATCTGCTCAACCGCGTAGCTGTCCTTCAGGCTCGCTGCGACCCGGATGTCGCACGTCGCCTTGCCGCTCACCAGAGGGAACATTCCGTCGAGGAGCTTGACCTGCCGCGGCCGGGGCACAAGCTGCAGCTTGCTCAAGGTCGCCTGGACGAGAAAGGCGTGCGTAGCCGGGTCGCCCCCCGTCTGGCGCATTTGCCCGCGCCAAGGTCCGCCCTGCGCGTCGGCCAGCACCACGCTGGGAGACCAGGCGCTGTCATCGAACTCGGTCGTCGCCCAGCCGTTGGGGCCCTGCTCGGACACCTTCCAGCCGGCATCGGTGCGTAGGGGGATACTGGCGCCGTCGGGGAGGACGATCTCGCCCCAGGCGATGAGGCCGGCGGGGCCGGGGAGGGTGTTCGTGGCGGCGACGGCGATGACGTTATGGCCCGGCCTGAGAGCGCGCGTGAGGTCGAAACGGTACAGTTCCTCCCACGAATCGCCGGAGCCGATCTCGCTGCCGTTGACCCAGAGCCGGAACTCATCGTCGGCGGTGATCTTCAGATACGCAGCATCGGGCGTCGTGGGAAGGTCCACGGTCTTGCGGAAGTAGCGCGTTACAGCAGGCACGCCCAGATGATCGGGCTGCTCCTCCGGGTGCCAGATCCAGGATCCGGGCGAGACCGGGGCCGCGAGACACGGCAACAGACAAGCCCAGCATACACTGACTGCGACGATGGCCGACAGTCGCGTTCCTCGCATGATGGCCTCTCTTCAGACGGAAGGGCGCGTTACTTTGGCGGCTGGGTGGGTGCGGCTGGCGGCGTCGCGGGGGCTTGCGCATCGGGCTTTTTCTTGTGTCTAATGGTGACGCCAGCGGCGCTCTCGCCCTCGATCGAGTTGTCCTGGACGGAGATTACGGCGCTGGTGAAGCTGAACTCGTCGCCCTTGTCGGTAGTCACGTGGACATTGCCGGTAAGGGTGATGACATCCTTGATCTGCTCGTACACGGCTTTGTTGGCCGTGACAGTTTTGTCTTCCTGGACCGCCTTTACCTGTCCGGTCCGTTCGGCGGTGGCGACGACTTCCTTCTTCTGCTCGTTGTAGTAGTACTCGACCCGGTCACAGTGGATGACGGTCTGCTTCTTCTTGTATTCCTCAAGGTTGTCGGGCGCTTTGCCATCGTCCTTACCGGCTGGCACAGCCGCAGGCTTGGCCGGGGCCTCGGCCTTGGCTGGCTCGTCCTTCTTCTGGTGCACGACCACAACACTGCCGGTGATGACGATCACCTCACGGGTATCGTTGAAGTCGGCGTTGATGAGGTCGCCCGTGCAGTCGTTCTCGGGGTCTATTACGCGAAGGTGCCCGGTGCAAACGGCCGTGTCTTTCTTGTCGCCCTCTTCCCAGTACGTCGCCTTATCGCAGTACAGTGTCGTGTCCTTGTGCTTGAAAACCACGTGGCCGGTGAGAGTGTATCGCTTCTCCTTCGCGTCATAGCGAAGCTGGTCCGCGTGATCCACCTGGACGCGGTCGGTGTCGTCCTCCGGGGCATCGACTGCGGCGGGGTTGGCTTCGGGCGCGCCGACCCCGGCCTGCGCGGGGGGCGTCTTGGCATCGCCCTTGAGGCCCGCGCCCCAACTGAGAGGGCCGAGAGCCAGGAGGAAAGCCAGGAGGATGGCGAATCGCCGTCGTGTCACCGCGGCACCTCTTGGAGCTTGCGCCCGGCCTCCCGGGTGTCGAGCACCATCTGGACCGACTGCAGCGCGAAGCTGGAGGACTTCACATCGTACTGCAGGCCCTGCCCGATGACCTTGTTCTTGCCCGTGTACATCTTGATCTGGTTCGGCGCGACGATCATCGCCTGGTTGACCAGGTAATCGACGCCCGTGCTGGTGATGACGGCATCCCTCGCCCTCGCCGTAACCGGACCGGGGCAGTTGAGCTTCTGTTCGGCCTGGTTCCAACTGACCTGATCCGCCGTGATGAGAGCCCCCTGGTCTGAGGTGATCCGCACATCGCCGTCAAGCTGGAAGTTCTTGGTGAGGGTGTCGCCCTTCGCAGAGCGGGCGGTAATGCGGACGGCCGGCTTGCCGGAGGCATCGTAGACGAGGCCTTCCTTGACCCCGGCGGCTCCGACGGTGACACCGCCCCGCGAGAGCGCCACCTGCTGGAGCCGTATCTGCCAGGCGAGCTTGCCGTTCTCGGTGTGCCGGAGGGTGGGGTTGCTGATCTGAACGCCGCCCGGCACGGAAGTCGTCTCCGAAGCAGGCTGGCTCGTCGTTTCGGGCCGGTGGTGAAGCATGACGACCCACGTGGCGCCGAAACCGATGGCGACAACGCCGACGAGTGCGCCGATACCGAGGAGCGTGCGCGATCTACGGGGCAACAGACACTCCCCCCGCCTCCAGGGCCCGGCTAGGGTGGCGGTGTCGAGCGGAGGCTGGGCCGCGCCGGTACGTGTGTACGCGCGCGGCGTCATGTGACAACTGACGCACTGGGTTGCTAACCGGCGCGAACTTACCCTCCGAACGGATCGGGCGGCAGATTGCTGATATCAATGGTAAACGGCCCCTCGACTTGGCCGCCGGTCAACGAAAACAGGGCGACTCCGTGGGTAGAGTTGGGCGGGATCGTGATGTGCAGGCCGACCGAGTTTCCCGCGGGGACCCCGTACAGCACGAATGCCCCCGTCCCGGACTTTGACGTGCCGGTCACGGTGGTAGTTCCCGATACTGCGAAAACCGTGATGCCTCCCTGCCCGCTCCCATTGTTGGTGATCGTGCCGAAGACTTCTCCGGTGCCCGTGGGAATGGCGCGAGGCAGGTAGATGTTGCCCAATCCGGTACCGCCGGTAGACACGCTGATAGTCTGTTGGAACTGGGGGTACCCACTGGCAGCAACGACGAGGGTTTCCGGCGAGCCGACCGGAGCGCCCGTCAATGCGAAGCTGCCGTCTGTCTTCGTCTGAGTGGTGGCTCCGCCGACGCGCACCGTGGCCCCGCTGACAGGGCTCAATGTCTGGTCGTCAAGGACGGTGCCGGTGACTCCGGCGGACGGGCCACCCGAGCCACCTCCGCATCCAGCCAAGCATGCTGCGGCGACAACGGCTGCGATGGTCAGCAGAGCTAGTGCAATGCGGCGCCGATATGCTTTCACTGGTGCGACCTCCTGAGGGCGTGCACGATTTCCGGCGCACACCACCGTGCGCCCTTATCGCGTCGTGTCTGCTTGCCAGTATTGGTCAGTTTAACAGAAAATACCTCCTGACGCAAAACGCAATCCCTGCAATTGTGCCGGCTGATTGGAATTGCCGCCAAACCGCGCGTCGGCGCGGCGCAGCAGCCCGCGTCCGTGGTAGGGGTCCGCCCGCCGATTGTAGGTAAGACTGCCGCAAGCATGGCGGCAGGGAACGGCGAAGAGAACAGGATTGATAGGATTTGGAGGATTACGGCATGGCGGATAGTTCCGTAGCAACATAACCCCGGCGGCCTGTCGTTTGACCGTTGAATACGGCCCGACTACCGCCGATTACCTACCATTACTACGCCGCTTTGACAACCGGCAGACGAAG